>Ga0302325_10008523_pt1 | contig 22526 bp, 16 predicted proteins | sample Palsa_T0_2_FD_201948 | JGI IMG/M metagenome (GOLD analysis project Ga0302325, IMG submission 201948) | Peat permafrost microbial communities from Stordalen Mire near Abisko, Sweden - Palsa_T0_2 | ecosystem: Environmental > Terrestrial > Soil > Palsa > Peat permafrost | place: Sweden: Abisko...
CCAGTATGCGTCCATCAGGCGCAATTCTTCGGGCGAAAGCGGAGCGGGCATGGCAATGTCTCCTAGATTCAGGATCGCAAAGAAATATTGCAAATGCGTTTCAGCGTGGAAAGAGTCACTCGACCAGAGCGGCGTTCAATTTTGCTCTCCAGTCCGCTTAGACGATCGAACCGCGCGAATATAGCCATGGTAGTTGACGGATTCCCCCGAACAAATCCCATCGTAAAAATACACAATCCACGCAGCTCCGTCGTTCACATGCCGGTCGGCCGTCCACATAATCACCGAGCCGTCAAACTCAGGACCGAGATAATACTCTCCGTGTTTCGCGGGATTCATGAGTGACATGGCCTCCTCCAGTGTGGGCACGCGCCAGTCATCGAAACCGCCGAATCTCCGCGAGTTCAACGCCAGAGTGTATTTTTCCAGATCGTCGAATGTCACGCCGTCCTGGCTGCCGCTTTTCTGCCACATGAGGTTCGTCGCCTTATCGAACACGATCACTCCGCCGTGGGCCGCCATGGTCTCGTATTCGTGCCCTATTCCTTTGCCGGCCTCATTCCAACCCTTGCAGAAAAAGCCGTGAACGGCCAACATCACCTTCACATCGTCAACGGAAAGAGCGGCCTTCTCAGTTCGGAGCTGCAGTCTCTTCGTTCTTTTCCGTTCCTTTTCCGCGGGCCCCACGGACTCGTGCAGGACATCTATAAGCCGCGACACGCCCTGGTGGAACTCAGCATCGCCGATCTGGAGCGCCTGATATTGAGCGATCTTTGCAAGGTCGGCGGGCAACTCCTGGGGACCAGGCATCCTCGCTCCACCGACGAGTACCGGCACTATCTTAATGCGCCGATCCAGAGCAGCAGCGATTTCCCGCCGTACGAAGTCTTCCGGGTCTTGCAGGCGGCTGTGGCCGGCATCGTCCGCCAGGGTGAGCCATCTGGTTCCGATGACTGCCAGAAGCACATCGCACGACGCGAGATTACGTTCGATGACTTCGGGGAAATTTTCACCCGGATGGATTGAATCGAGGTCGATGAAAAGCTTCTTCGCGCCGAAGTGTGCGCTTAGAAGATCATAGAGCCGGCCGGTGTAACCGGCACTGTCTTCACGTCGATAGCTGATGAAGATACCAGTCACGGCACACATCTTAGCATGTCAAAATCCACTCAAACCGCGGTAAAGTGGAGGTTTGTGAATGAAGCCGTCAATCCCCGTTGTGATTTTTCTATTGTCTGGCCTCCGGCTGATGGCTCAGCAGGACGACGAGAGCTGGAACCTCTACTATCAGGCCACTTCGATCGGTCAGTATCATGGCACGTTCAACTCTCCTTACACCGGGCCGCTCAGCTTACAGGACTATCCCGAGCGCGACGTCTCGCTGACCACCACGCTGTTCCTCGGACTGCGCCTGGGTCAGAACCTGCAACTCTATTTCGATCCTGAGATCGCCGGCGGCAGGGGATTCAGCGGCGTCGATGGACTGGCCAACCCTTCGAACGGCGAATTGCCGCGGGTAGCCACGGCGACGCCGAAGCCTTATCTTGCGCGGCTGTATCTGTCTTACGATTTTGGCTTCGGTTCGGAAAAGGAACACGTCGATAGCGACCAGAACCAGCTTGGCGGCGAGCGTCCCATGGTTCGCTATACGATTACGGCGGGCCGTTTCTCGCTGACGGATTTCTTCGACAACAATAGCTACACGCACGATCCGCGCACGCAATTCATGGCCTGGGGGGTGATGTACAACGGCGCGTGGGATTATCCGGCCGACACGCGCGGCTATACCTGGGGCTGGGTACATGAGTTTCACACGCGCAACTGGTCGCTGCGCTACGCCAGCGCCGCCGAACCCAGGAACGCGAACGGCTCGCAGTTCGACCGGCGGCTGTTCCGCGATCGCGGCGACGTGGTCGAAGGCGAGCGGCGCTACTCCCTGGCCGGCCACGCGGGCACGGTGCGGCTGCTGGGATACCTGAACCATACCAATTCGGGCAGTTACGGCGCTGCGATCCAACTGGCTGAGCAGACCGGAACCACACCAAACGTGGACGCGGTGCGGCATGTGGGAACGCTCAAGTATGGAACCGGTGTGAACCTCGAGCAGGAGATCACTCACGATACCGGCTTCTTCGTCCGGCTGGGCTGGAGCGACGGCAAGACCCAGGACTTCGCCTTCACGGCCATCGACCGGCTGGCCAGCAGCGGGGTTTCGGTTAAGGGAACGCGGTGGAAGAGAAAAGACGATACCGTGGCCACCTCATTCACTGCCAGCGGGATTTCCGGTGTTCATGCGGTCTACCTGGCGCGCGGAGGGCTGGACTTCCTGATTGGGGACGGACGGCTGAACTACGCTCCCGAATACGTGTGGGAGAGCTATTACCGGGCGCGCTTGTTCCCGGGCTTTTTTGCGACATTCGACTTGCAACACGATACGAACCTGGCGTTCAACCACGATCGCGGTCCGGTGTGGATCGAGAGCGTACGGCTGCACATGGAATTCGGTCTGAAACCGTGGCAGGCAAAATAACCGCCGATAATAGTAATCGATAATAGTAAGCAATGCCTTCGCGTACACTTGCCACGGTGACCGCCATGATGGTAGCGCTGGGAGTCCCGCTGCCCGCACGTCCCATGCAGTCGGCGCCTCAGGAGTACTTCATCCCCACTCACCGCTTGGCGGGAGTCGGCTCGGGACGCCAGGAGTTGACTGAGGAAACGCTGGCGCAGCGGACAGATGCGATGATGCAGTCGCAGACCTTCACCATCATGCGCGATCCTCAGGCGCTGGCGGGCGCGCAGAGGATAACCAACTCGAAGTTGCAGCGATTGTTTCGCGATGCGGAGCGGAAGAGCGGCTTTCCGGCCGAAACGTTGCAGGCCATCGCCTATCTGGAGAGTTGGGGAATCGCGAACGCCGAGAGTCCGGCTGGCCCGCGGGGAATGATGCAGATATCTGAAGCGACCGGCAGGCGCATGGGGCTGCACATCAATTACTCGGTGAAACACCGGGTGACGAAGACCAAAACGGCCGTGCGCGACAAGCATGGCAAGCTGGTATATCGCACGGTGCGGCACAGCGTGGCGTATACGGTCCTGCTGAAGGACGACCGCCTGAAGCCGGAGAAGGCGATTGCCGCGGCTGCCATGTATCTGGCCGGCTTGGAGCGACGCTTCGGCGGCCGTGATTGGGCCATTTGGGCATACCATTGCGGTGAAGGCTGCGTCGCGGATTTCCGGTCGATAGCGCGGCTAACGCCTGGGCTCGACAGCCCGACGGCGAGCGTCTCCAAAGTTTTCTTTGGTTGCAGTCCCGTGTGGAACCGCGAGTTATATCAGGCCATTCATACGCAGATGGATCGCGACTACTCACCGACTTACTGGTTCCGCGTAATGCGGGCGCAACAGTTGCTGAGCATGTACGCGGGCGAGCCTGCCGAATTCCGGGATCTGGTGGAGGAGTACCGGTACCGGGTAGACGCGGCGCATAGGGCCCCGGACCGGCTTTCGGCGTGGTTGAAGCCGCAGGACCTGATCTATGGAACCCTCGACGACATCCGCAGCGAGCAGGGACACAGGCTGGTGAACGCTCCGGACGATCCGGCATTCTTCGGCTTTCAAGTGGCGGGGCTGGGGCTGCCCGGCGACAACTCCGCCGACAACCATTACGGGCAGGCGTTTGCTTCGACGATCGGCACGGTGGCCTATATCGCGTTTGAGACGCGCAGGCTCTTTGCGGCACTCGCGCCTGGCGATGAGACGTTCGTGCCGATCGAGGTGACTGCACTGGTGCTGCCGATGAAGGTCGAGGGCCGCGCAGTACAGGGGTCGAGAACCGTGGACCATTCTAGCGGACAGGTGTTCGACATCTCGGTAGCGCGACTGCCCAACCGGGAGCGCGAATGCCTGCAGTTCGTGCTGGACGATCTGGGGTGGGACGGTTGTCTGGGCTTCATAGAGGAGCCGCCGGGGAGCCAAACGCTGCACATCGGGTGCTCGCCATCGTCGCGAGATTTTTTCGGGCAGGTGTTCGAAGACGAGCAAGCCGCGGTGCGCGCGCGAAGCGTTCCGGCAGGCGCGATTCCGGTGGGGTCGGAGCAACCTTGATGGAGGGTGGCGGAGGGGCGGGGAGTGTTCTAGAATCAAAGGAAACCCACGGATTGGGCGCGTAGCTCAGTTGGTTAGAGCGCCTGCTTCACACGCAGGAGGTCACAGGTTCGAGTCCTGTCGCGCCCACCGGTAGAATCAATAAATTACAGGTGGCCGGCATGACCTTCTGGCCGGCTGATTGGCAACTCCTGGCGAGCAAAACATGGTCATTTCTCGCGAGCGCCGAAGCACAAGGCTCGCCCACGTAACCTCTGTCATGCATTAGGGGTAGTCTGGCGCAGTTTTGGCCCGCTTCTGACGACTGGCCTCCCGCTGCAGATTTGCACTCGAATTTTTCGCAATACCTGGACATCTCTAACAGAAATCCCGTGAACCACCAGCACTAAATATTTTCCGCGTAAGGAGAAGTTAGCACTGCCCATACACTCATTTGTAGCTGCGTTGCCTACCGAAGAGCGCCAGTTGTTGCTGGATTCCCAGGCAAACGCAAATACCAAAGGAGGTAGGAAATATCGGAACTAAAGGACAGCATCGTGCAAACGGCCTTCGCGGCTCTGCTCAAGGCACCGGCGGCCTACTGGAACTGAAGATCAGCCGCGGCTGCGGCGGCAGCAAGCAGTCGGAGGCGAAGTATCGAGGGGCTGCTGGAAGCGGCTCCCAATGTAAAGTTCGGGGTTCAAATGAATGCTTGTCGGCCTAAATTGAGGGATTGGCCATTATAGTCGCGGTGACGAATGAATCGCAAAGCAGTGGCAGCAATTATCGTCGGGATCACTGTACTGGTAGGGTTACTTAATTTCCGGACCTCCGCGGAGTTCGTCGCATCTGTCCTGTTCACGTTCCCGTTACTTTTATGCGCAATGCAGCGCTCCAGGCGGCTGCTCTGGGGCACAGCGGCCGCTGCTGCCATCCCAACTATTGCTACAGAGTTTTGGGGACTTCATCGGGTCGAGTTCCTCAACCCATGGGCCGCTTCGGTAAACCGTGGTCTTCTCGTTGCGAGCCTTATGACTTTTACGACATTTATCCATTTCTGGATCAAGAAGAGCCAGAGGATCGTGCTTGATGCCGCGGAAACAGAGCGCCAAGGCAGTAGCCTGGTCGCCCAAAATGCGCAGATCGAGGTGGTGAACAAGGGCGGAAAGATCGTCCTGCTGAACGTGCAGGCGGAGAAACAGTTCGGATACCTGCGCGATGAAGTGGTCGGGAAGCAGGTGAAGAACATCATTCCCGAGGGTTTCGCCGAACGGATGATCGCTGACGGAACCCGCAGCGCGGCCGATGCGCCGGCGCAGCAGATCGGTACCGGGATCGAGCTCTCTGGGCGGCGGAAGAACGGAACTCAGTTCCCCATCGAGATGATGCTGAGCCCGCTCGAAAGCCCGGAAGGAATCCTGGTGACGGCAGCCATCCGCGACATCAGCGTGCGCAAAACCGCGGAAAAGCATCTGGCGCAAATGGAAGGCAGACGCCGGGTGGTGGAGGAGGCGCTCCTGCAAAGCGAAGAACAGTATCGGATGCTCCTCGACGGAATCCAAGGCTACGCGATTTTCATGATGGACTCGCGTGGCCAGATTGTCAGTTGGAATGCCGGCGCCGAACGAATGAAAAGTTACAATGCCGAGCAGATCATCGGCCGCAACTTTTCCTGCTTCTCTCCTCTGGAAGACATCGAGCGGGGCATGCCCCAGGAGGTACTCCCCCTCACAGCCTTGCGCGATCCGGGCCGAACATCTGCGGGGGTTTTCCGAGTTCCGCCACGATCTCAGCGAGAGCAAGGAGTCGGGAGCGAAGTACCACGGGCTGCTAGAGGCGGCTCCGGATGCGATGGTAGTGGTGAACCAAGGCGGGGAGATTGTCCTGCTGAAGGTGCATCGGGAACGCCATCGAATACCCCGGCGCCGAAGCGCCCCGCGTACACGTCTCTGCCACGACAAATGGAGGTAATGAATGGATCTTTTCCGTGCGCGACAATGGCATGGAATCAGCCCTCAATACTTTGAAAGGATCTTCGTCCTTTTCCAGCGCTTGCACGGGCGGGGAGAGTTCGAGGGCACCGGGATCGGATTGGCCGTTTGCAAAAAGATCCTGGAGCGGCTGGGCGGGCGAATCTGGGTCGAGTCGCAACCCGAAAAGGGCTCTACCCTCTTCTTCGCCCTGCCGGGCAGAGATCCAAAATGATGCGATCGATTGGAGCAGATGCGATGCCGATGGAAGTTCTTTTGGTTGAAGATAGCGCCGGTGATATCCGGCTCACGCGGAAAGCGTTTAAAGACGCTAACGTGCATATCAGCTTGCACGTCGCCATGGATGGGATAGAAGCCATGGCATTTCTCCGGCGCGAGGGAAAGCACGCCGATGCTCCTTGCCCGGATCTGATCATGCTCGATCTGAACCTGCCCAAGAAAGACGGCCGGGAGGTTCTGGCGGACATCAAGGAGAGTCCGACGCTGAAGACCATTCCTGTCGTCATCCTGACTACCTCCGCGTACGAGATGGATATCCTGCGGAGTTATGAGAGCCATGCGAACAGTTACATCAGCAAGCCCGTGGGCCTCGATGGGTTCCTCGAAGTCGTGAAGAGCATCGATGGTTTCTGGCTGTCCGTGGTCAAGTTGCCGCGGGACGCACAATCATGAACGAAAAGCCGCTCCAGGTTCTTGTGGTTGAGGATAACGCGGGAGATGCCCGTCTGATCCGCGAGATGTTCAGTAAGGAGAGACGGGACAGTTTCGAATTGACGCACCTCTCGCGCATGAGTGACGCCGTGATTCATCTTGCAAATGGCGGAGTGGACGTCGTCCTGTTGGACATGGGATTGCCGGATGAGCACGGGCTCGATACCGTGCGGCGGTCGCTCGCGGCCGCCCCGGACGTCCCGGTGATCGTGTTAACGGGCTTGGATGACGAAGAACTGGCCGCCAAAGCTATGAAGGAAGGCGCGCAAGACTATCTGATCAAAGGCCAGATCGAAAGTCGCGCGCTTCCACGGGCTCTTCGCCATGCCATTGAGCGCCACCGCCTGCAAACGGAAGCTGACCTCATCCGGACGCATCAGATGCAGTTTAAGGATGAGTTTCTCTCGCACGTGTCACACGAGCTTCGTTCGCCACTTACAGCGATCTATCAGTTTGTGACCATTCTCTTGGACAGGTTGGCCGGCGAATTGAATCCGGAACAGCACGAATACCTGGAAGTCGTTCTGAGGAATGTCGAGCAGCTCCGCGCGATGATTAACGACTTACTCGAAGTCACTCGCGTGCAGGCGGGTAAACTGACGATTGAGCTGCAATGTACTTCGCTTTCGGACGCCATCGCCTACAGCGTCAACACGCTCGAGGGGGCCGCTAAAACTAAAGGCATCGCGCTCTCATCCGAGATGGAATGCCGGCTGCCGTCGGTCTGCGCCGACCCGACGCGCATTCGACAAATCCTCATCATTCTAGTCGATAATGCCATCAAGTTCACCCCGCCAAACGGCACGGTGAAGGTGCAAGCTCGTATGTTCGAGGAAGATCCGAATTTCCTACTCCTGGAGGTCTCAGACTCGGGGTGCGGCATCAGTCCGGACATGACCGAGCGGATTTTTGAACGCCTCTTCCAAACATCGGATGATCCGGCTTCGGCGGGCCGTAAGGGCCTGGGCCTGGGCTTATACATTTGCAAAGAGTTGGTTACGCGACAGGGAGGAAGAATCTGGGCCACGAGCGCACTGGGACAAGGCGCCGTCTTTTCGGTTACCTTGCCCGTTTTTTCTCTGGCCCGACTGATTCTCCCGGCCCTCAGAAAGGAAAGGCGTACGGAAGGTTCTATCACACTCGTGGTCACGGAGATAGCGTCGCCTACCGGCTGGCTCTCCGACGAGGAGCGCGCGGAACACTCTCACGGGGTCCGCGATCTTCTGCAACGGTGCCTGCATTCCGATCAGGACGTGCTCTTGCCCAAGATGGGCTCCGCGGGAGCGGCAGAACTCTACTTCATCGTGGCTGTTACCGACGGAATTGGCGGTGAGGCCATTACCAGGCGCATCCACGAACAATTGGACGGCTACGAGTATATCGAGCAAGCGGGCTTGACTGTTTCGACTTCTTACTGGTCGCTTGAGGCGATCAAACGGAACTTGGGTGAGTCGATGGAGGACTTCCTGGATAAGGTGGCCGCTAAAATTCAGAGATTGATTAACGAGGCAAACTCGTCGAGGATGGTGGAAGATGGCTAATAAGAAGATTCTCATTGTGGATGACGATCCGGATGTACGCCACGGCATGCAGGTGCGCCTTCAGGCTAACCACTACGATACTTTCTTTGCAGTGGATGCGCTCTCAAGTATGGTTGAGGCGCGGAAGCATGAGCCGGATTTAATGATCCTCGACCTCGGTCTGCCTGCCGGCGACGGTTTCGTCGTGATGGAAAGGTTCAAGATAATTCCGGCTCTCGCGGTAATCCCTATCATCGTCGTGTCCGCGCGCGACGCTCACGCAAACAAGGGGCGTGCTATCAAGGCGGGCGCGAAGGCCTTTCTCCAAAAACCCGTAGACACTGCCGAACTCCTGGCGGTCATCCGGCAGGCCCTGGGAGAACCCGCGCACTCGCAGAAACCTGTCGTGTATGACCTGGGATCCAAGTAGCGAGCAGCGTGTGTCCAGGCCCGATCACCAGGGCCGGCACCGCCTGACGCATGCAGTCGAGTACCGCCAATCCTGCAAACTTGTAATCCGAATCGTAACCCTTCTGTGATACCGCCGTTCAAGATAGGCATTTATCCCCAACCGGCCTTTCCAGGGCGCGCATACTTGGCCGCGAACAGATAATGATCTCTTTCACCGCGATCCGGGTGTTGCCATATAGGATGGTCCTGGGCACGCCGTCGAAGTACGCCCCGGCCTGATTGTGCCCGTCGCAACACTCCTCGGTGTTCTCCGCCGTTTTCTTCCGGCGACCGGCGGACTTGAGTCTCACATCACTACGCGATACTCATCGCCCGCGCAAGTCCCGGCGTACAGTTACGAGGTCATTCATATGGCCCGGTAAATTCCCCGGCCTAGGCTAGTGCAGTGGAGTTCTTCTGCGCCAACGTCGAGAGTGTTCCAGCGTCCACAGCGCTGTGATTGTTTGTCGTGTCACCAGCCCGGCGAAGCGAAAGCGTCGCAACGCGCGGCACAGCCCTCGCTTTTCGCCGCCCGTGTTTGTGCGGCATTGTGTGCGGAACGCGAGCCGCGCACCATCGTTCCACACCGGCACGCCAACGGAAGGCGACGATGGGCACCTCGATGTGAGGCGAAACGCAGCTTAGAAAGCTGCACTGCCCGAGGGGGCTGGATGAGCGTTCACATTCGCCCGCCACCGTGCGAGTAGCGCGACGGAAGGTGGCGATGAGCGCGTCGGCGCGAAAAGGCGCTATCCGTTCGAGCTCCAGCGTCGCGAACCGGATCGCACGGCGGGAACCTCGCCCCGTTTGGCGGCCACTCATGATGACGGAAGCAAAGCTCGCCCTGCCCGCAGCCGCCGTGGCGTACGCCAACGTTCGACCTGCAACGCCCGCGGCAAGACACGCGTCGCGGCCACGGACGCGCACGCTCGGCGATGACTGCCGCCCGACGGGGAGGTATGCGCTGACAGCCACGTTGGTAATGACTCGTTGGCGGCCGCTTCACCGACAGACAGTTTTCCATTCGCCTGCGCACGCCCGTCCATGGACTAATGGCCGGCGCCGAATGGCATGCCATGTCGGGCGATACTGTAGAAATGTATGCCACTCGTTGCGGATTTCTACTGCAGATCATTCTGCTGGGCCTGCAAGCGCAGGCGCCGCCCACCGAGGCTGCCGATCAATTGATCGAACAGCTCAGTCGGACGATAGTCTATAAAGACATCGCGGTCTCTCCAGACGGGCAACGCTTGGCTTGGGTGCAGTCCATCGTAGGCGCACGCGGCGGCAGCTTGCACCTGTGCGACGCCAGGCTCGGACGGGACGCGTCAATTGCCATCACCAGCGCCACCCAGGAGCGGGATGACAATGGCCCCGCCTGGTCGCCGGATTCGCGGCGGGTAGCCTTTATTTCCAACAGCGGGCGCGACGGCGCACCTCAACTCTGGCTGGCCGAGGCAGGATCGAGGCAGGCCGCCAAGCTTGCGGATCTACGGGGTTTTGCGGAACGGCCGCACTGGTCTCCGGATGGCAAGCGCATCGCCTTCCTGTATGTGGAGGGCGCCGCTGGCGGCGGTCCGCTGCTGGCCGCAGGGCCGCAGACCGGCGTTATCGACGCCGCGATTCATAATCAACGCATCGCAGTGGCGGATGCGGCTTCGGGCGAGGTGCGCCTCGTCTCGCCGGCGGACCGGCACGTGTATGACTTCGATTGGTCACCGGACGGAAAGCAATTCGCCGCCACGGCCGCTCCGGGTCCGGGCGACAATAATTGGTGGATCGCGCAACTCTATCTGATCCGGTCCGACTCCGGCGGTACTTCGGTGATCTACCAGCCAAAGCTGCAGATCGCGACACCGCGCTGGTCCCCCGACGGCCGCCAGATCGCTTTTATCGAAGGCTTGATGAGCGACGAGGGTTTCCATGGCGGAGACCTTTACACCATCGGCGCCACTGGCGGCGCAGCGCGGAACCGCATGCCGGGCCGCCAGACTTCAGCGAGTTCCCTGGTGTGGCAGACACCGGAACAACTGCTTTTCACGGAATACGCGAGGGGCGGCGTGAATATCTCCACGCTGGATACGCGGGCAGATACGATTGAAGAGCGCTGGCACGGGGCCGAAGAAGCGCGGGTGGCCGGCAACTTTCCGAACATGTCGGTCGCGCGTGATGGAATCACCTGCGGCATCGTGCGCAGCAGCTTTGAAAAGCCTCCGGAGGTCTGGTGGGGGAAGCCGGGAGTTTGGCAGGCGGTCACTCATGGCAACTCCGGACTCAAGCCCACGTGGGGTGAATCTGAGTCGATCGAATGGAGCAGTGACGGTCAGACGGTGCAAGGCTGGCTGATCAAACCGGCGAAGCGGGCCCCCGGCAGGATGCCGCTGGTGGTGGAAGTGCACGGCGGTCCCTCCGGTTCGGTCACACCGCGCTGGCCGGCGCGCACCAGCCTCAGCGAACTGCTGGTCTCCCGGGGCTATTACGTTCTGCTGCCGAATCCGCGCGGCAGCTATGGCCGCGGCGAGGTGTTCACGCAGGCCAACGTCAAAGACTTCGGATATGGCGATTTGCGAGATATCCTGGCGGGCGTGGATGCCGCGATCGCGAAGTATCCGATCGATGAACAGCGCCTGGGAATCACAGGCTGGAGCTACGGCGGTTACATGACCATGTTCGCGGTCACCCAGACCACCCGTTTTAGAGCCGCGGCGGCCGGAGCGGGAATCGCCAACTGGACCAGTTACTACGGCGAGAACCTGATCGATCAGTGGATGATTCCGTTTTTCGGCGCCACGGTCTATGAAGACCCAGAGGTCTATGCCAGGAGCTCGCCGATTCAATTCATCAAACGGGTGCGGACGCCGACGCTGGTAGTAGTGGGGGAACAGGATGCCGAGTGCCCGGCGCCACAATCCTTTGAGTTCTGGCATGCGCTGAGGACCCTGGGCGTGCCGACAAAGCTGGTAGTATATCCCGGCGAAGGACACATGTTCATGAAGCCGGCTGATCAGCGGGACGTGGCAACACGGATGCTATCGTGGTTCGACACGTACTTGAAGCAGTAATACGCGGCGGCGCCGCCTGCATGAATGTGATAGAGGACCAGCTCGTTATAGAGTGGCTCAAGCCGAGATCGCAAGGTCGGCGGCACGCAATATGTGGTGGGCGCGGTTTCCGGTCGCGATACGCCCCTCGGTACTGATAATCGCAGATGGAATCCAGTCCGATTTGGGCAGCCGACGGCGACGAACCTGTTGAACCAACTATGAGAGGGCTGCTCCGCTGTCCGCAAGCCGCTCTGCTTCGCCGAGCCCGTCCTCTATTGCTGGACCGTAATTAAGACAAAGGGATATTTCATCCGCGGCGACCAATACTCTCCTGCGCCAGCGCGTCGAGGCCAGAAGATTGGTGAGTATGAATTATTAGCTACGTTCCGTGCGTGGCTGAAAACCGCAGCGTGCGAGGAGCCGAGCAATCTCATCCCGGTCCGCGTTTAGTTTCGGCGCCGCACGGAGCAAGTCTTCGGCATACGCCGGATACCAGTTGCGGCGCCGCGGCTCGCCGAGGCCGGCTACATTGAATGGCTCGATAACCCGGAGAATGTTGCTGGTCAGCAGTTGCGATTCTTGCTGGCTGCGAACCAGACGGGCGCGCTTGAAGAGTGGATGCGTTTGGAAAGCCGGGTGATCATGAAGGAGGAATGAACTAGACAGGTGGGGCTTTCCCAGCCGGCGAGCTGTTTCGGAAAAGCTTGCGGCGGCGAAATAGAGCAGCGATAGAGAAACGAACAGCGGGAAGTTCGCCATGTTGGCGTAGAGGCTTCCGATCAGGCGTGCGGTGATCAGCAATTCGTCTTCAGTTTGCCGACCATAGGTGGCCAGCGACTGGTCGAAGCGGGGTGAATTCCAGTCTCCCTCGATGATCTCAGCCAGGCGCGCAATGCCCAGAAGGACGAGGGGGAAGCCCGTCGAAAGAAGAGGATCCACGAAACCCGCCGCCGATGGCAACAGCGCCCACCGCTTGCCCACGATTGTCCTACTGCGGAAGGAGAGGCGTGGGGTATGGACGAAAGGCCGCTTCGCGATGGCTGTCGCGAATTGCTCGTGTACGGTTGGAAGGCACTGTAAGAGGCGCTGCCAGGCTGGCGTTCCTTCGCTCAGTCCGAAGCGCTCGGCGGTTCGGTTCGTGGCAGCCACGCCAGCGCTAGTGATTCCATTGCCGAAGCGCAAGACCCAGACCCAGCCGCCCTCGAACACGTGATGAACTGTGGCGTCATCCGGTGGGAAGGGCGGGATCTCCCCCGTGGGATCCGCGGGAAAAAACTCGTCGAGACGCCGAACGTTTGTGAAGTGCGTGTACAACGACTCGGTTTGTGGAAGATCGGGTAAGGGGTCTTCGGGTATTGCGAAAGCCCGGTGCAGAAAACCGCGCGGTCCCGTGGCATCCACAACAAAACGAGCGGAGACCGCAAGGCGCGCGCCGTGGCGGGTCCCTTCCAGCCGCACCTTCTCATCCTGCTCGGAAGCGTCTTGCAACTGGACTTCGTCCACATAGTCAATGCCAGTCTTCTGGGCCTCGCGAACGAAGAAAGCATCGACTTCGGCTCGGTACCATTGCGTGTCCCCAACGGCGTCGTCAGGACTGGAGGCCACCAGCAGTTGGTTCTGACGCCCCGGATCCACGGTGGCGCGGCGGCCGAACTTATGATGATAAAAAGTAAAGCCACGTTTGAGTCCGCAACCTACTTCCGGGCGCGCCTTTTGCCATGTACCCCATTTGGATAGCGGCGTGAGGTTCGCAAGGTTGTAGCGGATCGATAAATCTTCCAGCAGAAGATTGGATAGTGGAGTGGAAGATTCACCGATCGCGAAGCGGGGGTGCTTGCCGCGTTCAAGCAGCAGCACCGATCGGCCGATCCGGCGAGCGATCATCGCCAGCAAAGAGCCGGCGAATCCTGAACCAACGACGGCGATGTCGTAGTCCGCGCTCAACGGGGCTCTCCGCAGGCACAGCAATCTACCCGGTCGGATATCATCTGCCGGAGATTCATTTGTTGCAAGCGTACCGCCCGTGCTTCGTAACAGACGCCGCATTGGGAGAATCGCTGTAGATCCCACAGGTCGGCAAAGACGCGACCTTGGTGAAGGCTGATCCCGTATTCGAGGCAAGCCTCCAGAGTGGCGATGCTGGGCGGATCGAATTCACCTTGCGTGGCCAGCGCTTCGAGCGCTCCGTTCCCGCCCCGCGTGGGGATGAGAGTCGCTGCCGCTGCTCCGCACTGGAAAGCAAAGTCGAGGGAACGTTGCGCCCATTGTAGGGCTTCGGCTTCGCGTAGAAAAGGCGGTTTGACCAGGATAAAGACGCGCAGGTCGATGGCACTCCTTTTCAATAGCTCTGCCGCCTCCGAAAACTGCTCGAGGGTCATGCGCTTATTGAGGCGCGGAAGAACTCCCGGGTGAACCGTTTCCAGTCCCATCGCGACTTCGAGCCGACCGGGAATTAAGTCCCGAAAGAGCAGGCAATTCTTGTCGATGAGGGCCGGATGGCTTTCGACGATGACGCGCTCGAAGGGTGTTAATAGTCCGGCGATGGCCGAATAGTCACCCACGGGAATCGCGCGCGGGTCGAAGAAGCTGCCGCTGTTGTAAAGCTTGATGTGGCGGGAAGAAGGCAACCGCGCGAGTGCATACTCTATCTGTGCTGGAATTGCTCCGGCGGGTACTGTCTCCGCCAAAGTGTTCTTCCACAAATCGCACATTAAGCAGCGCCACGGGCACTCGCGATTGGTTAGAAACAACGTGTTGACGGAGACGACTTTGCCTTCGCAAGAACGTTCGTCTTCGGCAAAGAACAAATAGGGCCGCAGTGGGTCGACCCGATTGCGGGGGGGCCGCCGCACGGCGATCCAAGCGTCAAGGCCGGCTGCATCGACGGGTACAGAGGAAGGCATTGCTTACGAATACAGCGAAAGAAATTGTTGGCGGTATTCGGCCTCACGGAAGGGTAGACGCTCGCGCAGAACGGCCGCCGGCAAAGCGCCGTGTTGAAAGCGCCGTTTCGGAAACACGGGCATTTTGAGCCCGGCGACCGCCCGAATGCCGCGACTTACAATCTCGCCTTTGAGTTCATAAAGCCGGTCGACATTGTAGTTCGTCAACTCGCTAAAGGGCACCGCCTCGGCGATGGCGATCAGGGAAGGCCGCAGAAAGGGACTGAAGCCATGGAATCCGAAGTGGCGGCCCGGTGCATAGGTACGAGTGTAAGAACGGCTGAGGCCGCCTGAGTAAGTGAGTGAGTGCTTGATTTTTCCCACACCCCAACCTTCCTGATAGAGCATAGGGTTATTGAGGACGCTACGAATGGTGAGTTCGGGGTTCTCTTCGATAGGATAGTCTTTCAGGTTCTCGTCCCCGCCGTCCCCGTCGATCAGATAAAGCCATTCCGGATAACGGGCGCGAATCCCACGGCACAGGGCCACTGCCATCGTGGCCGACTCAATATCAAGCGGCTTATAGTCTTCCAGCAGGCGTATCGTCTCTCGCACATCCATCGTTCGGCTATCGGCCTGGACCGGCTCCAGATAGAGGCCCAGGTCCAGGGATTCCAGGAACGAGCGGGCCTGTTGGAGGTCCGGACCGCCGCCCAGGTCGAGAATAAACGCTTTCAATCGCGAGAGATTCATCCCAAGCTTGCGCATCACAAAGTAGGTGGTGAGGAAGACGCTACCGCTGTCGATGCCACCCGAGAAGCATACACCGAACGGCTCGTGGTCCGGCGCCGATTGAAGGAACCGGGAGATTTCTTCCGCCAGGGCGCTGATGTACGTTTCGCCGATCTGGTCCAGATCGGCTGGCAACTTGGTAGGTCCGGGGTCGAAGAAGCGTGTGTACTTCGGATCTGGATCGGGACAGCCGACCAGCTGAAGTTCCACAACGTAATGGGCCGGCACCATTCGCGTGTAGCTCGGATGAAACTGAGAGTCCAGACCTTCCGATTTGAGCCATTGATAGATTGTATCGATGCGATCGGCCACGATTAGGATCGGTCCAGCCTGCTGCTTAGCCAGAAAGTAGCGCATCGGCCGGTCGAGTGAGCGAGCCATCGTAACCGTTTGGCCCTGGCGCGCGATCAGCGCAAAGGAGCCTTGCATCTTCTGCGCGGCGTCGACAGGGTGTTTGAGGAGCAGTTCCCGCGCGGCCTCAATCGTCAAATTGTAAAGCTGATTCAGATCCGGGTCGAGCAGGTCGACTACTCGTTCAATGTATTTTTGCATTTGCCTTTTACTTTTTCGAGTCTACACCACGGCGCGCACGGATGTGATCCCCGCGGTATCCTGTCAGACTGCGAGAAGATCGCTTCCTATCCCCAGCTCTTGTGACGTCCCAGCAACTACCGTCACTTTCACCTGAACTCAACCCAGACGATCCATTTCTGGAACGTCGGCGGACGCTGCGGCGACTGCGAGAACTGTCGCTCAAGAGCTGCCGACTCAAACGGATCTTCATGTCGGACCTGTCGGAGTATTAAATGAACCGGTGAGCGCCACGCGCACCAGTTGACTGCGCGTCCGCACTCCGGCCTTTCGAAATACTTCCCGCAGGATCGATTTTGCGGCGCCTTCCGATATCCCGACCTGCCCCGCGATGGTCTTGTTGGTAAGGCCATCGAGCACGCCTTGTAGGATCTGTTGCTCCCGCTTGGTCAGCAGGCTGTCCAGGTTCCCAGTCCCCCGCTCCGAGATCGAGCCGGCCAGAAGTTGGACGACCGCCACATCCAGCCACGCTTCTCCCGCCGCGACTTGCCGGATGGCCCTGTGCAGACTGTCCAAGGAGCTATGCTTCAGGAACACGCCGGATGCGCCGGCGCGTAAGGGCCTGAACAGGCCCGCGGCGTCTTTTTCGGACGCGAGCACTAGAATCCGTCCTTGATATCCGGCTTGGCGCGCCGTGGAAATGAACTGCGCGGCTTCGCTCCCAACTACATCGCAATCCAATAAGACGACATCCACCGGCGAGCGGGTGAGGGCCTCCAGACCTTCGCCCGCCGTGCCGCACTCATGAACGATTTCGAGGTCGGGGTCGGATCGCAGGTGGCGGCTAAGGCTCTCCCGGACCAGGACGTAATCAATCAATAAGAGCAGTCGTATGCGCTCCATATCGAGTTAGTCGGGCAATCTGGAGATGCCCTGATTCCGTTATAGAGGAGCACGCCCTCTTTTCGAAGCATGGCGACTGAAAGATAGGCGGCTTCAGTCGAAAGATCGCTCATTAGGATCGAAAGATATGGCGGCGGCACCGGACGGTCAAGAGTACGCCATATAAAGATAGGCGCGCCTGTATGAAAGATACGTGGCATCTCCATCGGCGGCCGTTCTAGATTGAAATCAACCCCAACCGATGATCCGCGGACTGGTCGATTTTGCCCTGAATAGCCGTTTTCTGGTGCTGGCTCTTGCCATCCTGCTGTTTGCCTGGGGCATTATCTCCTTCAAAGACCTGCCTATCGAGGCCTATCCGGATGTCGCCAACAATTATGTGCAGGTCATCACGCAATGGCCGGGTATAGCAGCGGAAGAGGTCGAGCAGCAGGTGACGATTCCACTCGAAATCGTGATGAACGGCCTTCCGCACCTGACCCATCTGCGCTCCGTATCGCTGTTCGGGCTTTCCAGCCTGATGCTGATTTTTGACGACGAATCGGAAAACGACTGGAACCGCCAAAAGGTATTGGAACGGCTCGCTCAAGTCACCCTACCGAACAATCTGCAGCCGCAGATGGGCACCGATTACAGTCCGGTGGGGCAGATCATGTTCTATACGCTGACCAGCACCAATCCGGAATATGACGTAATGGAGCTGAAGTCGCTCGAGGACTGGGTGCTGGAGAAGCAATTTAAGTCCGTGCCGAACGTAGTGGACGTGTCCAGCTTTGGGGGCCCCACCAAGGAATACCAGGTGCGGGTCGATCCGGATAAGCTCATTGCGTATGGTTTGAGCATCGGTGAGGTGGAACAGCAGCTTACCAACAACAACGTGAACGCTGGCGGAAGCTTCATCCAGGAGGGATTGCAGCAGGTCAACGTGCGCGCGGTGGGCTTAGTCAGTACGGTCGAGGATATTGCGGAAACCGTAATCAAAGCCCAGAACGGAACGCCCTTGCGGATAAGTGACATCGGCACCGTGGCGCAAGGGCCGAAGATCCGCCTGGGTCGATTCGCTAAATCGATTCATCGCGCCGATGGCAAGATCCTCGACGATGACGACGTGATCTCGGGCATCGTGCTGTTGCGCAAAGGCGCGCGGGGCGACGAAACGCTGGACCTCATACACAAAAAGATCGCGGAGCTGAACAACCGCATTCTGCCCAAGGGAGTAAAGGTGGTTCCCTTTCTGGACCGCAGCGACCTCGTGCACTATACCACGCACACGGTTCTGCACAACCTGAGGGAAGGCATCATCCTGGTTTCGATCGTTCTGTTCCTGTTTCTGGGTAACCTTCGCGGCGCCCTGATCGTGGCTCTGACCATTCCATTTTCACTCCTGTTTGCGGCCATCTGCCTGGACCTTCGCCACATCCCGGCGAACCTGCTGTCTCTGGGAGCGCTGGATTTCGGCATGGTAGTGGACGGCGCCGTCGTCATGGTGGAGAACATCGTCCGTCACCTGGGCCGTACCGGCGAGATTTCCAAGCCGCCCATCGAGCGCATCCGCGAAGCCGCTCACGAGGTGCAGCGGCCCGTATTCTACGCCATCGGGATTATCATCACGGCGTACCTGCCGATCTTCACGCTGCAGAGCGTGGAAGGGCGCCTCTTCAAGCCGATGGCGTGGACGGTGGCCTTTGCGCTGCTGGGGGCGCTGATATTCTCCATGCTCCTGGCGCCGGTTCTTTCCAGTCTGCTGTTCCGCCGGAACGTGCGGGAGTGGCGCAATCCGGTGCTGACGCTCCTTACGGAGGGCTACCGCAAGGCCGTGCGCTGGGCCATACGTGCTCGCTGGCTGACTGTGGGCACAGGCGTGATCAGCTTAATTGCCGTTATCTACCTGGCTACCAGTGGCGTCATCGGTTCGGAGTTTCTGCCGCACCTCGATGAAGGCGCGATATGGGTCCGCGGCACGCTGGCGCCAAGTACCGGACCGGACGAAGGGAGCCACGTGGCGGACCAGGCACGTTTGCGGCTGGCTTCCTTCCCCGAAGTGACCGTGACCACCAGCCAGGTTGGCCGCCCGGACGACGGAACGGATACGACCGGCTTCTTCAATACCGAGTACTTTGTCGATCTGAAGCCGAAAGAGCAGTGGCGTTCCGTGTTTCACCAGAACAAGGATGAGCTCATTGCCGCTATGAATCGTGAACTGGAGCAGACCCCTGGCGTAATTTGGAACTTTTCCCAACCGATTGCGGACAACATGGAGGAGGCCGTCAGCGGCGTCAAAGGTCAGCTTGCCACTAAAGTGTACGGGGACGACCTGAAATTGTTGGAAGCCAAGGGCATGGAGGTGGTGAATGTCATGCGGCAGATCCGCGGAATCGAGGACCTCGGATTGTTTCGCGTGATCGGCCAACCGAACCTTAACTTCACGGTGGAACGAAGACAGGCCGCGCGTTTTCAAATCAACGTTGCCGACGTGCAAGACGCAATTCAGACGGCGGTCGGCGGCAACGCTCTGACCCAGGTGCTGCAAGGCGAGCGCCGATTCGACCTGGTGATGCGCTACTTGCCGCGATTCCGCGATACACGCGAGGCGATCGAAAATATACGCCTTCTGGCGCCATCGAACGAGCGCGTATCCCTGGGGCAGTTCTGCAACATCGAAACCCGGGACGGAGCTTCCGAAATCTATCGGGAGGGCAATTCGCGGTACGTGGCCATCAAGTACAGCGTGCGCGGACGCGATCTGGGCGGCGCGGTCGAGGAGGCCATCCGTAGGGTCGATCGTGAAGTCAAGCTGCCATCTGGATACCAGGTCAGTTGGGAGGGCGAATACGAGAGTGAGAAGCGTTCGGAAAGAAGACTCTTGATCATCGTGCCCATCACCGTGCTCATCATTTTTATCATTCTCTACACCATGTTCCATTCGTTCAAGTGGGCGATGCTGATTCTGGCTAACGTAGCTATGGCGCGCATCGGCGGGCTGCTGGCACTATTGATCACCCACACCAACTTCAGCGTGTCCTCGGGCGTCGGCTTTCTGGCGCTGTTTGGAGTATCCGTTCAAACCGGCGTGATCATGCTGGAGTACATGAATCAGCTTCGCGTCCGGGGAAGGACTATAGAGGACTCCGCCATCGAAGGAGCCGTTTTGAGGCTTCGCCCCATTATGATGACCATGCTCGTCGCGACGCTGGGACTGCTACCCGCGGCGCTCTCGCACGCCATCGGCTCCGATTCACAGCGGCCGTTCGCCATTGTGATCGTCGGCGGGTTGATTGCGGATTTGGTTATGAGCATCTTCCTTCTCCCGACTCTTTATGTCTGGATGGCCGGAGCTCACGATGTACTTCCGCAGCCGGAGCCGGATTTCGATGAGCAGTGACAAGCTGTACACCTGGACGGTTCAAAAATGGCCCACGCTGCTCTTGAGAACCGGCCTGGCCCTGTTCGGGCTAGCGTGTATCAATAGCGGGCGGCTGCCGATTGAGGCGCTGTTTGTAGGTCCGGCCCTGATGGTAGCCGGGGTTACTATGAAAGAGTTCAACAAGCGGGAACCGCGCGGATAGACGAGGTGGCCGCATCGCGCGACCCCGCGGCGGGAGAAGGCACCGCCCCTATTTTCCTTGTCCCGTGGCACGCCAATCACTTCAAGAGATCGCGGATCAGCATAGCAGGATGTTGCGCCTTGGCGCCGTTGAGTTCCGTCACCTGATGGCGGCAGGAGGTTCCTGGTGCCACCAGCACATCACCGGGCCCCATCCTCCGTACCTCCGCCAGCAAGCACCGATTGGCGATGGCTGCGGAAATCTCGTAATGCTCCTTGTAATAACCGAACGATCCTGCCATGCCGCAACAGCCGGCATCCAGATCCATCACCTTCGCCGAGGGAATTCGGCTGAGCAGCGACATTGTAGCCGGCAATAGCCCCAGCGACTTCTGGTGACAGTGGCCGTGCACGAGAATCCGTGTGGGTCCGGGTTCGAGTTGCAGCTCCAATGTTGCCGCGAATTCATCGAACAGCATGCAGGCGTTCGCTACCGTCTCCGCCCGATTCCGCGGTTCGCCCCGCAACAGCGCCACGGCGTCGTCTTTGAACACCGACAGACAACTAGGCTCGCAGAACAGGATCTTCTCACCGCGCTCGGCGATTGGGAACAGCGCCTCTACGGCGTGGGCGGCCTGCGCCCGGGCTTCGGCCAGCAGGCCCTGCGAAATCAGCGGGCGTCCGCAGCAGCCGGGCCGCATCACACTGACCTGGCACCCGCCCTTCTCCAGAATTGCCAAGGTCGCGATTCCAATCTCGGGATCGTAATGATTCAGGAACGTATCGTTGAAGAGCGTTACCCGAGTGCCCGCCGCGGAACTTGGCGGGTTGTTGGCGAGCCACCGCTCGAAGGTCTGCCGTTTCCACGCCGGCAGGACGCGCCGGCGGTCGATGCCCAGCAGCTTTTCGATGATCCAGCGCGCGGGCCGTCTGGCAACCATCCAGTTGGATACGGGAGCGAACCGGCTACCCCAGACAGAAAACCGGTGGATATTACCCAGCGCGCGCGCCCGCAGCGGCGTCCCGTGGCGCTTCCAATAGTCCGCCAGGAACTCGCTCTTGAACCGTGCCATGTCTACGCCGATCGGACATTCCGCTTTGCAGGCCCGGCACTGCAGGCACAAATCGAGCGCATCGTATACGCCCTTATCGCCAAGCCCCGCTTCTCCGAGACGCCCCGTCATTGCCATCCGCAACGCGTTGGCGCGACCCCGTGTCGAATGCTCCTCGTCGCGCGTGGCCATATAGGAAGGACACATCGTACCGGAGAGTTGCTTCCGGCAGGCGCCGATGCCACTGCACATTTCCACGGCTCCGCCCATTCCGCCGAATTCCGAGTAGTCGAACCAGGTCGGCGGATTGGGTGTCTGATAGTCCGTCCCGAAACGCAGATTCGATGTGATCGGCGGCGCGTCCACGATTTTGCCGGGATTCAGAATGCCCCTGGGATCGAAGGTACGTTTCACCTGCCGGAATGCCTCATAAAGCACTGGACCGAACATCTGCCGGTTGAACGGGCTGCGCGTGAGGCCATCGCCGTGTTCGGATGAAAGCGAGCCGCCGAATTCCAGCACCAGATCCGCTACCTCCTGGGCCATGGTCTCGAACGTCCGAATCCCTTCCGTGGTCTTAAGATTGATCACCGGTCTCACATGCAGGCATCCAACCGAGGCATGCGCGTAGATTCCGGCCGTGGTTCCATGGCGGTGGATAATTCCCAGGAAGCGGTCGATATAGTCGCGTAGCTTTTCGGGTGCAACCGCAGTGTCTTCCACGAAGGAGATCGATTTGGCATCGCCCTTCATGGCCATCGAGAGGCCCAGCGAGTTCTCGCGAAGGCTCCAGATTTTCGCCTGCGATGCCGGGTCGGTTTCGGCTCGGTACGCGTACCCGAACTTCCGCGATCGCAGATCGTCTTCGAGCGCCTTGAGCCGCGGCGGCAGGTCTTCTTTCCGGTCCGCATAGAACTCCACGCACAAAATGGAAGCCGGGTCGCCTTCGATAAACGTGTTGCGAATGCGCTCGAGGACGGCATTCTGGCGAGTGTAATCCAGAATAGACTTGTCCATCAC
>Ga0302325_10008526_pt1 | contig 22521 bp, 20 predicted proteins | sample Palsa_T0_2_FD_201948 | JGI IMG/M metagenome (GOLD analysis project Ga0302325, IMG submission 201948) | Peat permafrost microbial communities from Stordalen Mire near Abisko, Sweden - Palsa_T0_2 | ecosystem: Environmental > Terrestrial > Soil > Palsa > Peat permafrost | place: Sweden: Abisko...
GCGGCGGGGCGGGTGCCGCTGCCCGCGACTCCCGGCGCCCAGGCGTGGATCAGACGGTCCTGGGCACGGGTCAGCGGGCGCACGCACGCCAGCACGAGCAGGATCGCGATGATGTGGGCCACGATCGCCGGCGGCGTCGTCCCGAGCGTCTCACGGAAGCCGATCAGGCCGAGCCCGACCGAGGCAACCGCGGCGAAGGCGTTCATCAGGGCGATCGGCTTGACCGGATCCTCGCTGCGCAGCGCCGCCTGGAACGCCAGGAATCCGGTCAGCGTGGCGAGCGCCGCGAGCGCCGTCCAGCCCGACAGCAGCGCGCCGGCGCCCTGGCGGCGCAGGCCGATCGCGTCCGCCTTGATCGCAGCGTCGGCGACTCCGTATGCGATGCCAGCAGCGATCGCCCGCGCGGTCACACGTCCGTGCAGCGCCAGCAGCAGCGCGACCGCGCTGCCGACCATCGCGCCGAGCAGCAACAGCCCCGGGTCGATATGGGCGTGACGAGCGGAGAACCCGATCGGCAGCGCAGCGAGACTGACCGCGACGATCCCGATCGCCAGCAGCTGGCGGCGCTCCAGCCGCCAGCCGAACCATCGCGCCATCAGCGGGATCGAGACAGCGAGGCTGCCGGCGGCGAACGCCTGCACAAGCGTCAGCGGTGCGGCCGCCAGCGCCACGATCTGCAGCACGAAGCCGGCCCATCCGACCGCCTGACCGGCCAGCCAGGTGCGGTTGCGCAGACCATCCAGCAGCGAGTCGCCGCCGCCAGTCCGCGCCTCGGCGGCGCGTCCGCGGTGCTGGAGCACGAACCCGAGGTTGATCAGCGTCGCCGCGATCAGCACCAGCGCCAGCGCCGCCAGCAGCGCGAGCCGGCGGGGGCGCCGGCCGAGCTGCCGGCCGTGCGCCGCTGCTGATCCCGCGGACGCGAGCTCCGCCGACGATCCGGGCCCTGACGCGGCAGTCCCGGACGGGCTCGCCGACGCCGGCGCGATGCGCGCCGACGCAGCGCGCCCCGTCGCGAGGTGCGTTGCCTCCGTGGCCCGCGCGGCGGCGGGCGCGGGTGTCGGCGGATGCCCGACGTCCCACGACGCCAGGTCGAGCATCTCGTTCAACCGCGGATACCACACCGACCAGTCGTGCCCGCCGGGGTACAAGCGCCAGCCGACGCGGACGCGGCGGGAGGCAAGCGCGCGAGCCATCGCGGGCATCCGCGCGCTCAACTGGTCGTCCCGGCCGGCGAACATGTAGACGCGCAACGGATCTGCGACCAGCCGACGGTCGAGCCGTGTGACCTCGTCGATCGGGCTGTTTGCGGCCAACGTCGCCCGGCTCGCGTGGGCGAACACGCCGGTTCTGGTCTCGGTGAAGTAGCCGGACCAGACCTGCACGTTGGCGAACAGCGACAGGTTCTGCAGCGCGATGTTGATCGCGCCGAAACCGCCCGCCGAGAAGCCGCCGATCACTCGGTCGCGGCGGTCGTCAAGCGTCGAGAACCGGCGGTCGACGTTGCGCACGACGCCGACCACGTAGCTCTCAAAGGCGCCCGACGGCGTGTTGGCCCACTCCGAATCCGAGTAGGTGCTGCCGTGGATCCGGCCGTCGGGGTACACGAGGATCATCGGCCGCGCGTGGCCCAGGCTGAGCTGGTTGTCGAGTCTGACGTCCATGTTCGCGATGTCGACGAACACGCGCGGCTGACCGGGCATCCCGTGCAGCAGGTAGTAGACGGGGTAGCGCCGGGCGCTCGTATACCCGGGCGGCAGGTAGGCGAGGTAGTCCGCGCGGCGATGGAGGGCCCTGCTGTAGAAATGCACGTCGAGCAGCCTGCCGATCCCCGCCCGTGGCAGATTGACGAGGGTCGAGAAGCCGCGATGGATGTCGTAGTCGCGGCCGTAGCCGACCGCCCCCGTCGCGCCGAGCGCGATCACACCGGCGGCGACGGCTGCGATCGCCATCCGCAGCGCTCGCCGTGTCATCGCAGATAGCCCTCTGCCTGCAGGACGCGGACGACCGAACCGGCAAGCGCCGCCCGTGACTCATACACCAGGTACCGCGGCCGCCACTCCGGCGAGAACTTCTCGTTGAAGCGCACCAACCGCTCCATCTGGAAATGACGACCGAGCCGGCGCAACACCAGCCGCCTCACCGCCTCGCGCAGCTTGCTGTCGCCCGCCGGGCGGCGGATCAGATGCCCAAGTCCGGCGTAGTTGAGGCTCACCTCCACAACCCCGCGCTCCCGCGCGACCTCCAGGGCCGTGCACACGAGCGCCTCGTTGAGGCCATTCGGCGTCTCGCCTACCCTGCGCATCGTGTCCAGCGAGAGCTTGCCGCGATGCGAGATGAAGCGCATGACGCCCGCCAGCTCTCCCGACGGTGACCTCGCCAGTAGATACAGGTCCGAGGAGGCGATGCCGGGGTCGAACTCGCCCATCGCCATCGCGAAGCCGAGCACGCGGCCGCACTCGGACCGCCAGCGTCGCTCCAGCGCATCGATCTCGGCCTCCAGCCCCGGATCGACCTGACGGCCCTCGTGAGCCTCGAGCCGCCAGCCGCGACGGTGCATCCGGTTGACCGACTGACGCAGCTTGCGAACGGCGCGTCCCTCCAGCCCGAACGAGGCGGGGTCGACGACGGCCTCTTCGCCGACGCAGATCGCTCGCAGCCCGAACTCCCGGTAGGTGGCGAGGTGGCGAGCCGAGCAGCCGTAGAGCGCCACCCTCCCACCGCCGTCGTGAACCTTCGCAAGCAGCTGGGCGAGCACGACCGGCACCGCCTCGGCCGATCCGACGGGATCGCCTGACACGACCGCGGTGCCGCCGAGCATCCGGTAGGCGAGCACGCCGCCGGCCGCGAACTCGAAGCACTTGTCGGGTCGCAGCAAGAACGGTGAGAGCGAATCCTCGCCGTGCGCGGCGACGATCGCGCGGGCGTGCTCGAGCTCGCCGTCCCTGGCGGAGTCGGCCCCGGCGGCGTGCGGCCGGCGACGCGTCGCAGCTCCGGCCAGCAACGTCGATCCGACCATGCGCGTCAGTCTTTCGCGGGCGGACGGCCCTGCCTATCTGCCAATCCGAGTAAGCCGCGGGGTGTTCGCCGTCGGCCGATCGGGTTAACCGGTCGTCGTCGATCGGCTGATCCGCCCGGCCCGCGGACCCCCGTGCCCGCCACCGGACGTCGCTCACGGAGCGGCGATCGCAGCCCCCGCGGGGCGGCGGCGATCGGTCGATCGTGCCGCGGACATCGGCCGATCGGATGAGTGCGGACACGACTGCGCACATGCGGATCGGCCGATTGCCCGCGCCCGGTCTGAGTCCGCACACTCGCTCCTATGGACACCGAACCCGAACGTCTCACCGCCGGCCGGCCGGCCGCGGGGAGCCCGGGGGAGGCACGACGGTGACGCTCGAGCTGGTGGCGCCGGTCACGCCGGACCGGGTCGATCCCGACGCGCGCCCACGATCACGGATCACGCACGGCGGCACCGTGCTGACCAGCGCCGACGACGACGGCATCCGGTGGCGGCCGGGTGAGCGGCTCGAGCAGCTGTTCGAGCAGCGCTGCGATGCGCTGTACGAGCACGGACTCGGCGACACGCCGGCGGTGGACGGCCCCGACGGGCCGGTGAGCTACGCGGAGCTCGACGCGCGCGCCAATCAGCTTGCGCGCTGCCTGACGACCCGCGGCGCCGCCGGCGCGGGAGCGCGGGTGGCGCTGCTGCTGGATCGCCCGCTCGACGGCTACATCGCGATGCTCGCGGTGCTCAAGCTCGGCGCCGCGTACGTGCCGATGGACGCCGCGTTCCCATCGGACCGGCTCGGCTACATCGTCGCCGACGCCGGCTGCGCGCTCGTCCTGACAAGCGCGCGGCTGGCGCCTGCCCTCGGCACGCCCGCGCAGGGCACCGAGGTGATCTGCCTTGACCGGCTGCACGCCGAGCTGCTCGCCCAGGATCGCGGCCGCCCGACTCCGCCGGAGCATGCCGACCCCGACGGCCTCTGCTACGTGATCTACACGTCGGGCAGCACCGGGCGGCCGAAGGGCGTCGCGATCGCCCACTCCAGCATCTGCAACTTCGTCAGGGTCGCGGCCGGGTCGTACGGGATCCGCGGCGACGATCGCGTCTACCAAGGGCTGACGATCGCCTTCGACTTCGCTGTCGAGGAGATCTGGACCGCCTGGATGGCGGGCGCCACGCTCGTGCCCAAGCCGGCGGGCGCCAGCCTGCTCGGCGACGACCTGCGAGCGTTCCTGGAACGTCGAGACGTCACCGCGCTGTGCTGCGTGCCGACGCTGCTTTCGACGATCGAGCGAGACCTGCCCGCCCTGCGACTGCTGCTGCTCTCCGGCGAGCCGTGCCCGCCCGATCTGGCCGCGCGCTGGCATCGACCCGAGCGCCGGATCCTCAACGTCTACGGGCCGACCGAGGCGACCGTCAGCGCCACCTGGACGGTGCTCGAGCCCGGCCGGCCGGTCACGATCGGCGTGCCGCTGCCGACCTACTCGATCGTGATTCTCGACCCTGATTGCGACCGAGCGCTGGCGCTGCAGGAGCAGGGCGAGATCGCGATCGCCGGGATCGGGCTGGCCGACGGCTACGTCGGGCTGCCCGAGCGCACGGCGCGTGCGTTCGTGCCCGACTTCATCGGCTTAGACGACAACCCGTCGGGCCGGATCTATCGCACCGGCGACCTCGGCGCAGTCAACGCCGACGGCGAGCTCGAACACCACGGACGGATCGACGACCAGATCAAGATCCGCGGCTACCGGATCGAGCTCGGCGAGATCGAGGCGTTGCTGCGCTCAGAGCCCGGGATCGCCCAGGCGGTGGTCACCACGTTCCAGCCGGCGCCCGGGATCGACGAGCTTTCGGCCTATTACACGGCGGCCGCCGGCGGCCCGGAGCTCGACCCCGAGCGCACGCTGGCCCGCCTGCGCGAGCGGCTGCCGGCCTACATGGTCCCGGTCGCGCTGCGGCGGTTGGCGCAGCTTCCGACGATGCCGAGCGGCAAGGTCGACCGCCGGCTTCTGCCCGCGCCGAGCGCTCCGCGGCCGGCCACCGCGGCCGGCGACCGTGTCGCGCCCGCGTCGGCGCTCGAGGCGGCGCTGGCCGACGAGCTCGAACGGCTGCTCGGGATAGCGGGGGTGTCGGTCGCGAGCGACTTCTTCGCCGAGCTCGGCGCGAGCTCGCTCGTGATGGCCCGTTACAGCGCGCGTCTGCGCACGCGCGGCGACCTCCCGGCGGTCTCGATCCGCGACATCTACCTGCACCCGACCGTCCGCGGCCTGGCGGTGGCGATCGCGGACCGCGAGCCGGGACAGGCCGCGGCGGCCACCCGGGCCACGCCGGCCGACGGCGACGAGCCGGCGCTGCCCGCCCCGGCCGGCACCCCCCGCCCGCTGCTCTGCGGCGGGCTGCAGGTGCTGGCTGCCCTGATCTACGCCGGCGCGTTCGGGGTCGCGTTCGACGCCGGCGCGGTGTGGCTCAACGCGGCCCCTTCCGTGCTGTCGGCGTACGGGCGCGCGGTCGCAATCGGCTCGCTCACGCTGCTGGTCGCCGGACTGCTGCCGATCGTCGCCAAGTGGGCCCTGATCGGCCGCTTCACGCCGCGCCGGATCCGCATCTGGAGCGTCGCCTACGTCCGCTTCTGGATCGTCAGAACGCTGTTGGCCTACAACCCGATGGCGCGGCTGCTGTCAGGCACCGCGCTGCATGGGGTGTACCTCCGCGCGCTGGGGGCGCGCGTCGGCGCCGGCGCGACGATCCTGACCACGCACCAGCCGATCGCCACCGATCTGCTGACCGTCGGCGCCGGCAGCATCATCCGAAAGGAGACCTGGTGTAACGGCTACCGCGCGGTCGCGGGCGTGATCGAGATCGGCGCGATCGAGATCGGCGAGCGCGCCGTCGTCGGCGAGCAGTCGGTGCTCGACATCGACAGCCGCATCGGCGCCGAAGCGCAGCTGGGGCACTGTTCCTCGCTGCAGGCCGGCCAGGCGATTGGAGGCGGTGAGCGATGGCACGGTTCCCCCGCCCGGCCGGCGCCGGCCGGCACGGACTTCACGCTGGTCGGCCCGGCGACCTGCGGCGCCGCCCGGCGCCACCTCTACGGCTGCGGAAAGCTGCTCGTGTCGCTGGCGACCGTCGGCGCGCTCGAGGCCGTGCTCGCGACCGCGCTCGTGTCCCACCGCTGGCTCCATGGCGTCTCAGAGCTCGACGCGCTCGGCCTGGCCGCGATCCTCACGCTGGCGCTGCCCGTGGCCGCGCTGATCGTCGCCGTCACCGTCCCACGCGCGCTCTCGCGGCTGCTGACGCCGGGCCGCGTCCACCCGCTCTACGGCGTGCACTGGACGGCGCAGAGGATCGTCTCGCGGACCTCGAACATCCCGATGCTGACGGCACTGTTCGGCGACAGCTCGCTGATCGTCGGGTACCTGCGCCTGCTCGGCTACCGCTTCGGCGCGGTCCGCCAGACCGGCTCGAACTTCGGCACCGACGTCAAGCAGGAGCTGCCGGGGCTGACGAAGGTCGGGACTGGAACGATGGTCTCCGACGGGCTCTCGGTGTCCAACGCCGAGGTCTCGGCCGACTCGTTCCGGGTGATGCCCGTGTCGATCGCCGCCGGCTGCTACCTGGGCAACGTCGTGATGTATCCGCCCGGCGCCCGGGTCGGCGACGACTGCCTGCTGGCCACGAAGGTGATGCTCCCGCTCGACGGGCCGAGCCGGACCGGCGTCGGCCTGCTCGGCTCTCCCTGCTTCGAGATCCCCCGCTCGGTGCGCCGTGACACGGAGCTGATCGGCGCCGAGCTGGACGACCCGCTGCTTCCACGGCGCCTCACGCGCAAGCTGCGCCACAACCTGGTGACGATTGCGCTGTACCTGGTCGTGCGGTTCGTGGTGATCGCCGGGCTGCTGTCGGTGGCGCTCGCGCCGCTCGGGGGCGTCGGGCTGCACGCCTGGCCCGGGACGCTCGCTTCGATCGTGATCGACGTGACCCTTCCGTTGCTGGCGTTCGTCGTCGCCGAGCTGGCGCTGACCCGGGCGCGTCGCCGCCCGCCGGAGCTGTGCTCGATCTATGAACGAGCGTTCTGGCGCCACGAGCGCTACTGGAAGATCCCGGAGCCCCGCTACCTGGCGATCTTCAACGGCACACCGCTGAAGGGCCCGGCCCTGCGCGTACTGGGCGTCAGGGTCGGGCGCCGGCTGTTCGACGACGGCTGTGCGATCGTCGAGCGGACGCTGGTCCGTATCGGCGACGACTGCACGCTGAACGCGCACACGACGCTGCAGGGGCATTCGCTCGAGGACGCAGCCTTCAAGTCCGGCCCGATCGTGCTTGGTGACCGGTGCACGCTGGGCACCGGCGCCTACGTCCACTACGCAACCGAGCTCGGCGACGGCGTCGAGCTGATGGCCGACTCGTTCTTGATGAAGGGGTCGCAAGCCCGCGCGCTGACGCGCTGGACGGGCAACCCCGCGCTCGAGTCGCCGTCGCCCAAGACCTCTCAACCACCCGCTGCACAAGGAGCCCGATGACGATCTTCCAAGAGCTCGAGTCCGAGGTCCGCTGCTACTGCCGAACCTGGCCGGTCGTGTTCGACCGCGCCTCCGGGAGCCGGCTGTACGACGAGGACGATCGCCCGTACCTCGATTTCTTCACCGGCGCCGGGACGCTCAACTACGGCCACAACAACCCGCTGCTCAAGCGGCCGCTGATCGAGTACTTCACCGACGACCGGGTGATCCATTCGCTCGACATGTTCACGGTCGCCAAGCGTGACTTCCTGAGTGCGTTCGACGAGCTGATCCTGCGTCCGAGGGATCTCCGCTACCGGGTCCAGTTCCCGGGCCCGGGAGGCGCCAACGCAGTCGAAGCGGCGCTGAAGCTCGCCCGCAAGGCGACCGGTCGCAGCGATTTCATCTGCTTCGAGAACGGCTTTCACGGGATGACGCTCGGCTGCCTCGCGGTCTCGGGCTCAGACGCGCGGCGGGCCGCCTGCGGCGAGCACATCGCGCTCGCGCACCGGCTCCCGTTCGATCGCCGCGCCGACGACCTTTGCGACGACTTTTCGCTGTTGGACCGCGCGCTTGCGGGCGAGCTGGGGCATGAGCGTCCCGCCGCCGTGATCGTCGAAGCCGTCCAGGGCGACGGCGGCGTCAACGTCGCCGGCTCCGACTGGCTGCGCGGACTGGCGATCCGCTGCCGCAGCCATGACGTGCCGCTGATCCTGGACGACGTGCAGATGGGATGCGGACGCACCGGGGCGTTCTTCAGCTTCGAGGAGTCGGGGATCCTGCCCGACATCGTCTGCCTGTCGAAGTCAATCGGAGGCTACGGGCTACCGCTCGCGCTGACGCTGATCCGTGAGGATCTCGACGTATGGGAGCCCGGCGAGCACACCGGCACCTTCCGCGGCGTCGATCCGGCGCTGGTGGCCGGGACCGCGGCGCTGCGCGCGTACTGGTCCGACGACGCGCTGCAGCGCCGCTCGCTGCGGCGCGCCCCGCTGATCATGGCGGCGCTCCAGACCGTCTGTCACGACACGCCCGGCGAGTCGATCTCGGCGCGAGGCCGCGGGATGGTCCACGGTCTGGCGTTCGAGCGTGCCGAACAGGCGGCGCACGTCAGCGCGGCGGCGTTCGAGCTCGGGCTGCTGGTCGAGACCTGCGGGCCCGGGAACGATGTGGTCAAGCTGCTGCCGCCGTTGACGATCGGCGATGACGACCTGCACGAGGGCCTGGACCTGCTCGTCCAGGCCGTCCTGCGGACGTGCTGAGCCCCGCCGGCCGGGGTCCCGCGGCGCCGCCGGGCGGCGTGGACGTGAGCGTCTGGGCGTTGCGCGTGCCCGGGGCCGGCGCGCGCGTCGCCGCACACCGCCTGCTCCGGGCGCTGCTGAGCCGTCAGCTGGACGTGGCGCCGGACGAGATCGAGCTCGTGCGTGAACGGTGCGAGCGGTGCGGGGGGCCCAACGGCCGCCCCGCGGTCCGCGGCGCGCCGGACCTGCACTTCTCGCTCTCCTACGCCGGTCCGCTCGCGCTCGTCGCGCTTGCCCCGGCACCCGTCGGCATCGACGTCGAGCGTCCGGTGCCCGGTCCCGCTTGGCGGGAGCTCTCGCCGCTGCTGCATCCGACCGAGCGCCGCGAGCTCGAGCAGGCGGGCCCAGGTCTGCGCGCGAGGGCGCTGTCCCGCGTCTGGACGCGCAAGGAGGCATGCCTGAAGGCGATCGGGGCGGGGCTCGCCCACGGCCTCTCCGAGCCATATGTGGGGGCCGGCGCGTGGCCTGCGACCCCGGCGGGATGGATCCTGCGAGACGTCGCGATCCCGGGCGGTCACACCGCCGCGGTCGCGTTGCGCACCGAGGGCCTCAGCGGGCCGCCGGTCGGCGGCCGGCGCGCCGCCCTGCCCGTGCGCTGGGCATGACCCGGCGGACGGTCATGCGCAGCGACCACAGCAGGCGCATGTGCGCCCGACGGTCCGCGCCCGCAAGCGCCTGCAGCCCGGCTCCGCACAGCGGACATTCGGCCGACGAACCGGTCACCGGCTCTCCACAGGACGGACAATGCCGTGAGTGCACCATCCCTGAGAGTGTCCCGCTCAGTCGGACTGGCCGATATCCACCGATCCGAGTGCTCGACGGGGTGTTCGCGGTCGGTCGATCGGGCTAGCGCGAGCACGTCGATCGGCCGATTCCGCCACTTATGTCCGAGTGGTACAAGGTGAAGATGCCCGCCGATGCGATCACGGTGTTGGTTGCCGATGACCATCCGCTGTTCAGGGACGGAATCGTGCGGGCGATCCGCGAGCGCCCAACGCTCAAGCTCCTCGGGGAGGCGGCCGACGGCCGTGACGCGCTGGCGCGGATCGTCGAGCTGGCGCCCGACGTCGCGGTGCTTGATCTGAAGCTGCCCGGACTCGACGGGCTGCAGATCCTCAAGGCACTGAGCCGCGACGGAGCCGCATGTCGGACGCTGATGCTGTCGGCGTTCACCGACGGGCCGCTGGTGCACGAGGTGCTGTCCGCCGGCGCCGCCGGATACCTGCCCAAGAGCGTCGAGCGAACGCAGGTGTGCGACGCGATCGAGACGATCGCCCGTGGCGGCACGGCGCTGGACCCATCGCTGCAGGACGGGCTGGTCGCCGCGATCCACTCGCAGCGGGTCAACTCAGAGCTGCCCTGGCTGACCCAGCGCGAATCCGAGATCCTGGTGTTGATCGCCGACGGACTGACGGCGCCCCGGATCGGCGAGCGGCTGCACCTGGCGCCCGGCACGGTCAAGACCCATCTCAGCCACCTGTACGAGAAGCTCGGCGTGTCGGACCGGGCCGCGTGCGTCGCCGAGGCGATGCGCCGCGGCCTGATCGAATGATTCACGTCCGGTCGCGAACCACAGAGCCCGGACAGACCAGCGAGGTTCGCGGCATCGCGGTGCTGCGGCTGGCGCTGCTGCCGATCGCGCTGCTGGCGCAGTCGCATCACACTGAGCTGAGCTCGTCGATCTTCCCGTGGGTGATCGTCGGCTTCGGGATCTACGCGACCCTGTCGCTGCTGGTCTCGTTCGCGAGTCCGCGCCCGCCGCGATTGTCGGTGGCGCCGGCGATCGTCGACCTGATCGCGGTCGCGCTGCTCGTGTACTCGACCGGCGGCGAGCACTCCTCGCTGCGGTTCGCGTTCTACGTGATGCCGATCGGCGCGGCGCTGCGGCTGTCGCCGAGGTTGACCGCGACCTGGGGGCTGGCCTCGGTGCTCGCCTACCTGGCGGTAACGCTGCCCTATCCCAACAACGGCCTGCCTCACGATCCGTCCGAGATCCTCGACGACAGCCTTTCGCTGCTGTGGGTCACCGGCGCGGCGGTGATGCTGTCGGCGATGGTCGGACGGCGCCAGCGCGCGATCGTCGAGTTCGCCGAGCGCCGCCGTGAGCTCGTCCAGCAGGCACTCGACGCAGCGGCCAACGAGCAGCGGCGGCTGGCCGAGGCGCTGCACGATCAGGCCGTGCAGAACGTCCTGCTGGCACGGCAGGAGCTGACCGACATGGCCCGGGGTGTCGCCGGCGCCGAGCAGCGCGCGCGGGATGCGCTGGACGAGACCGACCGGCAACTGCGCCACGAGATCTTCGCGATGCACCCGCTCGGGCTGCAGCAGGTCGGGCTGCGATCCGTGCTCGACTCGCTGGCCACCAACGCCGCCCACCAGTCGGGGTTCACGACGTCCGTCAGCGTGACCCCGGCCGCCGAACGCTCCGGGCACCACGACCTGATCGTCGCCACCGTGCGCGAGCTGTTGACCAACGTCGTCAAGCACGCCGGTGCCGCGCACGTCGACATCAGCGTCCGCAGCGATCAGGGCGTGCTGCGGCTGATGGTCGCCGACGACGGCTCGGGGATCGGGTCGGCGCAGCTGGAGCGAGCGCTGGCCGAGGGCCACATCGGCCTGGCGGCGCTGCGCGAGCGCGTCGGGTCACGCTCGGGGCGGCTCGCGATCGCCACGGCACCGGACGCCGGTACCGAGATCGAGGTGACGCTTCCCGATCGAGCCCCGGCCGCGCCCAGCGGTCGCGGCGTGCGGTCTTGGTAGCGTTCGCCGCGTGAGCGACGACGCACCGGCTTCCGGATCGGCTGCGGTCACGTCGCGCGCCTGGATCAAGACGAGATGCCTGCACAACCCGGCGATCGGCGAGGTCCGTGCCCAGATCCGGGCGGACGGGTTCTGCTGGATCGATCTCGAGGCGCCCGACGACCAGGACCTGGAGGAGATCGCCCGGCACATCAAGCTGCACCCGTTGACGATCGACGACGCCAAGACGTTCCGCCAGCGCCCGAAGATCGAGGACTACGCCGAGTACATGTACCTGGTCGTGTTCGGCGTAGACCCGGGCACCGCCGCGGGCGGGCCGCTGCTGCGCGAGGTCCACATGATCATCACCGGCGAGGTGGTGATCACGATCCACCGGCGCCCGAACGACGCGCTCGCCGACCTGCGCAAGCACTATGACGACCAGCACATCCGATCCGAGCAGTTCCTCGTCTACAAGATCCTCGACGCGATCACGTCGACGTTCGTCCCGGTCCTGACGCGGATCGACGACGACATCGACGACCTCGAGCAGCAGGTGATCGACTCCACCAGCTCCGAGCAGCTGCAGCGGATCTTCTCGATCAAGCGCGACCTCGTCGCGATGCGCCGCGTGATCACGCCGATGCGTGACATGTTCCAGCGCTCCGGCGACAAGATCGCCGAGCTGCCGGGACTGCAGACCGACGACAAGCTGTACTTCCGGGACCTATACGACGGCCTGATCCGCGTCTCGGAGCTGGTCGACTCCTACCGCGACCTGCTGTCGGGCGCGACCGACATGTACCTCTCGCAGGTCGCCAACAACCAGGGTGAGATCAACAAGCAACTGACGATCATCGCCACGATCTTCCTGCCGCTGAGCTTCCTGACCGGGTTCTTCGGCCAGAACTTCTCCTACCTGACCAACGACGTGATCAACCAGGCATGGACGTTCTGGGTGCTCGGGATCGGCTTGCTGGCCGTGTCGGTCGCCGGCCTTGCGGTGTGGTTCAAGCGCAAGGGCTGGATCGGAGCACAGCCGCTGCGATCAGGCGACGACCGCTAGGCGCCGCTCGCTCCGAGCCGCGGGGCTCGCCTCCCGCATCGCCGCCTGCGTCGCCGCCTGCATCGGCGCCGCCAGCTCGGCGTTGTCGCCGCTGGTCGCGACGGCGCTGTCGATCGCCGGGGGCCACGAGCGCGGCGACCGGCGCGTCTGGGCCGGGCTCATCGTCGGCCTGCTGGGTGTGTTCATCGGCATGATCCCGTCGCTCGGCGACGCCAAGCTCGGCACCGGCCTGCTGTTCACGATCGCGGCGATGCTCGGTCTCGCCGGCGGCACCGTGCTGCAGAAGCGCTGGACCGCCGACGTCGACCCGCGCGTCTCGGCCGCCGTGCAGTCCGGCACCGCGGCGACGATCTTCCTGCCGCTCGCGCTGATCCTCGGCGGCCGCTTCGAGATCGGCTCCAAGCTGATCCTCTCGAGCGTGTGGCTTGGCTCGGCATGAGCTTCGGCGCGCTGATCGTGCTCGTGACGCTGATCAAGCGAATGGACACCAGCCGCGTCGGCGCGCTGCTGCTGCTCGTCCCCGCGGTCACCGCGATCGCCTCATGGCCGGCGCTCGGCGAGGCGCCGCACCCGCTGACGCTCGTCGGGATGGTCGTCGCGGCGGCGCGCGTCGGGACCGTGCTGCACCGTCAGCCGCGGGCGCCGGAGCCCGCAGCCGCGCCGGAGCCCGCAGCCGCGACCGCGCGGAACTGGCCACCGGCATCGTGAACATCCGCCCAGGCCAGCCGTCGACGTCGAACGTGCCGGTCGGCGCAAAGCCCTGAGCGCGGTACCACCGCACGAGTGCCGGCGCGCCCGCCCAGCAGTCGACCCGCAGCTGTCGCGCGCCTCGGTCACGGGCCTCGGCGATCGCGTGCCGGACCAGCGCCGCACCGACCCCGCCGCCGACGTGCCGGCGTGAGCTGATCAACAGGTTGATGTACAGCTCCGGCCGGTCGGGCGGCGGCACGTACAGCGGCGCGATCCCGATGACCAACGCCGCCACCCGCTCGCCGGCGAGCTCGGCGACCCGCAGCCCACCTGAGTTCACCAGCCCGCGGATGCGGGCGGCCTGGCGGGGATCCTCGGAGAACGGCGCCGTGCCCCACTGCCCGCTCTGGCCTCGTGCCGACATCCACGCGACCGCCTCGTCGAACAGTCCGAGCAACCAGTCCGTGTCGTCCTCGTCGCCGCGGCGGATCTCGACCATCGCCGAAGTCAAGCAAACGGCCGCGGCGGCACACCGCGACGCGCCGGTGCACAGGCTGCGACGCTGATCGGTCAGATGCCGCTGCCGCTGCCATTCCCCGACCCACCGCTCGCCGACGCACACGTGCTGCTGCGTCCATGGCAGCCGGCTGATCTCGTGGCGCTGCTGGCCGGTGCCGCGGACCCGCTCGTGCACCACTACCGCCACTCGCTGCTCGACGGCGAGCCCGCCGCCCAAGCGTGGCTCGCGGCGCTCGACGATGACCGGCGCACCGGGACGCGGCTGGAGCTGGCGATCACCGCGGCCGGCGACGATCGGCGCTGCGCACTCGGATCGGTGTCGCTGTGGGGCTTTCATGGCCGCAACGCGTCGGCGATGGTCAGCTACTGGATCGCGGCCCCCGGCCGCGGGCGAGGGCTCGGCGGCGCCGCGGTCACGCTGCTGGCCACGTGGGCGTTCCGCCAGCTCGGGCTGGTGCGGCTCGGCGCCTCCGTCGAGCTCGACAACCTCGCCTCTCGCCGGCTGCTGGAGCGCTGCGGCTTTCGCCACGAGGGGACGCTGCGCCAGTACGCCGCCCGACGCGACGGAAGCCGGGCGGACTGCGCCGTCTACGGGCTGCTCGTCACAGAGCTGTGACGGTGCGCGGCCTCTCACACGCCAAATAGGCGTCCGAGAGGCTGCGGTGCGACCGACGGGCGTGGCCGCCCGGCTCCGTCAGACCGAGTCGGGCGCCAGGCCCGCCTTCCGGTCAGATCGTGGCGGGCTCGGAGACCCGGCGCCAGGCCCGTCTTCCGGTCAGACCGTGGCGGGCTCCGAGGCCCGGCGCGGCAGCAGCGTCTCCCGCGCGATCACGAGCCGCTGGATCTGGGCGGTGCCCTCGTACAGCTGCAGGATCTTGGCGTCACGCATCAGCTTCTCGACCTTGTAGTCCTTGATGAAGCCGTAGCCGCCGAACACCTGGACCGCGTCGGTCGTGATCTCCATCGCCGAGTCGGCCGTGAACCGCTTGGCGTGCGACGACTCGATCGTGTTGCGCTTGCCCTGGTCCAGCAGCACGGCCGAGTTGTACGTCGCCAGCCGGCCCAGATGGACCTTCGTCGCCATGTCGGCGATGATGAACTGGATCGCCTCGTGCATCGCGATCGGGACGCCGAACTGGACGCGCTCCTTGGAGTAGTCGATCGCCATCTCCATCGCCGCACGGCCGACGCCGACGCCCATCGCCGCGACACCGGGGCGGGTGCGGTCGAGCGTCATCATCGCGATCTTGAAGCCCTTGTTCTCCTCGCCGACGAGGTGATCGAGTCCGATCTCGACGTCGTTGAACGAGATCGTCGCCGTATTGGAGGCCCGCTGGCCCATCTTGTCCTCGTGCTTGTCGACGACGACGCCGGCGTCACGGGGAACGATGAAGCAGGAGATGCCGCGATGCCCGGCCTCCTTGTCGGTCTTGGCGTAGACCGTGTACCAGTTGGCGTACTCGCCGTTGGTGATGAAGCACTTGGAGCCGTTGATGACCCACTTGTCGCCCTTGCGGACGGCGGTCGTCTTCATCGCCGACACGTCTGAGCCCGCGTCGGGCTCGGTCAGGCAGAACGACGCCAGCAGCGGCGCCTCCGACAGGCGGCCGAGATACTCGCGCTTGAGCTTCTCGGACGCGGCCAGCAGGATCGGAGCGCTGGCGAGGCTGTTGCACGAGAGGCTCGTGCCGACGCCCGAGCAGCCCCAGGCGATCTCCTCCTCGATGATCACCCCGTCCAGCACGGACAGGCCTGGGCCGCCGTACTCGGTCGGGAGATGGTTGTTCATCAACCCGAGCTCCCAGGCCTTATCGAGGATCTCCCCAGGCCAGGTGGCATCGCGGTCGTAGTCCCACGCCACCGGGCGGATCTCGTTCTCGGCGAAGTCGTGCGCCATCTGGCGCATGTCCTGCTGCTCATCGGTGAGCGTGAAATCAACCACGACCTTCCTCCTTTGATTGACTAGTCAGTCAACAGCTTCGTCGAAAAAGGATAGCGGCCGGTCAAACGGGCATCGGGCGCCGCGCCGCCGGGGTGACGGGGCGACGGAGCAACCGGGGCGAGAAACACGCCTATTTGGCGTGTTAGGCGCCCCGGTTGGTCACAGATCTGTGACGAGCACCTGTCGATCTCGGACTGACCGTCGTCGCCGGCGCCGGTCGCCACGGCCAGGTGAGCCGGCCGCGGGCAGCCGTGTCCGGCGCGCCGGCGCCCGGTGCCCGGTGCCCGGTGCCCGCACGCGGTGTCCGGCGCGCGCGGCTGGAATCCGCCCGCGGTGTCCGGCGCTCCGGCGCCGGCGCCCGCACGGGGTGTTAGGCGCTCGCGGCTGGTGCTCGCACGGGGTGTCCGGCGCGCGGCTGGTGCCCGTACGCGCGATGCGCGACACTGGACGACGTCGTGCAGAACGCGTTCCTGTGGGTCGTCCTGGGCGTCTGTGTCGTCGGCGTGGTCGGCGCGATCGTCGCGCTGCTGACCTCCCACTGCGCCTGGGCGCAGTACGGTTCGGACCGGTTGGTGCTGGATTCCGAGACGCCCCACGCGCCCGCCGCGCTGCTCGAGCGCGACGAGGAGGTGCGTCAGATGCTCGAGGCGCGCAACGCGCGCCGCCGGCGCCGCGGCGAGCCCGAGCTCGACTTCGAGACCGAGATGGCGCGGCTGACGGTGCTGGTCGACGCCGACGGCGAGTTGCGCGACGAGATCCGCCAGTTGGTGATCGCCCGCAACCACCGCCGGGCGCGCAAGGGCCTTGCGCCGCTGGACGTGGAGACCGAGATCGCGCGGGAGCTGGAAGGGCTGCGCGGTCTCTAGATGCGGCGCGCCGCGCGAACCTCTAGCCTGCACGCCGCTATGGCAGATCCGCGCGTATTCGAGCTGGACGATCTCATCAACCGTCCCGGAACGTATTTCAATCCGCAGACCGAGGTCGTGCTGATCGTCGACGACTCCCCGGACCTCGACGCGGAGATCTTCAACATGGAGAAGTACGAAGGCGCGGACTGGGTGCTGATCTCAGACGAGACGCCGGTCGACGAACACCGACGCGACGAGCTGCTCGAGCGCTTCCAGGTCCACCTGCATGCCGGGTCGGCCGACAGCGATCCGGACAACGAGGAGCCCGACGACGAGGAGGACGACGACCAGGACGCCGGTCGCGAGTAGCGCCGCCGCGCGCTACTGATTCGAGTCGATCAGCGACGCGCACTTCTGCAGCTTGGCCAGGTTGCCGCCTGACTTGTGCAGGCATGCGTAGTACTTGGCGGTCTGCCCGCCGGGACGCGGACGTGCCGGATGTCCCCGGTGCCGGATGCCCCGGTGCCGGATGCCCCGGTGCCGGATGCCCCGGTGCCCGATGCCCCGGATGCTCCCGCGGAGCCGGAGCCGGTTTGCGCCGAGCCGCCCGCGGCCGATCCCTCGAGCTGCAGCGCCAACCCGGACAGCTGCCGGCTGAGCTGGCGGTAGGGCTTGACCTGCGCGGGCGCGGGCGGCGTGATCTTCTGGGGACGGTTCAGTTGGCCATAGTTCACCGTGACGGCCACGCCCAAGGAGGTGATCCCCGAAAGCTGGGATTCGGCCTTGGCCGGTACCCGGACGTTCAGATCCAACGCGGCCCGACGCAGGATGTGGTCATCGTTGCCGATGAACAGCTCTACCGACGGGTTCCTCACCGCGGCCACCAGCTCCCGGCGCTCGGCGGGCGTGATCTCGCAGGAAGCCCTGACCGCCGCGGCGACGGGTTGGCCGACTCTTTGGCGAGCAGCGTCCCGAGCTCATCGGCCAGCGCGGCGACGTCGATCCGGGCACGGATCTCGGTCGTCGGCGTGCCGTCGACGGTGGCGCCGCCGACGACCTGCGGGTCGCTCAGCCACTTCAGCGGGCTGAGAGACAGCCCCGGCAGCGACGTTGAGCCGGCGGCGTACGACGACTGCAGGCCCTTCCTCAGCTCGGCGATCTGCGCGGCCGGCGGCCGGTACCAACTGCCGCCGACGACCCGGTCGCATGCGGGGTGAGCGTCGCCCGCAGGCTCAGCAACCCGCTCGTGACGCGACGGCGGTCGCTGTGATCACCGCAAGTGCCGCCATTCCCCCGCTGCGCCTGACACCGAGCTCGATGCGCGCGGCCGAATGTACCATCGCCCTGGTGCGAAAGTGCCTGCTCGTCCTGCTCGTGCTGGCCGTGTTCCCTGCCGGCGCAGCCGCGGCTCCCGTGCTCGTGCTCGGCCCTCACCGCCGGGTCCACAAGCGCAACGACCCGTTCCTGAGCGCCGTCCCGGTCACGCCGGTGCCGGCGACCGTGGCGGACCGCCAGGGCGCTGCGCGGACGCGGACGGCGATCGCCCGCCAACCCGCGGCCAAGCCCAAGACAAAGCCCAAGAAACCCGCGGCCAAGCCCAAGACAAAGCCCAAGAAACCGGCGGTCACGGTCACGTCGGTGCTGTCGGCGCTCCTGCGCCGCGGCTCGATCACGACCGCCCAGTACGCGCAGACGCTGGGGGCGTTCAACACCGCGTTGGTCGCCGAGAAGCGCCTGACCGGAACGCCGCTGACCGAGCTCGACGCGGTGACCGAGAGCGTCCACCAGCTTGCCGTCACCAAGCAGTTGACCGCGCCCCGGCTGGCCGCTGTCGTCGCGACGCTCGACGCCAACACGACCTGGTGGACGACCGGATCGGTGCCGGCGCCAGATCAGCGGATCCAGTTCTCGGGCTCGCAGTTGGTGTGGGAGTACTACCCCGGCCAGGGGCTGCAGCTGCAGGTACTCGGCACGTTCGGCGAAGCCAACGGGATGTACACCGCCGGGCCGTCGGAATACCCGGCGATGGAGCAGGTGCTGTCGGAGATGATCCCGCTGGCCTCGCGGCGCGGCGGCGGGACCACCTGGGAGTACTACTTCGCGTTCGACGGCGGGACGCCGCCGTGGACCAGCGCCATGTCGCAGGCGACCGGCCTGGAGGCGTTGTCGCGCGCGTATCTGGCCACGAAGAATCCCTACTACCTGCAGGTGGCGGCCTCGGCGATGGGGATCTTCGGCAAGCCGCCACCGGTCGGCGTCACGGTGCCGACCGCGCTCGGCGTGCGCTTCCTGCAATACACGTTCGCGCCCAGCCTGCTGATCATCAATGCGGACCTGCAGACGCTGATCGGTCTCGACGTCTACGGCCAGGTCAGCGGCAACACGACCGCGCAGGCGTTGTTCGCGACGGGCAACGCCGAGGCGATGGCCGTCCTGCCGAGCTTCAACACCGGCGCCTGGTCGCTGTATTCGCCGGGCGTCGAGGACGACCTGAGCTATCACGAGCTGGTGACCGGCTTTCTGCAGCAGTTGTGCACGCTCACCAAGGCGCCGGTCTACTGCACGACCGCCCAGCAGTTCACGGCCGACCTCACGACGCCGCCGGTCCTGACCGACCTGACGACCACCGCGAAGCCACGTAAGCCGTTCGCCTTGAGCTTCCGGCTGTCGAAGGTCTCACATGTCGGGATCGTCGTCACCCGCGGCACGACCACAGTGTTCTCGACGAGCGCGAGCTTCGGCTACGGCGTCAGGACGTTCACGATCCCCGCGGAGAAGCCCGGCACCTACGGCGTGCGGCTGGCGGCCACCGACCTCGCCGGGAACTTCAGCGCGATCACGAGCACCCTGACGATCGCCGGGTGACGCGCAGCCGGCGGCAACCGTCGGTCCCCGCGGGGCGCCGCGACGGCGCGGCCGTAGACTCGACCGGCCATGGCCCCGCGGACGATCCTGTACACCGGCAAGGGCGGCGTCGGCAAGACCTCGGTGGCGGCCTGCACGGCGCGCGCGTGCGCGGCTCAGGGGCTCAAGACGCTGATCGTCTCCACCGACCCCGCCCACAGCCTGTCTGACTCGCTGGCCGTCGACTGCGGCGGCGAGCCGACGCCGGTGTCGACCCGGTTGTGGGGCCAGGAGGTGCGCGCCCAGGACGAGATGCAGCGCCACTGGTCCGGCGTGCAGGACTGGCTCGGCGAACTGCTCGTGGCGCGCGGCGTCGACCGGATCTCGGCCGAGGAGCTGACCGTGCCCCCCGGAATGGACGAGCTGTTCGCGCTGCTGCGCCTGCAGGCCCACCACGACTCCGCCGAGTGGGACGTGGTCGTCGTCGACTGCGCCCCGACCGGGGAGACGCTGCGGCTGCTGTCGTTCCCGGACGTCGCCCGCTGGTGGATCGACAAGGTGTTCCCGTTCGAGCGTCAGATCCTCGCCGCCGCACGACCGCTCGCCCGCTCCCTGCTGGACATCCCGGTCCCCAGCCAGGCCGTGTTCGCCGACATCGAGCGGCTGTCGCAGAACCTGATCGCGATGAACGAGATCCTGCGTGACCGCGCCCGCTGCACGATCCGGCTCGTGATGAACCCGGATCGAATGGTGATCGGCGAGGCGATGCGGACCTTCACATACCTGAACCTGTACGGGTACCTGACCGACGCAGTCTTCGTCAACCGCCTGTTCCCGGAGTCGGTCGGCGACTACTTTTCGGCGTGGCGCCAGGTCCAGCAGGAGCACATGGAGCTGGTGCGGTCCGCGTTCGAACCGCTGCCGGTGCTGTCCGCGCCGTACTTCGAGCAGGAGGTCGTGGGCCCGGAAATGCTCGACCGGCTCGCCGGCGCGCTGTTCGGCGACAGGGACCCCGCGGCCGTGATGTTCGAGGGCGCGGCGCAGACGCTCGAGGTGCTCGACGACGGAGCACTGCTGCGGCTGGCCCTGCCGTTCGCCGACAAGGGCGACATCTCGCTGAAGAAGATCGGGCACGAGCTGGTCGTCTCGGTCGACGGGCAGCGACGGACGATCATGCTGCCCAGTGCGATGGCCGCGATGCGCCCGGGGGCCGCGACGTTCGAGAACGGCTCGCTGGAGATCCGCTTCAGTGGCTGACCGCGCCGGCGATGACCGCGAGCGGCTGAGGCGGCTGACCGAGCGGCTCGACGTCGCCGCGCAGCGAGCCGAGCGACTGCTGTCGGAGTCCGTGCGGTCCGCCGCGGCCGGCCCGGCGCAGGACGCCGCGGCGCACGACCCCCCGGCGCACGACGCGCCGGCGCACGACGCGCCGGCGCAGGACGCCCCGGCGCACGACGCCCCGGCTTCCGCCGACGCGGGTTCCGCAGATCCGGGCCGACCGCCGCCGGCGGGCTGGCAGCAGCCACGCACCGAGCAGTCCCGCGACCGCTGGCTGGACTCCGACGAGCTCGAGCTGCTGCTGGCCGTCGCGGCCGGCGTGCGTGACCGAATCCCGCCGGAGCTGCGTCGCCGGCTCGCCGACGCGGTGCGAGAGCTGCTGATGGCCCTGCGGGCAGTGATCGACTGGTATCTGGAGCGGACCGAACGGCCTGCGACGGCCGGCGGGGACGTGCAGGACATCCCGATCCTGTAGGCGTGGGCGACCGCCCAGGCCCATAGACTTGCCTGCGTGCCTCGGACCCCGCGTCAGACGCACGGCCGGCGGACGCTCGCCGCGGCCGCCGCTGCAGGACTGCTCGTCAGCCTGTTCTCGCCGTGGTATCGCGAGACGGTGGTCACGCGCGGGCTGACCGGCCTGCGGATGCTGACGCTGACCCGCTCGGGCTGGCAGGCGTTCTCCTTCACCGAGCTGGTGGTCGGAGTGGCGGCGGTGCTGACGCTGCTCGTCGTGATCGGCATGCGCCGGGACGCAGCCGAGGATGGGACGTCCGGCGGGCTGCGGCTGTCGGGCATCGTCATCGCGGCGCTCGGCGCGATCGCGTTCGTGGTCGTGCTGGTGCGACTGTCGACGGCGCCCGGCACGTCCAGGCACGCACTCGACGACACCGTCGTCGCGATTCGCTGGGGAATCTTCCTGGCGGTCGCGTGCAGCGCGGCGCTCGTCGTCACGGGGCTGCGGCTGATCCGCGTGCCCCGGACCGCGACCGAGCGCTCGCACCGCCGATCCGGTCGCGAACGCCGTCGCGCCGGCGCTGGCACCGGCTCTGAGTGGCCCACCCGCGGAGCCGATCCCGAGTCCTCACGCCGTCAGCGCGGCTCCGACCGGCCCCGCCGCGGCCGCCCGTCGGCGCCCCGGACCGACGGCCGTGTCCCTTCGCAGGCACCCGCCGCTCGTCGACCCGAGCGGACACGGCCGTCCCGCCGGTCCGACGGGTCACGCCGGGATGACCAGCCGACCAGCTGGCTGGACCTGCCCGACTCCTGATCGCCCGCTCCGCGTCAGAAGAACGGGGTCGCGCTTCCCGGCCGCAACCCGAACGTGAAGTACGCGCTGACGATCGCGATGATCAGGATCCCGATCACGATCAACGCGCGCGAGCGAGTGAGATGGCCGACGATCCCGATCGCGAATCCGAGGGCGATCGCCAGCATCGTGGCGTGGGTGTCTGACTGGATCGAGGTGGCGACGAAGAGCACGGCGAACGGCAAAGCCTATATTTGACGCGACCGCGACCCGCCAGATGATCGAGCCGATGACCGAAACGACGATCCAGCCCTCCTCAGTCGAAGACGTGTCGGCCGGCCTGCGCGAGGCCGGCTACCTCGCCGCGGAGTCGACCGCGCTCGTCACCTTCCTGGCGACCAAGCTTGACAAGCCCGTGCTCGTCGAGGGCCCGGCCGGGGTCGGCAAGACCGAGCTGGCCAAGGCGATGGCGCGCTACCTGGACCGGACGCTGATCCGGCTGCAGTGCTACGAGGGCCTGGACGAGGCCAAGGCGTTGTATG
>Ga0302325_10008527_pt1 | contig 22520 bp, 21 predicted proteins | sample Palsa_T0_2_FD_201948 | JGI IMG/M metagenome (GOLD analysis project Ga0302325, IMG submission 201948) | Peat permafrost microbial communities from Stordalen Mire near Abisko, Sweden - Palsa_T0_2 | ecosystem: Environmental > Terrestrial > Soil > Palsa > Peat permafrost | place: Sweden: Abisko...
CGTCGTTCCAGTAGCCGGTGATGCTGTCGATGAGCAGGTCCGGGCCGACGTGGAAGATGAACAGGTGCGGCTCGCGGTAGTGCCGGCCGGCCGGGGCGACCAGACCCCAGGCCAGCTGCTGGGTGCCCTCGACGTCGACTTCGGCCACGACATCGCCGTCGTCGTTGCTGGTGATGGTGTGCACCGTGTTCGACAGGTTCGGGAAGGAGGCGATCAGCCCGGTCCACAGCGGCTTGCCGATGGTGCGGACCTTGCCGTCGCCGCGCAGCACCCGCTGCTTGCCCCACACCTCGACCGGCAGGTAGGAGAGGGCAGCGTTCATGGCGCACAGGTCGGTCATGCCCTCGACGTCATGCGCCCGGTACCGGTCGAAGAACTCGGTGACGACCCCGGCCGCCGACTCGGCGGTCCGGGGCAGCGTGCTGACTTGCGTCATGTCGGGTCTCCTGCCCTCAGGCGATCGCGATCTCGTCGTAGCGCTTCACCGCGAGGCGCCGGTAGAGCTGGGCCTGGCACCAGTAGGCGCTGACCTCGGTGATCAGGCCGCCGGTGACCGTGAACCGCCAGGCCTGATCGATGTCCAGGTGTTTCTCCTGGTTGATGGCGCCGGCGTAGCTGGCGGCCTGCGTCCCTTCGGCCTTGAACAGGGCGGTCACGACGTCACCGGTGGCGATAACCCGGCTGACGCTGATCATCAAGTCAGGGAAGGCACGCACCAGGTCCGTTAGGACTTCATTCAGAACCTCGGTGCCGGAGGCGTGGAGGCCGAGCGGATGAACGGTCACCGTCACCTGCGGGTCGGCGGCGGCGACGGCGGCCTCGACGTCGTGCCGGGCGAAGGCATCAAGAAACGACTGAACGATCTGGGCGGGTGTGCTCGTGGAGACCGGGCTGCTGGTCATCGGCGGACGCTCCTTGACGTAGCGGCTCAGGCGGCCTGGCGGGCGGGGGCACGTAGCTTCTTGATGACCGCATCAGCGACCGCCTCGGTCGATCCCGGGTTCTGCCCGGTGATGAGGTTCCGGTCGACGACGACGTGGGAGATCCATGCCGCCGGGCCGTCGTCGAACACCGCGCCCGCGTTCTTCAGGGCCACGTCCACCAGCCACGCCATGCCGAGCAGGCCGGCCTCGGTCTGGTCTTCTTCCTCGTCGGTGAAGCTGGTCAGCCGGTAGCCGTCGAAGAGCCACTGGCCGCCGGGCCGCTCGGGCGCGGACAGCAGCATCGCCGGGCCGTGGCACAGCGCGGCGATCGGCGCGTGCTTGCGGTGCAGCGCGAGCAGCAGCCGGCCCACGTCGGGGTTGTCGGCCAGGTCGACCATCGGCCCGTGGCCGCCCGGCGCGAAAACCGCGTCGAATCCGGCCAGCTCCGCGTCGGTCAGCGAGGACAGCGCGGCCGGATGTGAGAAACCGGGAATCTCCTGCAGTCTGCGGAGCCGTTCGGCCGAGAGCCGCTCGCTGTCGGCCCGCTGCGCGTCGACCTCGGCGTCGATCTGCTCCCTCCTCAGCCCGAGCGAGGTGTCCTCGGCGAGCACGTCGGCGAACGGCCGGTCCTGCTGCCACGCGATTTTCGCGGCGCTGCTGACGATCCGGTGGGCCTGCGCGGGGGTACGGCCGCCGGCCTGCAGCAGCGCGGCCACCCGGCGGGCGGCGGCCAGGCCGAGCTCGGTGTTCTGGTGCAGGGTCAGCCGGATGTCGTCGACATCGCGGGCGAAGGTGCGCACCACCGAGGCCAGGTAGTCCTTGTCCTCCTCGGGGTAGTTGAAGAACCACGACAGCCCGTACGGGTCCGCATAAGGCGGCTGCCCGTCGGGCGTGATCACCGTGACGTCGAAACCCGCGTCGGCGAACCGCTCGTAGGGCTTGAGCGCCTCCTCAGCGAAGTAGCCGGTCGGATGCTGGGTTCCGTCTGCGAGCGTCAGCTCGCGTGCGCTGGTGACGAGGTACGCGATCCGGGTCATGCCATCCCCTCCGCGGTAGGTGCTCCCCCTACCGACACGTTTCGTGATGGTTACTGTGCCATTGCCGCGTGGGGTCGGCTACCTCTCGGGATAGCAGCTTCCTGCTGAACTAGTGCCCATTCCAGCCGGCGTATCGGATTCCGGCTGACGTGTATCCCGATCCCCCGGTTTAACCGAGCGTGGCGCGGCCGTGGTCTTCCGCGCGCTGGGTGTCCAGTTCACGGTGCAGCGCGTGCGCATCGTAGTAGGCACGCGGCGTCACGCCGAAACGGCCGCGGAATTCGCTGATGAAATGCGAGACGCTCGCGTAACCGACTTCCTTGGAGATGCGGGCCACCGTGAAATCGCCGTCGACGAGCAGTTCCCGCGCGCGGTCCAGGCGCATCTCCTTGACGAATTGGTACGGCGAGCGGCCGGTGACATCACGGAAAAGGTGCGCGAAGGCGGACGGGCTCAGCCGGACCAGGTCCGCCATGTCGGCGACGGTCAGCGGCTCGGACAGGTGGCTGTGCACGTACTCAAGCACGGCTGACACCGGGTTGCTGGCCGACTCCGCGGCCGCCAGGGAAAGCAGCCGCGCGTACTGCTCGCGCTGCAGCACCCGGTACACCATCTCCTGCAGGTACAGCGGCGCGAGGACGCGCCCGTCCGTGCCGGTCCCCACCGCGCGCAGGAACCTCAGCACCACCCCAAGCAGGTCCTGGTCCAGCGCCGAGACGCACGCGGGCTGGACGGGCTGCGCCTGGGCATCGCGGGACCGGAACGCCGTCGTCCGCCGTTCCAGCATGTCGCTGGACACCTGGCGGACCAGCGCCGGATCGATCTGCAGCACGAAGGACAGGAACGGCCGGCTGACGGACGCCTCGAGGATCTCGGCCTGGAAATGCAGATGGCTGCCCAGCACCAGGTAGTGGAACGGGTCGTACTTGTAGGTCGTGCCGTCGACCGTTACCGTCTTGCGCCCCTGAGCCACGATGCACAACGACAGGGACTGGATTTCCTCCCAGCTCGGCCCGACCGGGCTGGTGAACCGGTAGATGGTCAGCCCCGGCCACAGGCCGGAATTGGCGCCGACCTTCGGCGCCCTCGCGGCAAGTTCCGCGATCAGGTCACCCGAATTCGTTGGACTAGGGAGATACCCAGACGCCATCGTGCTGCCTCCTGACCCATCCGTTGCACCCAAGCATGCGCCACCCGGGCCGCCAAGCGCCATGGTGAGGCCCTAAGCCTCCAGGTGAGCGATCATCTCCGCGGGAAGGTCGATCTCGCCTGCCGCGACGTTTTCCCTGAGGTGATCGATGCTGCTCGTGCCCGCGATGAGCAGGATGTTCGGGGCGTGCTGCAGCAGCCAGGCGAGTCCGGCCTGCGAGGGCGTGACTCCCAGCAGACGAGCTGCTTCGATGACGGCCGGCTGATCGGTCACCTTCGGCCAAGCCGGAAATGCCGATCCCAGCGGGCAGTACGGCACCCAGGCAATTCCCTCACCCGCGCACAGGTCGAGCACCGGTTCTCCCGACCGCTCGATGAGGCTGTAGGCGTTCTGCACGCAGGCGATGCCCACCGGAAGGGCCTGTTGGAGCTGATCGAGCCGGACGTTGCTGAGGCCGACGGCCCCGATCTTGCCCTCGTCGCGCAGCGCCACGAGCTCGGCGAGCTGGTCGTCGAGGTCGACGACCTGATCGCCTGTCGCCAGGATGCCTGGCTTGATGTCGAGGCGGCGCAGGTTGACGACGGGAAGCTGGTCGACCCCCAGGCTGGCGAGATTGTCTTCGACGGATGCCCTCAGTTCCCGAGGCTTCTGTGCTGGCTTCAGCGGCACCGGGGCATCGACGTTGTCCGCTCCGACCTTGCTGACGAGCACGATGTCGTCGGCATAGGGAGCGAGCGCACGCCGGATCAGGTCGTTGGCCACACCGGCCCCGTAGAACTGCGCCGTGTCGAAGTGGTTGACACCCATCTCGACGGCGCTGCGCAGGAGGGCGATCGCTTCGCCGGCCGGCAGTGGAGCGCGCCCTGGCCGCTCGGCGAGCTGCATCACGCCGTAGCCCACGCGCGCGACCGGACGGCCGGCCAGGAGGACCTCGCCTCCGGGAGGGGCGGGCTTGTTCATGAAGTGCGTCACCGTGGTGGACCTTTCCTACGGGATGATCGATCAAATGGTTCCTCCGTTATAGCGTCATGCGTCGCGGAATTTCAGGACGAGGGCGCCGAGGAGGAGGGCGCCGGCGGTCCACAGGGCGACGACGCCGAGGCCTTGCCAGGGGGTGAGCGGCAGGCCCTTCAGCCCGATCGTGGCCTGGGCGTCCAGGCCGGCGGGCAGGGGGCCGATCTGTTGCAGGTGCCGGGTGAGGGTTGGGTTGGAGATGATGTCCGCGACGAGCGGGAACAGGTACAGCACGCCGAGCACCAGGCCGATGGCGGCCGCGGAATCGCGTACCGCGGCGGCGAGCCCGAGGCTGAACAGGGCGATGAGCGTCAGGTACAAGACCGCGCCGACGGCGGCCCGCAGGTCGGTGGCCGAGGTGAGGGATGCGTATCCGTGCGCGGGGGTGAAGCCGTGGCCGGGCAGGATCAGCGGCCCGGTGAGCGCGGCGCCCGCGACCGCCAGCGCTGAGGTGGCGAGCACGGGGGCGGTGAGCACTGCGGCCTTGGCGGCCAGCCAGGTCAGCCGCCGGGGCATCGCGGTCAGCGACAGCTTGATCATCCCGGTGCTGTACTCGTTGCCGATGGCCAGCACGCTGGCGACCGCTACTACCGCCTGGGCCGGGTAGAGGCCGGTGAAGCTGACCGTGGCGGGGTCGATCCCGCAGGTAGCTGACGGGCACTGGACCGCGCTGGCGGCCGCCGCCCCGACCGCGACGGTCACCGCGACGACCCCGGCCAGCAGCCAGGCCGGGCCGGCCACGGTACGGAACTTGGTCCACTCGGCGTGCAGGGCCTGGCCCAGCAGATAACGCGGCGGAGCCACCCGCGCGGTGCTGCTCATGCGTCCCTCCGGCGCAGCAGGTAATAGGCCAGCGCCAGCGCGGCGGCCGCCCACGCGCACTCCACCGCCAGCCCCGCCCACGGCGCGAGCGGATAGTACCCGGCATTCAGGGAGTAGAGGGCGTTGAGCTGATGGAACTGGGGAACCGCCTGCTGTACGGACAAGGCGGCGGCCGGGGTGACCTGCAGCGGCCAGCCTCCTCCCCCTCCCGGGCCGCTGCCTTGCGGCTGCGACCCCGCCAGCGGGCCGAAGGCGAACAGATACGGGACGAAGATCACCAGGATCACGATGGCGACCGCCAGCGCGCTGCGCCGCACGATGGTGCCGATCGCGAGCGCGAGCACCGCGGCCACGGCGAGCAGCGCCCCGGTGCCGGTGACCATCCGGGCCTCGGTGAGCAGCGAAACCGGCCATTGCAGGTTGCCGTTCAGCAGGTGCGTGCCGACGGCGAGCGCGACGGTGGCGGCGACCAGCCCGGCGACGAAACCGACCGCGCCGATCACGACGGCCTTGGCGGCCAGCAGCCGGCCGCGGCGGGGTGCGGCGGTCAGCGAGACACCGATCAGCCGGCGCCGGTACTCGGCGGTGATGAACATCGCGGCCACCACCATCAGCGGGATCAGCCCGAAGAACGTCCCGGCCAGCACCCGCTGGAGGGATTGACCACTTCCGGCGTACGCGCTTCCGGCGGCGGGGCTGATGTCGCCGGCACCCGCTACGGTGATCGTGCCGGCGCGCTGACGGAGCGTGCCGGGCAGGGGCGCACCGTTCCCGTTGGGGCCGGCGCCGCCTACGTTGGTGCCCGTCCATCCGGTAGCGGTCCAGGAGAGGCTGATGTGGCGGAAGACGCCCGTGGCCATGGCGCCGAAGTTGTTCGGCACGTCGGCCGCGCGGAAGTCAGCCGGATAACTCTCGACAGAAGTGCCGGCGGCGAACAGCCCGGCTTGCACGGTGGAGGTCAGCCCCGGGAGGGTCGCGGTGCCGACCAGCGTCCAGCGCGTGCCGTCGGCGGAGTCGTACCCGGTGATCGTTCCGCCGGTGCGGACCAGCCGCAGCCAGCGCGGCGAGGACGCGGACAGCGCACCCGCCTGCCCTGCCCCCTGCCCCAGGCCGGGGGTGTCGTGGACGTAGTCCCATTGCATCCGCACGCCGTTGGACCCGGTGACCATCATCGCCGCGTAGGCCGAGCCCTGCGTGGTGTTCTGCTTGATGATGATCCCGGCCTTGGACCACGGCTGCAGGCCGCCGGGCGCCGTCTGGAACCTGCCGTTGCCTGTGCCGACGATGAATTGGCCGGTCAGCGACGTCAGCTGCACGGTGATCGTGCCGTTCCCCGTCACCGGCTGGTGCGCGAAGTAGAACACGTCCTGGACCGGCACACCGCCAGGCCCGGTCGGCTGGGCCGGGCAGGCGGCCGCGCCGGCCCCAATGCTGGCAGCATGGCCCCCGCCGCACGTGCTGCTGACGTCAGCGCCGAGGAACGCACCGGCGCCGATCGCCACGATCGTGACGAGCACCGCGATCACCCAGCCGCGCACGGTGCGGAACTTGGTCCACTCGGCGTGCACCAGGTACCAGAAGCTGTCCCGCTCTGGGGTCAACGGGGAGAGGTGCGGCGGCACGGTCTCCGTCGTCATGACGTCGCCTCCGCCCGGTACTCGACGCTCGGGCTGGTTAGTTCCAGGTAGGCCTGTTCGAGGGTGGCCCGGTGGGCGGTGACCTCGCTGAAGGGGATCGCGTGGCTGGTGAGAGTAGCCACCACTCGTTCCGGAGAAAGGTTTGAGACTTTGAGCACGCCGGAACCGGTGACAGCGACCTCAGCCCCGGCGCTGGTGAGCACCGGCATCGCGTCGGCCGGCGCGGTGGTCCGCAGCGTGACGTGGTGGCCGGAGGCGGCGGCGATGAGATCGGCGACGGAGGTGTCGGCGATGACGTGGCCGCGGCCGACGACGACCAGGTGGCCGGCGGTGTCTTCCAGTTCGCTCATCAGGTGGCTGGACACCAGCACCGCGCGGCCCTGCGCCGCCAGCGATCGCAGGAAGCCCTTCATCCAGACGATGCCCTCGGGGTCCATGCCGTTGTACGGCTCGTCGAAGATCAGGACCGCCGGGTCGCCGAGCAGCGCGGCGGCGATGCCGAGCCGCTGCCGCATGCCCAGGGAGTACCCGCCGGCCTTGCGCCGCGCGGCGGACCCCAGCCCGGACAGCGCGATCACCGCATCGACCCGGCCGGCCTTGATGCCCTGGGAGTGGGCGAGCCACAGCAGGTGGTTGCGCCCGCTGCGGCTGGGCTGCAGCGCGCCGGCGTCCAGCAGCGACCCGACGTGGCCCAGGGGGTTCCGCAGCGAGTGGTACGGGCGGCCGTCGATGGTGGCCGTGCCCGCGTCGGGGGCGTCCAGGCCGACAAGGACGCGGATGGTGGTCGATTTGCCCGCGCCGTTCGGTCCGACGAAGCCGGTCACCTGGCCGGGATGGACCGTGAACGTCATCCCGTCCAGCGCCTGCACCGGGCCGAACCGCTTGCGCAGTCCGTCGATCTCGATAGTCGCGCTCATAGGACAGAAGGTGCCGCAGCCAGGTGGTGCGACGCATCGGCCCGTGGGCACATCTGTACCGGCCGACGTAACCTGGGGGGTGTATGTCCGCAGGCAGACGACGTGGCCCGGCATGGTGATTACGATCCTTGCCGTAAGCATGACCCGGCGGGCCGGAGGTGCCTAGATGATCATGTGGGGAACCCCGACGTTTATAGGTGTTCTGCTGGCTTCCGCTGTCCTGCTGCGCCGCATGCCGCTCATGGCCCTGGCCGTAACGCTTGCCGGGTCAGTGGCCCCCAGCCTGGCGCCGCCTGAACAGATACCGGCGAGCTCCTTTCAGGTCGTGGTCGCCTGCGTGGCGGGCCTTGAGGTCTGCTACATGGCGGCGACACGCACCCGCAGAGTCTCGCTAACCGCGGTAGCCGTGGCCGGCGCGGGCCTGCCGATTCTGGTCCTGGAATTTCCGCTTCCGGACCAGCTCCCGAACGGCCACTCGGGGACGCCCGTACCCGTCATCACGGTCCTCGTACCCCTGGTCATGATCATTGCCTGGCTTATCGGACACTCAATCCGGCAGGCACGGGGCCGGACCGAACTGGTCCGGGCCCAGGCGGCCGCCCAGACCGCGATGGCGGAGCGGCTGCGGATCGCCCGCGAAGTGCACGACATCGTGGCGCACAGCATCAGCATCATCGCGATCCAGGCAGGCTCGGGCCGTAGCGTCTTCGACGCCCGTCCCGACCAGGCGCGCGAAGCCCTGGCCGCCATCGAGGCCACCAGCCGGGAGACGCTGTCCGGCCTGCGGCGGATGATGACCGGGCTGCGCCGCACCGAGCCCGGATCTCTGGGGGCCGGCCCGGGGCAGGCGCCGCTGGGCCCGGCGCCCGGCCTGACCGACCTCGAGCGGCTGGCCGCCGTAACCCTGGAGGCGGGCGTGCAGGTCGAGGTGGCATGGCTCGGCAGCCGGGAGCCGCTGCCGGCCGACATCGACCTGTCGGCGTTCCGCATCATCCAGGAGGCGGTCACCAACGTGGTCCGCCATGCGGGCACGGACCGGTGCCTGGTCTGGATCGACCAGCAGGACGGGCAGCTGGTGATCGAGGTCACCGACAGCGGCCGCGGCGCCCCGGCCAGCAAGATCAGCGCGGCCGGAACCGGCTACGGGATCACCGGCATGCGCGAGCGCGCCGCGCTGCTCGGCGGCGACCTCTCGGCCGGCCCGCGGCCCGACGGCGGCTTCCGCGTCGCCGCCCGGCTGCCGGTGCCGGTGCCGACCCGATGACCATCCGGGTCATCCTGGCCGACGACCAGCCGCTGATCCGCGCGGGCCTGCGCATGCTGATCGAGCAGACACCCGGCATCGACGTGGCCGGCGAGGCCGGAACCGGAGCCGAGGCGGTACAGCTCACCCGGGACACCAGCCCCGACGTGGTGGTGATGGATATCCGCATGCCTGGCATGGACGGCATCGAAGCAACCCAGCTGATCACCGCCGGCCAGACGCCCACCCGGGTGCTCGTGCTCACCACGTTTGACGACGATGACTACGTCTACGGCGCGCTGCGGGCCGGGGCGAGCGGGTTCCTGGTCAAGGACATGGCCCTGGAGGACATCCTGGCCGCGATCCGCGTGGTCGCGGCGGGCGACGCCATGATCGCGCCGGGCGTCACCCGCCGCCTGATCGGGCAGTTCGCTAGCGAGCCCCGGTCCGGCCTCAAGCCCCGGGAGCTCACCGGTATCACCGACCGCGAGCGCGAGGTGCTCAGGTGCGTGGGCCTCGGCATGTCTAACGCCGAGATCGCCGCCGCTCTGTACATCACCGTGGGTACCGCCAAGACGCACGTGGCCCGGCTACTGGCCAAGCTGGGCGCCAGGGACCGGGTACAGCTCGTCATCACCGCGTACGAGGCCGGCCTGATGGCGGCGCCACACTGACATTTTCCTCAGTGCTGCGCCGGGCTGTGACGAGAGCCGCCACAATGCTGGCGCGAATCGGTCGCCCGAGTCGCGCATAGATGGCCTCTTGTTCACGCTCCAGGGCTTGACACTGGTCCGGTGAAAGCCGAGCGTAAAACGACATCGTACGAAGCAGAGCATTGAGCGCGTCAGCCGTGTGCTCGACAAGCTGCGGCCGGACGGCCGCCTGAACGTCACCGAACAAGCGGCCGGCATAATCTTGCCCTAGGTCGTAGCTGCCGAGCCAAGCCCATACCTGCGAGACGTTGCCGCGGCGCTGCTCCATCCCAGCGAGCGTGGCGTCGAGATCCCGGTAGACCGGCCAATCAGCGGCGATGTCGGGGGCTATCTTTCTTATGGCCGCGAGCGTTTCTTCCTGATCTCGCTGGCTACGCTGCTCGGAAATTCCGAAGTATTGCACGAGGGCGAGCGTGCCACGCCGAACGAGCACGTCAGCGGTCTTCTGCCAGCTAACCTTGGGGTCAACCCAGTGAAAAGCGGACGCACAGAACACGGCCTGAAACTGCTCGCGGGGAAGCAACGCATCCTCAAACGATGCGTTCACGAATTCCACCTCGCCAGCATTTTCCAGGTTCTGCCTGGCCAGCGCTATCAGGTTCTTGCCGGGTTCGAGTGCCGTGACGTGCAGGCCCCGAGCGACAAGGCTGCGCGTCAGCTGGCCGCTTCCACATCCGATCTCAAGCACCTGATCACCGCGCCCGATCCCGGCGACCCGACAAGCCTGGTCGATTATTTCGTCGGGATAAGCCGGCCGGTGGCGGTCGTACTCAGCCGCGATCTCATCGAAAACTTTGCCGTAACGACGTGCAGTAGATTCTGGTAGCAGTGTCATTCATTGCCTCTGTTCGGTACTTAGCTGCTGGACGAATCTGGCGGCTTAAACGGAGTGCGCATGCCTCCTGGAGCGCCGTGGTGGCGGACGACACGCACGACGCGGCAAGGCTACTGGATGGCAGGCGTCTTCCTGCTGATCGGCGCTGGGAACCGGATACCTCATCGAGGTCGGCCAGTCCACCGGCTACCGGTGGGCATTCCCGGTGCACCACCGGCTCCAGCTCCGACGTCGTCCTGGGCCGGGGCTGCGGCCAGATGACGACACGAACGAGCCAGGTACAACGGGACGATTATGCTGACCTGCGGATACGTGGCGCGCTCGGAGGGACTCGAACCCCCAACCTTCTGATCCGTAGATCAATGCCGCGCGTCCGGCGAGTGCGCTGGAATCCATATCCGCAGGTCAGGTTCCACCGGGTGTCCGATGCGGGTTGGCGACCGCCCGCGCTCCTCGGGCCAGGACCGTCCGCTTTTCAGGCCGGACATATCCCCCGTTGCCGCGGATCGTGCGAGTGTGCTGCGCTGTTGCCGATCGCCGTTGCTTGCCGTCGGTCGCTGCTGTTGCTGTCACCGCTGCTCTCAGCTATAACGTGGTGGAAGCAGCGAGAGAGGGAAAGCCGTCATGCCTGCTACTACCGATGTCGGCTTCGTGGAGATGCGACTAGCCAAGGTCGTCGGGTTCGGACCGCCATTGGCTGAGGAACCGTTCCACTGCGTGGTGCTGGATGAGGTATCCGGGGAACGGCACCTCGTTATCTCGATCGGGGAAGGGGAGGCGTTCAGCCTGGCTGCCCGCCTTCAGGGTCTGGAGTTTGGCCGTCCGATGACGTACGACTTCGCTGCGGCGCTGGTGCAAGGCCTCGGAGGACACGTGCGCCAGGTGCGGGTGGATCGCCTGGTAGAGGGCATATACGCCGCAACCGTCGAGGTCGAGGGTCCGCTTGGAGCGCAGTCTGTTGATGCGCGCCCCAGCGATGCGTTGAATCTGGCCGCGATCACCGATGCGCGCGTATTCATCGGCCCCGAGCTGGTAAACGGTTTCGAGAGGCTGCAGGACGATGACTCGGCAGAAGCCAGGTTGCTGCGCCTGGCTTTGACGGTTCCGCACATGAGGATCACGAGGGTAACGGAGCGCGACTTACTGCTCAGGAGGACGTGAGGGGCCACGCTCGCACCTGCCCGTGCGCAGGTCAGAAGGCATACGGGGGCGCCCGCGAGTGACTGCCAGTCTCCCGAGTTGACCGCCCCATCGGGCACGCAACGGGCACACGCTCGTTCGTCCACGCCATAGGCTCCCACCGGGTCAAGATGTCCCCCATCGTTGCTGGGCGGCCTGGCGGGAAATGCCGAGCCGGGAGCCGATCTCGGCCCAGGAGTAGCCGCAGGCCCGAAGGCCCTTGACCGCCTCGGCTATGGCGGCGTCGATCTCCTCGGCCAGGCCGAGCATGAGGGCCAGGGCCTCGACACGCTGCGCATGTTTGAAGGCCCACGAGTATGCGGCCACGCAACCGTCCGATGGGCCGAGAACACCCGCCGCCCAGTTCCACCCACCGATAATGCCCGGTTCTGCGCTTGGACCGGCTCGGGCGATGACCGCCCATTACCAGCCCACGCAAGGCTGCCATGTTCCTAGGCAACCTGGAAAGCAATGTCCTGGGATTGATCTGGCAAGAATCAGTGGGACTAGACAATACGATGCGAAGGTCCGTATCGCAGGTTCGGGCTCGATCTCGACGAGTTATTACCCGCTGTGGGTGGCTGACGGGACCGCGCTGGAGTCGCCGGAGACGATACCGGAAGGGCCGGACAACCTGATCGAGGAGCTTGGCCACCGGTTCGCCCGCGCGGTCGAGCTGCTCCGCGCGCGGATGCCGACTCCCGATGAGGCCCGGCTGCTGGAGCTGGAGCCCGGTGTCCCCGTGGTGCGGATGCTGCATATCGACTATGACCCGGACGGGCGCACGCTCCAGGTCGCTGATGACCTGTATGCCGGTGACCGGCACGAGTTCGCGGTCGAGTGGGCCGAGCCGGACGGGTCCGGTCCGGATGGGTGAGTGGCCGGGCAACTGGCTCGACCTGATCCGCGGCGTCGGCTGCGAGATGTGCGAGGCAGGCCGCCCGGACGCTGACCAGTACGGTATCCGCATCCGGGCGGGCCGGTACTCCGATGCCTACCTTCAGCGCGCGGATGTCCAGCGGGGCTACACCCTGGTGATCTGGCGTGGGCGGCATGTCAACGAGCCGACTGAGCTGGATGAGGATGAGGCGGCCGGGTACTGGGCCGAGGTGCTGGCGGTGGCCCGTGCGCTGATCGCGGTGTACAAGCCGCTGAAGATGAACTACGAGACGCTGGGCAACTCGCTGCCGCACCTGCACACTCACCTGGTCCCCCGCTATACCGCTGATCCCCGTCCGGGGCAGCCGTTCCCGCTGTCCGCGCAGCAGCCGGACTCCCGGATTCCGGAGGATCTGCTGGTGGCCCAGGCCGCTGAGCTGCGCTTGCTCCTGGGGTAAGGAAGTTGTGGCCCGGAGGTAAGCCTTGAAAGGCTGATCACCGACGAGGCCGGGACGCCGGTTCATCCCGAGTGGTATTCCGACGAGTTCGGTCGCTTGCTCAGGCGGGCCGCACTGCACAGGATCACCCTGCACGACTCACGCCATACGACCCTGACGCTCATGGAGCACGCGGGCGTGCCGATTTCGATCATCAGCAAGTGGGCGGGTCATTACGACTCGGCGTTCACCCAGAAGACCTACGTCCATGCGAGCGACGAGGACCTGCAACGAGGCCAGGCCGCGCTCGCCAAGATTCACAAGATCGCTTAGAGCTGTGAGAAAGTGTGAGACGGCCGGTCCCAGGACAGAGACTGAGGGCTTCGCTCACTTCGGAGAACAAGGTCCTGACCTGCGGATACGTGGCGCGCTCGGAGGGACTCGAACCCCCAACCTTCTGATCCGTAGTCAGATGCTCTATCCGTTGAGCTACGAGCGCGGGTCTTGAGTTGTCCTACCTGCGGTTTCGCAGGTACCTGCTACCACAACATATAAGCACAGCAAGGATAGAACACCTGATTCGCCGCCCATCACGGGCCGTGCGTACCTATCAAGGGTAGGGCATGGCGGGCGCGGGCGCACCGGTGACCGGATGGAACCCATGTCACCCGAGGCCAGCGCATCCGTGACCAGCATGCACGAAGCGCAGCGTAGCCGGACGCGGCTCGCTGCTGCGGGACGCCTCACAGCCAGGTCTGCTTAACTTCATGCCATGACCGAAGACCCTGAGCTCGCAGCCCGCCTGCAGCGAGCCATGGAGCCCTATCAATCGATGGTCTACATGGTGCCTGAGGGAGCGACCGAGTACGAGGCGATCGGTCTCGACTCCGGACCCATGGGCTACTTCGCCAGCCGCAGCGCGCCGATGGGCCCGGTCAGTGCCGCGACCGTGGCCGCCGCCTTCTATAACTTCAGCCCCGCCCTGATCGCCGGGTTCATCCCGCGGGCCTGGATCCTGGCCAGCGTCGAGGAGATCATCGCGGCCCGGTGGCGCGTCGCCGACACTGCCCTGCGGCGCCTGCTCGGCGACCGCATCGGGTCGGCTGAGATCAGGCAGGCGGCCGTCCTCATCGAACGGGCCGCCGACGGGCTGAGCGTCAGCGGCCGTCCGCTATTCGCAGGCCATACCGAGCTGCAGTGGCCGGACGAACCGCACCTGCGATTGTGGATGGGCACCAGCCTGCTGCGCGAGTATCGCGGCGACGGGCACATCGCCGCCCTGACCGGGGCCGAGCTAAGCGGCATCGAGGCGCTCATCACCTTTGTCGCGACCGGCCGTAGCTTCACCCCCGCCATGGCGCAGAGTTCGCGGGGCTGGACCGACGAGCAGTGGGCCGACGGGATCGACAACCTGCGCGGCCGCGGATTGCTGGCCGACGGGCCCGAATTGGCCTTGACGCCGGCCGGGGCGCAACTGCGGGACGACGTTGAGGCCGTTACGAACCGGCTGGCCATGCCGGCCTGGCGGCAGCTCGGCGATGCGGGCACCGAGACCCTGCGTCGTATCGTGACCGACCTGTCGTGGCTCATTGTGGACGCTGGCACCATCGACTCGCGCAACTTCATGCTGCCCCGCACCCCGGAGGACCCGGCCGACCGGGCGGCCTGAACCGGAACGCTTACATCTGCTCGCCGCGTAAAGACGTGCCGGGCGAGCCCCGTCAATGACCCAGAAAAATATCTTTTATAACCAATTGGCCATATCGGTTGTTGCCGGTACGTCCGCGTGCTGTGCTGGCGCGCATGAGCCGCGGTGCCCTGCCGCGGCTGGGGGGTGGCCGATGGCCGATGACGACCGCCATCCCGTGCTGCCCGCAAGCATTACCTTCGCCAAGCCCCCTATAGTCACGGTCGGTCGCGCCCCAGCGGAGCCGTCGTGGGGCCGCGTCTTGGCCACCACGGTCAGGCTCTGGGTGTGGCGGCTGCGCTGGGCCGGTGCCGAACAGCAAACAGTGTCCGGACGGCCAAGCCGGAAATGGCTCCGCGGGCGTCCCGGGCGCCAGCGTCACCTGACGGTCCGGCCATGGCGCCTGGGCGCGCTCGTTCTGGCCCTGGTGGCCGTCACGGTGGCCGCCCTTGGGTTCACTGGCATCTTCTCTCGGACCGCTGCCCTAGCCGCGCGGCCTTCGGTCGGCACCCAAGGCGCATCTGGCCAGGATGCCGCGATGAAGGCGCAGGCACAGGCGGCTGCCTGGATCGCCGGCCAGGTGAGCAGCGACGCGATCGTCGCCTGCTATCCCGCCATGTGCGCCGCCTTGCAGGCACATGGCGTGATTCCCGGCCGACTGCTGCCGCTGGGCCGCGGGCCGGCTGGGCCGCCCAGCGCTAACGTGCTGGCGATTTCCTCCTCGACGGTCAGCCCGCTCGCTGACGAATACGCGCCCGGGATGATCGCCAGCTTTGGTGCGGGCCGCAACCGGATAGAGGTCCGCGCGGTCGCGGCCGGCGGAGCGGCTGCCTACGAGTCCGCGCTGCGGGCTGATCTCGCCGCCCGGAAGAGCGCGGGACCTCAACTGCTCCGAAACTCGCACATCCGGTTCACCGCGCCGGAAGCCGGGCAACTCCGGGCGGGTGAGGTGGATTCCCGGTTGCTGGCGACGCTCGCGGCGCTGTCATCGGTGTACTCGTTCCGGGTGACCGCGTTCGGCGATGCCTCCCCCGGCGCTCAGATGCTCTTCCGGGAAGTGACCATCACCACTGGCAGCACAGGAGACGAAGCGGCCGAGCTGGCAGGGGCTCGTGCCCTGGTGACGGCGCAGGCCCCTCCGTTTCTGCCCGCGCACGCCACGATCATCCACCTGACATCCGGCCAGGCTGCGCTCAGTGTCGAGTTCGCGGCGCCGAGCCCACTTGGTTTGCTGACAGCGGTCCTGGCCGTTGACACCCAAGCTTGATCCATTGAGAGGTAACAACTATGAGACTGTTCCGGCATATGGCCCGGCTGGCTACGATCGCCACCCTGCTCGGAGGCACGGCTACTTTCATCGCAGCCACCTCGCCGCCCGCGTCCGCCTCGACTACCGTGCCTGCGGCGGCGCAGGACGGGTGGGTCCGGATCGCTCATTTGTCCCCCGAGGCGCCGGCCATGGACATTTACCTGTATCCGTTCGGCAACCCCGGTCACCCGGTTGTGCTGAGGGACGTCAGCTACGGTGACGTCTCGGCCTACATGGCGGTCAGCCCGGGCCAGTACACGGTGGCGATGCGGGGCTTCGGCGCGCCCGCGACCAGCCATCCCGCGCTGATCACGAACTTCATGGTGGGCGCGCAGACGACCTACACCGTGGCGGCCCTCGGCCCGGACCCAGGCCTGCGGGTGGAGATACTGCAGAACCAGCTAGCCGCACACGCGGGTAAGGCGCTGATCCGGGTCGTCCAGGCGTCACTCAAGCAAAACCGCGTGACGGTCAGCTACGGACCCACCGTTCTCGCCCGGCAACTGGTCTTCGGCTCGGCCACGCCGTACGTGGCCGTCTCGCCGGGCGAACAGACGATACAGCTCAGCGCGCCAGGCGAGCACACCACCGTGTCGGTCACGCTCACCGCCGACACGGTTCACACCATCGTGGTACTCGACGGTCCCTCAGGGCTGAAGGCCGATGACCTGACCGACGCGGTGGGCAGCAAGAAGATGCCGGTGGGCGGGGCGAACACCGGCTTCGGCGGGACCGCGCCACACCCGCCCGCGTCTCCTGCACCGTGGCTGCTGATCATCGCGGCCGGGGCGCTGCTGACCGCGGCGGGCTTCGCCGGCCTGCGCCGGCCACGGCGCACCGCCCCACTTCTTCGGTAGCCGCAGTTCGGCGTGGTTGAAGGCCTGATCTGCGGGCATGGGGCCACGATGAATCCTCGCAGCGTGGGCGTCGAAGAAGAACTATTGCTGGTCGAACCCGGAACGGGACGGCCTCGAGCGGTAGCGGGAACGGTACTGCGGCAGGTAAGGCAGGCCGCGGAGTCGAGCCGCGCGGCGGGCGCAGATAAGGCGGGCACGGATCAGGCGGCCGCAGATCAGGCCCGGGATGACGCGGCGAGCCTGGAAGGTGAGTTGCAGGAGCAGCAGCTGGAAACCAATTCGCAGCCGTGCCACTCGCTCAGTGATCTTGACCGCGAGGTGCGCAGGTGCCGGGCCGCCGCCGCGGCCGCGGCCGGAAAGGCCGGAGCCCAGGTGGCAGCGCTGGCCACCTCGCCGGTCGCCGTCGAGCCCGAGCTGGTCAGCGAGAGCCGGTACCAGCGGATGTCCGAGGCCTTTGGGCTGACCGCGCACGAGCAGCTCACCTGCGGCTGTCACGTTCACGTCGAGATCTCCTCCGACGACGAGGGCGTGTCCGTCCTGGACCGGGCCGGACCCTGGCTCGCCATCCTGCTCGCGTTGAGCGCCAACTCGCCGTTCTGGCAGGGACACGACAGTTCCTACGCGAGTTTCCGGTACCAGGCCTGGGGCCGCTGGCCGAGCTCGGGACCGACGGAACCGTTCCGGACCGCGCAGCGCTACCACCAGACCCTGGAGCAGATGATGCGGACCGGCACGCTGCTCGACACGGGCATGGTCTACTTCGACGCGCGGCTGTCCGAGCACTACCCGACCATCGAGCTCCGCATCGCCGACGTCTGCCTGCAAGCCGAGGACACGGTGCTGGTCGCGGCGCTGGCCCGCGCGCTGGTGGAAACCGAGGCGCGAGCCGCGCGGGAGGGGCAGCCCGCCCCGGCCACCCGCATCGAGCTGCTGCGGCTGGCCGCCTGGCGGGCCAGCCGGTCCGGCCTGGATGACGACCTGCTGAACCCGATGACCGGCCTGCCCGAGCAGGCGGCGACCGTAGCCAGCCTGCTCGTCGACCACTGCCGGGACGCACTTGACGATGCCGGAGATACCGATGCCGTTACCGAAATGCTGAGCGCCCTGCTGGCCAGGGGGAACGGAGCGGCGTTCCAGCGCGCGGCGTTCCGCCAATCCGGTCGCCTGGCCGACGTGGTGAACAGCGTCGTCGCTGCCACCGGCAGTGACCGCTGGGTCGGCTGACGGCGTTTCTCCTGGCTATGAGCCTGCCAGTTGGTTAGCATGACGCCCGTATCGGGCTGACGGACAGTTACCTGGCGGGGACGAGACGAACCACGAAGACACGTACACGCGCGCCCGGCCTTGACGGTGTGCGGGCGCTGGCCGTGCTCGCCGTCATGGGTTTTCACGAGGGCGCGTCAGAACTGTCGGGTGGCTTCCTCGGCGTCGACATCTTCTTCGTCCTGTCCGGATTCCTGATCACCGACCTGCTGGTCACCCGGTATCACACCCTCGGGCGACTGGACCTGCGGGACTTCTGGACCAGGCGGGCCCGGCGCCTGCTGCCGCCGCTCGCCGTGATGCTGGTCGTCGTCACCGCCGCGGCTTCCGTGATCGAGCCGGCCCAGGAGGCCTCGCTGCGGCTGGAGCTGCTGGCGGCGGTCACGTACACGAGTAACTGGTATCAGATCCTGCACCACGTGTCGTATTTCGCCGCCTTCAGCCAGCTCACGACACCGGCGCCGCTGGATCATCTCTGGTCGCTCGCCATCGAGGAGCAGTTTTATCTTCTCTGGCCCCTCATCTTGTGGTTTCTCCTCTTCAGACTGAACGGGCGTCGCTCACGCGTCACGGTCACCTTGCTCGCCGCGGCGGTGTCGGCGCTGGTCATGGAGCTTCAGTACACGCCAGGCGGGGACCCGTCCGCCGTCTACTACGGCACCGACACGCACGCGTCCGCGCTGCTGATCGGGGCGGCGCTGGCCCTGGCCTACCCGTTGGCCTCCCTCGCGTCCCTGTCACCGGCGCAGACCAAGCGCCTCGACGCGGCCGGCGTCGCCGGCCTCGCGGTGCTGGCCTGGGCCATCGGGCACTTCTCTGGCAACGACCCGGCGGTCTACCCGGTCGGGCTGATCCTGGCCGCGCTGGCGTCCGCCTGCCTGGTCGCCGCGGCCGCCGGCAACGGCGTCATCGCCGTCATCACCGGCCTGCCCCCGCTGCGCTGGGTCGGCGTCCGGTCCTACGGGATGTACCTGTGGCACTGGCCGGTGATAGCGCTGGCCGCCGCGCTGGCCGGATCCGGCCCCACCTCGGCCTGGGCGTGGTTCATCGAGACCGGGGTCACGATCGCCCTGGCGGCCGCCTCGTGGCGGTTCATCGAGACGCCAATCCTGCAGAACGGCCTGCGTGCCACCCTCCGGCACTGGCACCAGCGGCTAACCGACGTCCGCGCCAGCCCAGCCGACGTCCGCGCCACGCCAGCCGAGGTGTGGGGCGCGCCAGCCGAGGTCCGCGCCGGGCCAGCCTGGCGCCGCCACGGTACGGTCCCGGTCACGGTGGCTGCCGCGACGGTGATCACTGTCGTGGTGGCTGTCTTCGGCGTCGTCCGGCCGCCCGAGTCGGCCACCCCGGCCGGCCTGCTCCGGCAGGTCGCCGAGGGCCAGCGGATCAGCACCGCCTCTCAGTCGGGCCATGCGGGCCAGCCGACTGCCGCTTGCCGCCGCGGGAAGCTGCCGGAAGTCTCCGGTGACCAGGTGACCGCGGTCGGCGACTCCATCATGGTCGCCTCGGCGGCCGCGCTGGCCGCCGCCATGCCGGGCATCTACATCAACGCGCAGATCGGCAGGCAGATACAGTCCGGACTGGCGGTGATCCATAACCTGGCGGCCGCGGGCAAGCTGCGCCACATCGTCGTCATCGGCCTCGGCACAAACGGGGACGTCACCCCGAAACAGCTCCGCCAGCTTCGCCAGCTCATCGGACCGAACCGGGACCTGATCCTGGTCAACACCTTCGGGCCCATGCCGTGGGAGCACGAAGTCAACACGGCGCTCGACGCCGCGGCCCGGCAGGGAGGGCACACCGAGCTGGCCAACTGGAACCAAGCGATCGCGGCTGATCCGTCCCTGCTGTGGCCGGACGGCATCCACCCCCAGCCGTCCGGGGCCAAGCTCTACGCCCGCGTCGTACTCGCCGCCGCCCGAGCCGACCTTTCCCGCGCCCAGCCATCGTCGTGCCCGCAGGCGAATTGAGTCAGCTATGACTGTTCGGGATAACCCGCTCGCCATGTCCATGAATCGGGAATAATGGCCCTGGAATGCCACGGTAACGGTCATTGTCGGACCATTCCTGTGTTTAGCCACGATCAGATCCGCCTCACCAGCCCGCGGTGACTCCCGCTCATAAAGATCCTCGCGATGCAGCAGGATAACGACGTCACTATCCTGTTCTATACTATTGTGGGCAAGCAGACCATCCGCAATGAAGTTATGTGTGCCTTTTACAGTCGCGTCATAAACGGGTTGCGGTCCCAACGGCTCGATGCTTACGATCCGGTCCCAGTACACGTCGCTGCAGGCGATTTCACGTAGCGTCTCAGAGCCGAGAACCTCCCCGCATCGCATGAGACGCTCCCTCGACGGACAAGTCTTATACAGCGTGGTCCCGCAGTAATGGGTCCCGATAGCCGCCTGGAACTGGCGCTCGGTTAGCCCAGCCCGGATCCGCTCAGCCTTGACGATGTTCCAGACGCCGATAGGGATCGTGTCCACGTTCGTGTTAGTAACTCGCCCTTCCAGGGCGGTAACCAGCGCCTTCGCCAGTTCACCGCGTCGCCCGTGCACGCCGACTTGTTCGCAGAAGATTCGCAGGCTGGGTGTGTCGGCCACAATGACGTGGTAGCCAGGCTGATAACCGGCCTTCTGGACCTGCCGGATACGCGCCACTATCCCCAGCCGCGCTAGCAGATCCGCAACGCCGTAGGCCAGTTGACGGCTCGAACTGGCGTAGTACGCCTTCGCCGGTGATTTACCCTTTCCAAGCCAGACGCAGCCGTCGGTCGCCCAGAGATGACGCAGGAACAGGCGAATTTCGGTATCGCTGGCCGAATAGATGGCAGCCGGAAGTCGCTTCTGGTGTGATCGCAGGTCTTCGATCCCGAGTTCACGGAACCACGCGTGCAGCGGGTTCCCGCGGCCGTGCGTGCAGTGGTGCGGCGCGGGCAGGTAGGTGTGCCACCATGTTTTCTGCGCCACCCGACGCGGCGAAATGCCGAACTCTGCCGCGGCGGCAGCCTCCACGAAGGCCAGGTTCTCTTCGTCGTTCGAGGTGTAGTGCACTGGCTGCGAACGAACGACACAGCCGTCTCCGAGTAGGTGGGCGAGGAGCCCGAGCCGGTATTCGGACCAGCCAAGACCCGCACTGACTGGCTCAGGGACGTGGCGCGGTATGGCTAGCCGGTCACCGATGCTTAGCTCCTCCAGAGGCGTCCAGCCAGCAAAGGTAAGGAACGGATGGTTGGCCGATGCTTTCACCTCACGTCCGGAGGCCAGCCGCAGCAGGTAAACCTCCTTCGTTCCCGAGGCGAACACCTGGGTGATCGGCGCGGGGACCAGCCGATGCAACTCGTCAACCGACCAGACAAGGACCCCTTTGCCGCCGTCGCGCATCAACTCGCCGAAGGTGACCGGGACGCCCGTATCTGCCCGGAGAAGAGTGGTGTCCTCGGTCATGCACCCCGATTCGCGAAGATCGGACAGGAGGGGCTTCTTGTCGGTGCGCTGCTCAGGACCGCGGTTGAGCTGGGATAGGGCGACGACGGGAACATCCAGTTCCTTGGCCAGCAGTTTGAGCGACCGGGACATCTCCGAGACTTCCTGCTGCCGGTTCTCCACTCGCTTCGGCGAGGACATCAGCTGCAGGTAGTCGATGATGACGAACTTCAGGTCGTTCCGCTGCTTCAGCCGGCGGCACTTGGCCCTGATCTCCATCATCGACATGTTCGGCGAGTCGTCGATGAAAAGCGGCGCGTCGGCGACCTCGCTCATCCGCCGGGCCAGCCGGGCCCAGTCGTCGTCGTTCATCTGCCCGGTGCGCATCGTGCTCAGGGGTACCCGCGCCTCCGCGGAGAGCAGCCGCATCGTGATCTCGTTGCGCCCCATCTCCAGGCTGAACAGCACCGTGGCTAGGTTGTTCTTGATGGCGGCCGCTCGGGCGAAGTCCAGCGCCAGGGTCGAGTTGTGGGTGGGGACCATGCCTCGTCCGGCCAGGTATAGATGATCTGCGCTGTCCACCTGCACGCACCGGACCGGCCGGGAGCGTACGGCCCTGACGTCCACGATGTACCGCCACCGGGGGCGCAACCGGTCGCCGAATCCGCGTGTGCGCTTGCCCAGACCAGCGGCATAGGCGGGAACGAGCAAGTCGGCGCGCGATAGCGCCATCGGGACCGTGAGCGCTACCGCGTAGTTGGAACGGCTACGTGTCGCCTGAGGGCGCAACGTACGGGCAATCTCGCCGGTCGTGACCACCTGGGGCGGGACGAACCCGGAAAGGTCCCCGATGCGGCTCCAGGTAAGCCACTGATGATTCTCGTCGGCGGCGATCACCTCGCCGTCGTCGAACTTGACCTCGTAGCAGGGGCGGCCGTGCATGACCTCGGTCGCGGCCACGACGGTCGTGGGACGGCCGTCGGCGCCGATCAGCTGGTCGCCGACGCTGACCTCGCCCATCGTGGTCCAGCCGGACGGCGTGGGCAGTGGTGTGTCAAGCGCTAGGGCCTTGCCTACCGCGGGGCGGGCGGCTATGACGACCATCTGGCCGGGGTGCAGGCCGTTGGTCAGGCTGTCCAGGTCGGCGAAGCCGGTCGGGACGCCGGTGAGGCCTCCGCCGCGGCTGCCGA
>Ga0302325_10008529_pt1 | contig 22517 bp, 22 predicted proteins | sample Palsa_T0_2_FD_201948 | JGI IMG/M metagenome (GOLD analysis project Ga0302325, IMG submission 201948) | Peat permafrost microbial communities from Stordalen Mire near Abisko, Sweden - Palsa_T0_2 | ecosystem: Environmental > Terrestrial > Soil > Palsa > Peat permafrost | place: Sweden: Abisko...
GCCGCGCAGCGAGACCAGCATCGACTGGTGTTCGTGGATCGGGCAGCCGCCCACCTCCAGCTCGCGCGACGCGATGCGGCCGGTGATGTCCACCGGCGGCTCGTAGCGCAGCACCTCCTCGACGCAAGCCCCGATCAGGGTGGGATCGGCGCGCAGTTTGGCCAGCTCGCCGGGGTTGGTCAGCAGCAGCCGCACGGCGTTGCCGATCAGGTCGGTGGTGGTGAGGTTGCCAGCGATCAGGAGGGCGTTGAGGTTGCTGATCAGGTCGTCGTCGGTGAGGTCGGCGCCGGCCGCCTGGGCCTGCACCATGTCGGTGACCAGGTCGTCCTGCGGCTCGGCGCGGCGGGCGGCCAGCATGCCGGCCATGTGCGCGCGCAGCGCCAGCCCGGCCTTCAGCATCTGCGCGGTCTGCTCGGGGGTGCGCAGCGGGTTGAGGCCCTGGATCGCGCCTTCCGACCACTCGCGGAACTCGGCCAGGCGGCTGTGCTCCACGCCGAGGATCTCGGCGATCACGTCGATGGGGACCAGCACGGCGAAGCTGGACATCAGATCGAAGCTGCCGCGGCCCGCCACCGCGTCCAGCGTCTCGTCCACGATCCGCTCCACCTGCGGCTTGAACCGGGCCGCGCGCTTGTAGAGCGCCTGGGCCAGCGGGCCGCGGATGCGGGCGTGGTCGGGGTCGTCCATCAGCAGGATGGTCGGATTGCGCGGCTGGTCCGGCGGGGCCCCGTCCGGCTCGTCCAAAATCCGCCGGGTCAGCACCGCGGCCTCCTCGGCCATCTCCGGGCTGCGCCAAAGCGTCAGGTCGGTGAGGATGCGGCGCACGTCCTCGTGGCGGCTGATGAAGAACACGCCCGCGGCCTCGTCGCGCATCACCGGGTGATGGGTGCGCAGCTCCTCCAGCATCGCATAGGGGTTCTCGCGGAACGCCGGATTGAGCGGCGTGAGCGCCAGGACTGGCGGCGGCGCGTCGTCGGGCATTGGGACGTCCTCGGGGTGGGGCGCGCGGAACCTAGCGCCGGTCTTGCACTGCAACAACGTCAGGCGCTGCGTCAGTCAATAGCCGTCGGGGTCGCGGCCCGGTTGACCGCCGGCGCTCAGAGTCCGCCAAGCGATCGATGGCAAGGTTTCGGTCTTGGCCGGTAGTGTCGTACCCGGAAGGATTGCCAATGTTTCCAGTCAAATAGCCGTGTCATCCCGGAGAGCCGCGCAGCGGACTCATCCGGGATCTACTTCCGGCGCCGCAAGTAGATCCCGGCTCCGCGGCTCGCTCCGCGAGCCTTGGCCGGGATGACAAGGTTGGGGGGTCCGTGGACGGCCTGCCGATCATTCCGTCGGCAGACCCTCCAACCACGCCGCCAATGCCCGCGCCGAGCCGATGCGCAGCACCTGCGTCCCGGCGCCCAGCTCAGCCAGCCACCCGGGATAGGTCCGCCGCTTCAGCCCGTGCGAGCGCAGCGCGTGCCACGCCCCGCCGAGCGCCTTGGCCAGGGTCATCCGCTGGCCGCCCCAGACCCGCGCGCGGCGCGCCCACTAGCCGAGATTGCGCCGCAGCACCCGCGCCATCACCACCGCCAGCGGCAGGTCGAGCCAGACGATCAGTTCGGCGCGGGCCCAGAGCAGGTCGCGGTCGCCGTCGAAGTTGCCGTCGGTCACCCAGGCGGTCGCCGCCGTCGCCCCCTCCAGCCAGGCCCGCGTCTCGGCGTGGGGAACCGGGCGCCAGTCGCCGGTCCAGAACACCTGGTCGGTGGCCACGTAGGGCAGGCGCAGGCGCGCGGCCAGCGCCGCCGCCAGCGTCGACTTGCCCGAGCCCGAGCCGCCGAGCACCGCGATCCGCGACGGCGTTCTCACCCCGCCTTGGCGAGCGTCTGCAGGCACGCCGCCCTGGTCGCCGCCAGCGCCGGGTCCTTCACCGCCGTCACCGCCGCCGTGGCCTTGCGGAGGTAGGCCGGGACGTCCCTGACCGTGCCCTCGATGAACGGCGCGCCGCAGACGTCCTCAGCGGCGAATTCCCCGCTCTGGATCGCCGCCAGCACCGCCGGCGCGTCGCGGGGCAGGGCGAAGGCGAGCGAGATCGGCAGCTCCTCGGCGGTCCCGGCGTCGGTTCCCGGCGCCAGCTTCACGGCCAGCGCCACCCAGACCGCGCCGCCATCGCCGATGCGGCCCGCCACATAGTCCCAGCGCTGCTGGTCGAAGAGCGCGCTGACGGTCGCCTGCGGCCCGTATCGGGCGATGCTGGCCTCCACCTGCGCCGGCGTCGGATGGCGCGGGAACGTCGGGTCCGCCCGCGCCGCCATCGGCGCCAGCGCCAACGCCGCGCCGATCGCAATCGCCTTCGACGCCGTCATCCGAATAGCCCTTCGCAGACCGCCAATCTGCGGCGCTTGAAATTTCCGTCAAGGCAGGCTTGCATTCGATGCGACTTAGATATATCTATAGATCCGACATATCGAACTTAGTCGGAGTCACATCATATGCATTTCCATCCACATCACCATCGCGAGGCCCGTTCGCGGGGCGAGTTCGGGTTCCACGGCCGCATGCGCGGCTTCGGCGACCGGCATGGCCGGCGCGCCGAGCGCGTGTTCGACCAGGGCGACCTGCGCTACGTCATCCTCAAGCTGATCAGCGAGGCGCCCCGCCACGGCTACGAGATCATCAAGGCCATCGAGGACAAGGTCGGCGGCGCCTATTCGCCCAGCCCCGGCGTCATCTACCCGACCCTGACCCTGCTGGAGGAGCTCGGCTACGTCACGGTGCAGAGCGCCGAAGGCGGCAAGAAGCTCTACAGCATCACCGAGGCCGGCCAGGTCGAGCTGGAGGCGAAGAAGACCGTCATCGACGGCATCTTCCGCCGCATGGAGGCGATCAACGAGCGTTTCGAGGGTCCCTCGCCGCGCATCGCCCGCGCCATGGGCAATCTCGGCATGGCCATCGCCACGCGGATGCGCGGCGGCCCGGTCAGCGCCGAGCAGCTGGACGTCATGATCGCCGCCATCGACGAGGCCGCCCACAAGGTCGAGAAGGCGTAAGCCGCCGCCACGGGGCGTCGCCGGCCAAGCCGCGCGGCGCCCCGCACAAAGCCCTGAACTTCCCCGGTCAAACCGCCTATATCCGGCCGGCTCTGGCGCGGAGACGAGGAAGCGGATGGCTGGGTACGACGTCGTCATCATCGGCGGGGGGCCGGGCGGCTACAACGCGGCGATCCGGGCCGGGCAGCTGGGCCTCAGCGTCGCCTGCGTCGAGCAGCGCGCCACCCTGGGCGGCACCTGCCTCAACGTCGGGTGCATCCCGTCCAAGGCGCTGCTGCACGCCTCCGAGTTCTACGAGATGGCGGAAAAGGACTTCGCCGAGCTCGGCATCGACGTCACCCCCAAGCTCAATCTGCCGGCCATGATGGCCCAGAAGGACGTCTCGGTCGGCCAGCTGACCAAGGGCATCGAGTTCCTGTTCAAGAAGAACAAGGTGGACTGGATCAAGGGCGCCGGCCGGATCATCGGCCTGGGCAAGGTCCAGGTGACGGCCGCGGACGGCGCGGTGAGCGTGATCGACGCGCAGAACATCGTCATCGCCACCGGCTCGGAGCCCTCGGGCCTGGCCGGCGTCGCCGTCGACCAGAAGCGGATCGTCGATTCCACCGGCGCGCTCGCCCTGCCCGAAGTGCCGAAGAGTCTGATCGTCATCGGCGCCGGGGTGATCGGGCTGGAGCTGGGCTCGGTGTGGCGCCGGCTGGGGTCCCAGGTCACCGTGGTGGAGTTCCTCGACCGCATCGTCCCCGGCGTCGACGCCGAGACCGCCAAGACCTTCCAGCGCTCGCTGGCCAAGCAGGGGATCGCGTTCAAGCTGGGCGCCAAGGTCACCGGCGCGACAGCCGGCGAAAGCTCGGTGGACCTGACCTTCGAGCCGGTCGCCGGCGGCCCGGCCGAGACCCTCACCGCCGACTACGTGTTGCTGGCCATCGGCCGCCGGCCGGTCACCGAGGGCCTCGGCCTGGAGAGCGTCGGCGTGACCCCGGATCGCCGGGGCTTCATCGACACCGACCACTTCCGCACCAGCGCCGACGGCGTCTGGGCGATCGGCGACGTCACTCACGGCCCGATGCTGGCCCACAAGGCCGAGGACGAGGCAGTGGCCTGCATCGAGATCATCGCCGGCCGCGCCGGGCACGTGAACTACGACGTCATCCCCAGCGTCATCTATACCTTCCCGGAGGTGTCCTCGGTGGGCAAGACCGAGGAGGAGCTGAAGGCCGCCGGCGTCGCCTACAAGATCGGCAAGTTCCCCTTCACCGCCAACGCCCGGGCCAGGGTCAACCACGAGGCGGAGGGGTTCGTGAAGGTGCTGGCCGACGCGACCACCGACCGGGTGCTGGGCGTCCACATGGTGGGCCCCGACGTCGGCGAAATGATCGCCGAATACTGCGTCGCCATGGAGTTCGCCGCCGCCTCCGAGGACGTCGCCCGCACCTGCCACCCGCACCCCACCCGCTCCGAGGCCCTGCGCCAGGCGGCCATGGGCGTCGAAGGCTGGACGATGCAGGCTTGACCGCCCTGGCGTGAACCGCTCCCTTTCTGCGGCGGACCACGCCAGAGAGGAAGCGCGCGATGCCCACCTGGAAAGACCCCGAAGTCGCCGCGATGCGCGAGATGTTCGCCGCGATCCAGCCGCCGCCGGACGCGCCGGCGCCGACCTGGCCGGAACGGCGGATGCAGATCGACGCCTTAGGCGCGGCCGCGCCGCTGCCCGAGAGAACGACGGTCGAGCCATCAAGCCTGGGCGGCGTGCCGGCCGAGCGGATCACGCCGAGGAACGCGGCGGGCGACCGCACGATCTTCTGGCTGCACGGCGGCGGCTACTGCATCGGCGGCTGCGCCAGCCACCGCGGCTGGGCCGCGCGCATGGCCGAGGCCGCGGGCGCCAGCGCCTGCACGGTGGACTACCGCCTCGCGCCCGAGCACCCGTTCCCGGCGGCCGTGGAGGATGCGCTCGCCGCCTGGCGCGCCTTCCTCGCCGGGGGCGGGGATCCGAAGCGCACCGTCATCGGCGGCGATTCGGCCGGCGGCGGCCTGGCCGTGGCGACGGCGGTGGCGGCGCGCGACGCCGGTCTGGCGCTGCCGGCCGGCCTGCACCTGGTGAGTCCGTGGGCTAACCTCACCAACAAGAGCCCGGCCTACCAGGCCAAGGGCGAGACCGACTTCATCATCACCCAGGCCGGGATCGACGACTTCGCGGCCAACTACCTCAGGGGCGGCAAGGACCCGAAGGCGCCGCTCGCCTCGCCGGTCTTCGCCGACCTGACGGGCCTGCCACCGCTGCTCATCCAGGTCGGCTCGGAGGAAGTGCTGATGAGCGACGCGGTGTTGCTCGCCGAGCGCGCCGGCTTCGCCGAGGTGGACGTCACCCTGCGCATCTGGCCGCACATGATCCACATCTGGCCCTTCTTCGCCCAGCTCAGCGCCGCCTCGCGCGCCGTCGAAGAAGCCGCGGCCTGGGTGAAATCGAGGTTGCCGTAGGCTGGTTGCGCTCGGCCTGGCGCACCTGCGCCAGCACCACAGCCAGATTCGTGAGATCAGCCCCGTCGCCGCGCTGATGCGGCTGGCGACGGGCGCCAGGCCCGAGAGCGCCAGGGTCCTCTCCCGAAGTCCCGATGGTCTCAGCCTTTTGGGTGCGCCCGCGAATACGCCGCCAGCAAGCCCGCCGCGTCCACGGCCGTGTAGCGCTGGGTGGTGGAGAGGGAGGCGTGGCCGAGGAGTTCCTGGATCGAGCGCAGGTCGGCGCCGGCGCCCAGCAGGTGGGTGGCGAAGGAGTGGCGCAGGGCATGGGGCGTGGCCCGCTCGGAAAGGCCCATGCGGCCGCGCAGCCGGACCATCAGCTCCTGCACCCGCCGCGCCGGCAAGGGTCCGCCGCGGGCGGCGCGGAACAGCGGCGCGTCGGGTTCCAACGCGAAGGGGAGGGCGGCCATATAGGCGTCCACCGCCGCGCGCACCTGCGGCAGCACCGGCGCGATCCGGGTCTTCGAGCCCTTGCCGAGGATGCGCAACGACGGCCCCAGCGGCGCGTCGCCGCGCTTCAGCGACAGCGCCTCGGAGATGCGCAGGCCGCAGCCGTAGAGCAGCGCCAGCACCGCCTCGTCGCGCAGCGCCTCCCAGGGCTCGCGCTCCGGATCGGACCCGGCCTCGGCCAAGAGGCCCATGGCCTGGTCCTCGCTCACCGGCCGCGGCGGCGGCGGGACCACCTTGGGGCCGCGCACCAGCGCCAGCGCCGGGCAGGGGACGCCCAGCCGGCGGTCGAGGAAACGATGGAAGGTGCGGATCGCCGACAGGGTCTGCGACAGCGAGCGGGCCGACAGCGGCCGCGTCCCGCCGCGCCGATGCGCCAGGAAGGCGCGGATGTCGCCGGCGCTCAAGCTCCCCAGGTCGGAAAGCGAGAGCGACCCGCCGAGGTGATGCTCCAGGAAGGTCAGGTAGGCGATGCCCGCGGCGCGATAGGCCTCGACGGTCCTGGGGCTGGCCCGCCGCTCGTGCGCCAGGTGTTCCAGGAAGGCCGCCAGCGCCTCGCGGGGGCTGGTCACGGGACTGGCCAGCGCTCCGCGGTGCGCTCGACCACGCGGGCGAGGAAATCGATCAGCTCGTGGCCCATGTCGGGCGAGAACGCGGCGTCGCTGGCCGCCGCGAACGCCAGCACCCCCACCCGCGCCGGCTCCCAGAGCGAGAGCCGGATCAGCGCCAGGCTGCCGATGTCCGGCGCGCCGCCGAAGAGGCCGAGCGCGGTGGGCGCCGGGCCCAGCCGCATCGCCTTGCCGCGGCCCAGCGTCAGGTCGACCTGCCCCTCGGCGAGCGCACGCCAGCCGGCCGGCGCCCGTTCGGGCCCTTCCAGCGCGATCACCGCCGCGACGAGGCCGAAGCGGGCTCGCACCAGGGCGTCGAGGCGCCAGGCGAGGTCGGCGTGGTTGCGGGCGCCCAGGAGCTCGATCACAGCTTCGTGGGTCTGCGCCTGGGCGTCGAAATTGGCCCGCGCCACGGCTTCCAGGCGGCGGCGCACGTTGGTTTCCTTGCGGTGCGCCTGTTCCACGCGCGCCAGCGCCGCCGGGCCGAAATCGATCACATTGGCCGCATCGATGCGCAGGCCCAGCGCCTGCATGAGCTCGCCGTCGTCGCGGACGAACTCGGGTCGGGCCCTCAGGAAAGCCCGGATCGCCTCGTCCCTCGCCCATTCATGCGCATCGGCGCGCAGCACGTCGGTCAAAATCCCACCCCGCCACTCCCGGATCGGCCAGCCCCGGCCGCTCGAAGAACATATCAAGACCCTTTCAGGTTAACGCCCGCTTGCAGGCTCGCCGCCGCCCGGCCAGGGCCCTACCTTAAGCGGCCTTGAGAATCGCCTCCGTCCTCATCCCACTGCCGCTGCCCGAGGCGTTCGACTACGCCGAGCCGGAGGGCATGGGGCTTTGCGTCGGCGAGGTGGTGGCCGCGCCGCTGGGGCCGCGGCTGGTGCGCGGGGTGGTGACGGCGCTGCGCGACGGCGCCGGCGGCAACCGTCCGCTGAAACCGGTGGCGGGGCGGATGGACACCCCGCCGCTGCCGCCGCAGAGCCTGGAGTTCATCGACTGGGCCGCCCGCTACTGCGTCGATCAGCCCGGCCAGCCGCTCGCCATCGCCCTTCGGGGCTCCACGGCCCCGAAGGCCAGACCCGAGCGCGTCGTGGTCGCCACCGGCCAGCCGCCGACCCGCCCGACTCCCGCCCGCGCCAAGGTGCTCGAGGCCGCCCGCGCCGCCGCGTTGGCCCCAGCCGCCCTGGCCCGCGCGGCCGGGGTCAGCGCCGGCGTCGTCTCTGCCCTGATCGCCGATGGCGCCCTGGCCGAGCAACTGGTCCCGGCGCCTGTCGCCTTTCCACCCCCCGATCCAGAGGGCGCCTCAGCCAAGCTGAACGCCAGCCAGGCGGCCGCGCTCGCCGAACTGGCGGCGATGGTGTCCGCCGGCAGCTTCGGCGTGGTCCTGCTCGACGGGGTCACCGGCTCGGGAAAGACCGAGGTCTATCTGGAGGCAGCCGCCGCCGCCCTGCGCCGCGACCCCGACGCGCAGGTGCTGATCCTGCTGCCGGAGATCGCGCTGACCGAGGCGGTGGTGGACCGCTTCGCCGCCCGTTTCGGGGCCGAGCCGGCCGCCTGGCACTCCGGCCTGCACCCCACCCGCCGCCGCCGGGTCTGGGAGGCGGTGGCGCTCGGGCAATGCCGGATCGTGGTGGGCGCCCGCTCGGCGCTGTTCCTGCCGTTCGCCCACCTGCGCCTGATCGTGGTCGATGAGGAGCACGACGCCTCCTACAAACAGGAGGACGGCTTCATCTACCAGGCCCGCGACCTGGCGGTGGCGCGCGGCAAGATCGCGGGCGCGCCGGTGATCCTGGCCTCGGCCACCCCCTCGCTGGAGACGCTGTGGAACGCCGAGACCGGCCGCTACCGCTGGCTCAAGCTGACGAGCCGGCACGGCGGCGCGGTGCTGCCGCGCATCGAGCTGATCGACCTGCGCCAGCACCCGCCGGCGCCCGGCCATTGGCTCTCGCCGCCACTGGTCGAGGCCATGCAGGAGACGCTGGCGCGCGGCGAACAGGTGCTGCTGTTCCTCAACCGCCGCGGCTACGCCCCGCTGGTGCTCTGCCGGGCCTGCGGCGAGCGGCTGCGGGCGCCGGACACCGAGTCGTGGCTGGTGGAGCACCGCTACACCGGCCGCCTGGTCTGCCACCTCACCGGCTTCTCGATGCTGAAGCCGGACCGCTGCCCCTACTGCTCGGCCAAGGAGAGCCTGGTCTCGGTGGGGCCGGGCGTGGAGCGGGTGGAGGAGGAAGCGCGCTCGCTGTTTCCCGCCGCCCGGATGTCGGTCTTCTCGTCCGACACCGTCCCTGGCGCCCAGAGCGCCCGCGAACTGATCGGGGCCATGACCGCCGGCGAGATCGACATCCTGGTGGCGACGCAAGGGGCGGCCAAGGGCCACAACTTCCCGAACCTGACCCTGGTCGGCGTGGTCGACGCCGACCTTGGCCTGCGCGGCGGCGACCTGCGCGCCGCTGAGCGCACCTTCCAGCTGATCGCCCAGGTGGCCGGCCGCGCCGGCCGCAAGACCCGGCCGGGGCGGGCGCTCTTGCAGACCTGGGCGCCGGAGCACGCGGTGATGCAGACCCTCGCTGACCACGACCGCGACGCCTTCGCCGCCCTGGAGATGGCCGAGCGCGAGGCCGCGCGGCTGCCGCCGTTCGGGCGCCTAGCCGCGGTGATCGTCTCCGGCCCCGACGTCGAGCAGCTCGACCGTTTCGTGCACGCCTTCGCCGCCGCCGCGCCCAACGCCGAGGGCGTCGACGTCTATGGCCCGGCCGATCCGCCGTTCAGCCTGGTGCGCGGACGCCGCCGCAAGCGCTTCCTGGTCCGCGCCGACCGCGGGGTCGACCTGCAGGCCTTCCTGGCTGCCTGGCGGGCGCGGGCCAAGGTCCCCGGCCAGGTGCGGCTCACTATCGACGTGGACCCGTACAGCTTTCTTTAACCGTTGGCGCCGGGCTTGCTCCCCGCCCTCCCGGGAGGCCCGATCTGGGCCGATCGGAGACACGCGGGCGCGCCATGACCCAGCCGGTCGACATCAAGCCGTTGACGTCGCTGCGTTTCTTCGCGGCCATCTGGGTGGTGCTCTACCACTACTGGCCGCATCTGGCCGTGACCTCGACGCCGGAGGTCGTGGCCAAGGGCTACCTGGGGGTCGAGCTCTTCTTCATCCTGTCCGGCTTCATCCTCTGCCACGTCTACCTCGGCGCCTTCGAGGACGGCCGCTTCCGCTATGGCGATTTCATCTGGGCCCGGCTGGCGCGCATCTACCCCATGCACATCGCCACCCTGGTCGGCATCGGGCTGATGGCCGGGCTGGCGCTCGCCGTCGGCATCCAGGTCGACCCCAACATCCTCTCGCTCGCCGCCCTGCCGGCCAACCTCACGCTGACCCAGGCCTGGGGCTTGGCGCCGGTGGCCGGCTGGAACCATCCCTCGTGGTCGATCTCGGCCGAATGGCTGGCCTACCTGTGCTTCCCGGCCTTCGCGGTGCTGGCCGTCAGCGTGCGGCGCTGGCCCGGCGTGGCGGTGGCCGGCGCGCTGGCCTTCCTGGCGGTGCTCTATGCGGTGTTCCCGCGATTCGCCGGCTTTCAGCTGACCCTGGCCACCTACGCCTGGGGGGCTTTGCGCATCGTGCCGACCTTCGCGCTCGGCTGCGCGCTCTATCTGGCCTGGCGCGCCGGGGCGGCGGATCGCCGCACGGCTCTGCTTGGCGCCGCTTTTTTCGGCGCCCTGGTGCTGGTCTGCGCCCAGATCGGGGCGCCGGATGTGGTCATCGTTGCGGCCAGCGGCGGCCTCATTATTTCACTGGCGCAAGTTTCCAAGGCCGGCGGCCGGCTGGGGACGCACCCAATACTCGTTTACCTCGGCGAGATCAGCTACTGTGTCTATATGATCGGCATCCCGTGGGAAGTCCTATTCGTCAATGTTGCTGTGAAGATCCTGCACTTGCCCAGCAAGCAACTGCCGCTTCCGGTGTGGATCATCTTTGTCGTATCTCTGGTCCCGCTGGCGGCGATCGGCCATCATCTGATCGAGAAGCCGGCGCGGCAGCGGATGAAACTTTGGTGGGCCGAGCGTCCCGCTCACAGACTTGCGAACGCGACGACAAGGTAAACACTCTTTTCATCGGCGCGCGGCAGGGTTATGCCCATCGCAGTCGGTGGCGGGAGACATCCCTAGCATGTTCGGACGAGCGAGAGCCTCTCTCGGCGCCCTGCTTATGGCCATGATCGTCGCCCTCGCGCCTGTCGGCGCTTTTGCGGACGATTATTGGCAATGCGTTCCCTTCGCCCGGCTGGTGTCGGGCATTCAGATCTTCGGCGACGCCTGGACCTGGTGGAGTCAGGCCGCCGGCAAGTACCAGACCGGCTACACCCCCAAGGCAGGCGCGGTGCTCTGCTTCCGGCCCACCGGCCGCATGCGGCTGGGCCACGTGGCGGTGGTGAGCCAGGTGCTCACCGATCGGGTGATCCAGATCTCCCACGCCAACTGGTCGCTGATCGGCGGCGAGCGCGGCCAGGTGGAACGCAACGTCACCGTGGTCGACGTGTCGCCCAACGGCGACTGGAGCCAGGTCAAGGTGTGGAACGACCCGTCCCACAACCTCGGCGGCACCGTCTATCCGACCTACGGCTTCATCTACCAGGACCAGGTGACGGCGACCTCCGCCAAGCTCACCGCCGCGTCCGACGCCGCCATCGCCATGGCCCAGTCCGCCGCCAGCCAGGTGGCCAGCGCCGTGCGCCCCGGCTCCGCGCCGATGCAGATGCTGAACCAGGCCGCCGATTCCACCGACCGGATCGCCGCCCTGATCCAGGCCGCGACCGGAGACGCGCCGGCGGACGGCAAGAACGCCCACTAGCGCCTCAGGGCGTCAGGTCCTCGACCTCGAAGGCCCCGGCGGCCATCAGCCGCTGCGCGACGATGCGCCGATGGCAGTGGGCGGGGTCGGCCTCGTAGCAGAGCAGCGCCGCCGGCCGTTCGCGGGCGATGTCGAGGGCCTCGGCCAGCTGCAGCTGCGCTTCGGGCTCGGCCAGGTGGGCCTCGTAGATCGCGCGCATCTCGGCCACCCGGCCGGCCCGCACCGCCTGGCGGCCGGCCTTGGGCGTGCCCAGCGCCCGCAGGTGCGCATAGTCGATCCCCGCCTCGGCCAGGCTCGCGGCCAGCAAGGTCTTGGAGAAGCCGGCCCGCCGCGAGGACGCCACCGCCCGCACGTCGATCAGCAGCTCGACGCCGGCCCGCTGCAGGCAGGCGATCACCGCGCCTTGCGTCGCCGCCTCGTAGCCGATGGTGCGCAGCTTCATCGCATCGTCTTTCGCATGGACTGACGCGGCGGCTCCAGCCTAGCAGTCGTCGCCAGCCAGGAGTGTGCGCGTTGGAAGCAAGCCTCGACTACGAGCCCGCGGCCCGCCGCGTGGCGCTGGAGACGCCCACCGGCGCCGGCGAGATGGCCTACCTCGACTATGGCCCCGCCGATCGCGAGCCGGATCTGGTCTTCCTCCACGCCAACGGCTTCAACGCTCGCGCCTACCGCACCATCCTGGCGCCGCTGGCGGCAGACTTGCGCCTGCTCGCCATCGACCAGCGCGGCCATGGCGCGACGACGCTGCCCACCGACTATGAGCGCACCTCCTGGCTCGACCTGAAGGACGACCTGATCGCCTTCCTGGATGCGCTGGGGATCGGCCGCGTCGCCCTTGCCGGCCATTCCATGGGCGGCACGGCGTCACTGTTCGCCGCCGCCGAAGCGCCGGATCGGGTGCGCGCGCTGGCCCTGCTCGACCCGGTGATCCGCCCGCCCGGGGCGATGGAGATGGCCTCGCCGGACGCGATGAAGCTCTCGCCGATGGTCGCCGGGGCGCTGCGGCGGCGGCGCAGCTTCCCCAGCCGAGCCGCGGCGGTGGAGGGCTACCGCGGCCGCGGCGCCTTCCGCACCTGGACCGAGGCGATGCTGGAGGACTACGTCGCGGCGGGCTTCAAGGACGCGGCCGACGGCGGCGTCGAGCTCGCCTGCACGCCGGAGTGGGAAGTTTCCAACTACGTGGGTCAGGCCCACGACGCCTGGGCCGCCTTCGAGGCCTCGCGCTGCCCGATCCGCATCCTGCGCGCCGAGCTCGACTCGCCGGGCCGCCTCGACGAGGGCTTGGAGCGCCTGACCGCCGCCGGCCGCATCCGCATCGACACGGTCCCCGGCACGACCCATTTCCTGCCGATGGAGCGCCCGGCGCTGGTCCGCGAAGCGATCCGCTGGGCGGTGGGACAGCCTTAAGGCCGCCAGGGGGTCTTGGCGATCACCGCGGCTTCTGCCGAGCAGGAGTCTGGCGCAGGTCCGGCGTGGGCCGGCAGCGCCGCCATCTCGGCGCGGGCGCGGTCCAGGTCGGCCCGGAACTCGGCGCTGCCGTGCAAGGTCGCGATCACCGCCGAGGCTGCCGTGCGCGATTCCTCGACGCTGGTGGCGTTGTGCACCCCGCACACCACCCGGCTCTCGCCGAAGGCGCGGGCGCGGACCAGGATCTGGGTGGCGCGGTCCGGGTCGAGCTCGGCCAGCACCAGGCCGACCGACCAGCCCCAGGTGGCGTGGCCGGACGGATAGTCGGGGCTGGCGTTGTCGTTGCGGGCCACGCAGACGGCGCCGGGCTGGTCGAAGAACGGCCGCGGCCGCATGTAGTAGTTCTTCGGCTGGTTCACCCCGCGCTCGACGTCCGGCTTCATCCTCTCGATCAACGCCGCCAGCCGCGGCGCGGTCTCGGGCGAGAGCGCGACGCCGGCGGCGCAGCTCAGGTCGGCGAGGATCGCCTTCTCGTCGGAATCGCTGGTCGCCAGGGTCCAGCGGGCCGTGCCTTCCAGCGCGCGGGTGGCGGTGTAGATCTCGTGGTCGGAGCGGGCTTCCGGTCCGCCCGGCGGGGGTGGCGGCGGCAGCACCGCCACCATGTCGGGCCCGCCCGCCTCGCCCAGGTAGCCGGCGTCGTCGGGCTTGGCCGAGCCGCTCGCGCCGCTCAGCAGGAAGAGGGCCGTCGAGGCCAGGGCGATGGTCCAGCGCATGCCGTCTCCGATGCCAGCGAACCGCGACGCTTCGATGACAGCCGCGCCTCCAGGGGTAACCGCCGCCGGCTCCCGGGCGTAGTATGCCGAGGCCGACCGCCGTCGGCGCCCGGAGGGGCTGGAATGGACGCCATGACCGCGGAAGCCTCGCCCAAGCCGATCCGGGCCCTGGTGCGCCGGCACGGGCTGGTGGTGCGCCTCACCCACTGGGTCAACGCCGTCAGCCTCGGCCTGCTGCTGTTCTCCGGGCTGCAGATCTTCAACGCCCACCCGGCGCTCTACTGGGGCCAGCAGTCGGACTTCGCCCATCCGTGGCTCGCGATGGGGGCCTACGAGCAAGGCGGCCAACTGCACGGCGTCACCCGCGTGGGCGGCCAGATCTTCGACACCACCGGATTCCTGGGGGCCTCGAAGGAGTACGGAGGGCTGGTCCCGCGCGGCTTTCCGGCCTGGCTGACGCTGCCTTCGGTGCGGTTCCTGGCGCTGGGGCGGCGCTGGCACTTCTTCTTCGCCTGGCTCTTCGCCATCAACGGTGCGATCTACATCGCCTCGGCGGTGATCCGCGGCCATCTGCGCCGCGACCTGGCGCCCACCCTGGATCAGCTGAAGCCGCGCCACGTGCTGCACGAGATCTGGGATCACCTGCGCCTCAAGTTCCCCAAGGGCGAGGAGGCCAGGCGCTACAATGTGCTGCAGAAGGGCGCCTACCTCGGCGTGGTGCTGCTGCTGCTGCCGCTGATGATCCTCACCGGCATGACCATGTCGCCCAGCCTCGACGCCGACTTCCCCTGGCTGCTCGACCTCTTCGGCGGGCGCCAGTCGGCCCGCTCGATCCACTTCATCACCGCCAGCCTGATCGTGCTGTTCTTCTTCGTCCACATCGTCATGGTGGTGCTGTCGGGGACCTGGAACAACGTCCGCTCGATGATCACCGGGCGCTACGCCATCGAGCTGCCGCCCGCGCCGCCGCCATCGGATCTAGGGCCCATCATCGTCGGAGACGCGCCATGAGCCAGAGCCGCCGCGGCTGGCTGGCGGGCGCGGGCGCCAGTCTCTCGGCCTTGCTGCTCTCGGGTTGCGACAAGATCGCCGAGGACCCGGGCGTGGTGAAGGCGCTGGCCAGCGCCGAGGTGCTGAACCGCCGGGTGCAGCGGCTGCTGGGCCGCGGCGCCCTGGCCCGCGAGTTCACCCGGGCCGACATCACCCCCGCCTTCCGCGCCAACGGCAGCGTCGATCCGCCGGACGCCGACTACAAGGCGCTGGTCGCCGCGAACTTCGCCGGCTGGACGCTGATCGTGGACGGGCTGGTCGAGCGGCCGCTGGCGCTGACCCTGGACCAGCTCAAGGCGCTGCCCGCCCGCACCCAGATCACCCGCCACGACTGCGTCGAAGGCTGGAGCTGCATCGGCGAATGGACCGGCGCGCGTCTGGGTCCGCTGATGGCGATGGCCGGCCTGCGGCGCGAGGCCCGGCACATCGTGCTCCACTGCGCCGACACCCTGGGCGATGCGAAATACTACGAGACCCTCGACCTGGTGGACGTGGACCACCCCCAGACCGTCCTCGCCTACGCCATGAACGGCGCCCCGCTCACCGTCGCCCACGGCGCGCCCCTGCGCCTGCGGGCCGAGCGCTACCTGGGCTACAAGCAGGCCAAGTACGTCATGCGCCTCGAAGCCGTCGACCGCTTCGACCACATCGGCGGCGGCCAGGGCGGCTACTGGGAGGACCAGGGGTATGACCGGTACGGGGGGATCTGAGGGTTGCGAGTGGCCACTCGGCCGACTACCTTAGCCAGACTTAGCTAGGGATGCGGCCGTGCCCGTCGTCAACATGCTCGAGGCGAAAAACAACCTCTCCAAGCTCGTCGAGGCCGTGGAGAGCGGGTGCGAGCGCGAGATCATCATCGCGCGCAACGGCCGTCCGGCGGCGCGATTGGTGCCGCTGGAAACGAAGCGACGCGGCATCATCCCCGGGATCGCGGAAGGCCTGTTCACGGCGCCCGAGACCATCGACGAGGACAACGAGGAGATTGCGAAGCTCTTCAATGGCGACGAATGAGGTTGCTGCTCGACACCCACGTCGCGATCCGGGAACTCGTGAACGATCCCCGTCTTAGCGACGTCGCGCGTCGCAGGATAAGGGACCCCGACGCCACGGTCTTCGTCAGTGTCGTGTCTTTGTGGGAGATCGCCATCAAATACGCAAAGCGCCGCGGTCGGCCGAACGACATGCCGGTCTCGGCGAACCAGGCGCTCGAGCTGTTCCTGCGGGCCGGTTACGAGGTGCTGAACGTGACCGCGCAGCACGTGCTGACGGTCGGCGACCTGCCGGCGCTGCATGCCGACCCGTTTGACCGCATGCTGGTGGCGCAGTCTCGGAGCGAGCCGTTGCGCCTGCTTACCTCCGACGGGCTCGTCGTCGCTTACGGCGAGGGAATCGAGCTGATTTAGGCGCTCACGCCTTCTCGAACAGCTTCGCCCACTGGCGCTTCTGGCGCCGCCGCCACGCCCCGCGGTGATAGGCGTCGGAGGCGATCAGCGGGACCACGGTGGTGGCCTCGGCGAACACCATCTGCTCCTCGGTGACCTGCACCTTGCCCCAGGAGGCGGCTTCCTTCAGCGTCGAGGACGAGCAGGCGCCGTCGCGCACGTCGGCGACGGTGATCTGCACCGCGTACTTGTGCATCTCGGCCTCGATGCCGAGGATCTCGGCGCAGACCACGGTGTCCTGGGCGAAGTTCTTCGGCACCCCGCCGCCCACCATGAAGAGCCCGGTGGTCCCCGCGGCGATCTTCACGTCGGTGAGCTCGCGGAAATCGGCGATGGCGTCGAGGGTGAGGTAGGGCTTGCCCGCCTGCATTCGCTCGACCTGGTGCTTGACCAGGCCGAAGCCGGCGGAGCTATCGGTGAAAGCCGGGCAGAAGATCGGGCAGCCTTCCTCGAAGGCGGTCTGCACCAGGCTGCCGGGCTTCTTGGCGTTTCCCGCGGCCAGCCAGCGGCCGATCTCGTGGATGAACTCGCGGCTCGAGTAGGGGCGCGGCTCGAGGCCGTCGGCGATCTCCTTGATCGCCGCGTCGCAGGCCTGCAGCTCCTCCTCGTCGATGTAGGTGTCGTAGATGCGGTCGATATAGAGCGCCCGCAGGTCGCGGTCGTCGACGTTCGACTGCGCCTGGTAGTGCCGGAAGCCGAGCGCCTCGAAGAAATCCATGTCGATGATCGAGGCGCCGGTGGCCACCACCACGTCGGCCATCCCGTAGCGCAGCATGTCGCGATAGACGTGCATGCAGCCGCCGGCGCTGGTCGAGCCCGCGAGGGTGATCCAGACCGAGCAGGCCGCGTCCTCGATGGCCATGGAGAGGATGTCCGCCGCACGCGCGGTGTCGCGGCTGGTGAAGCTCATCTTGCGCATGGCGTCGATCACCGGCCGCGCATCGTACGCGGCGATGTCCACGTGCTCGACCATCTTGGCCAGCAGCTCGGCCTTGGTGTTGGGGGTGTTCATGGCGGGGCTCACTCCCTCTCCCTTGAGGGGAGGGGCTGGGGGTGGGGGTCTCTCAGATACGTCAATGGAGCGGGAACGGGAAAGCCACGAGACCTTGTCTCGCAAACCCACCCCCGACCCCTCCCCACAAGGGGGAGGGAAGCTATTTGCGCCGTCGCTTCCTGCCACGGGCGCGCGACAGTCTGTCGACGTTGGCGCTCTCCGACCTCGGGGTCGCCACGGTGCGTGGCGCGTGGCCGAACATCGACAGCATCGGCGCGTCCTCGACCTCGACGGTTTCCACTTCGCCGAAGCCGTTGAAGCGGCTCGACATGGCCACGCCATAGGCGCCCATCATGCCGATCTCGATGAAGTCGCCCTCGCGCACGTCCTCCGGCAGCCAGAACGGACCGTTCATGGCGTCCTGGGAATCGCAGGTGGGGCCGAAGAACCGGTACGGCTTCAGCGCCGCCGCGGTCTCGCCTTCGGCCCGGTGCAGCTTCACCGGGAACGGCCACTTGGTGTGGGCCGCATCGAACAGCGAGCCGTAGGAGCCGTCGTTGAGGTAGAGCGCGTCGCCCTTGCGCAGCTCGACGCGGGTCAGCAGCGAGGAGCCCTCGGCCACCAGCGCCCGTCCCGGCTCGCACCAGAGCTCGGTGGTCTCGTGCACCATCATCTCGGCGAAGCCGCGGTCGATGGCGGCCGCGTATTCCGACAGGTCGGGCGGCACCATGCCCGGATAGACCGACGGGAAGCCGCCGCCGACGTCCACCACGTCGGCGAACACGCCGGCGCGGACGAGGGCCCGCGAGGCCTGCGCCATCGCCGCCTGGAAGGCCGACGGGCGCATGCACTGGCTGCCGACATGGAATGAGACGCCCATCAGCTCGTCGGTGGCCCGCCGGGCTGCCAGCAGCAACGCCGGCGCGTCGAGCGGCTCCACGCCGAACTTGCCCGAGAGCGAATAGGCCGCGCCGCTGGCGTCGACCGCCAGGCGCACGATCAGGTTCAGGTCCTTGGCGCCGCCGGTGACCTCGAGGATCTTCTCCAGCTCCTCCACCGCGTCGAAGGCGAAGGTGCGCACCCCGTAGTCGAAGTAGGCCTGCCCGATCGCGCCGCGGCTCTTCACCGGATGCATGAAGGCGAGTCTGGCGTCCGGCGCGTGCGCCGTCACCAGCTCGATCTCCGGAATCGAGGCGACGTCGAATCCGGTGACCCCGTTACGGGCCAGCGCTTCGATCACCCACGGCGACGGGTTCGCTTTGACAGCGTAGAGAACGTCGCCCTTGAAATTGTCCTGGAACCAGCGCGCCGCTAGGGCCACGGCGTCCGGTCGCACGAGGGCGACAGGACGTTCCGGGGACCGCTTACGGACCAGGTCCAGGGGCGTATGGTAGCTTCCCACCTCACGCAACCCCCTGAGAGATTGTTGAACCCAGACCGGCGTTAGCAGCGATGAAGGACTCTCGGGTCCGCCGGAGCGGTGCGACATAAGGAAGACGTGCGGCGATGTAAAGTCCTATGCGAGCCAAAGCGGCGATGCCGGTGGTCGCGATCCTGGTTTGCGTCATCAAAGCTTCACGCGCCGGGTCGAAGACCGCATATCGCCGAGGGCAGAGATCGGAGCCGCCATGCCGTCCTACGCCGCCGTTCTGAGCGTGCGGGGGGTGTCCAAGACCTTCGGCCGGCGCCGGGCGCTGGACGACGTCTCTCTGCGCATCGGCGCCGGCGAGATGGTGGCCCTGATCGGTCCCTCCGGCTCCGGCAAGTCGACGCTGCTGCGCGCCCTCAGCGGCCTGGTGGCCATCGACGCGGGCGATGGCGTGGTCGAGGCGTTCGACGCCACCGTGCAGGCCCGCGGCCGGGTGTCGAAGCAGGTGCGCGCGGCGCGGCTGCGGATCGGCTTCATCTTCCAGCAGTTCAACCTCGTCGCCCGCCTTACCCTGTTCACCAACGCGGCCCTGGGCGCGCTGGGCCGGATCGGCTTCTGGCGCGGCCTCTTCGGGGTCTGGCCGGAGGAAACCAAGGTGGCGACCATGGCGGCGCTGGCCCGGGTCGGGGTCGCCGACTACGCCGGCCAGCGCGCCGGCACGCTCTCCGGCGGCCAGCAGCAGCGCGGCGCCATCGCCCGGGCCTTGGTGCAGCAGGCGCAACTGATCCTGGCCGACGAGCCGGTGGCCTCGCTGGATCCCGTGGCCGCCCGCCGGGTGATGCAGATCCTCAAGGAGCTCAACGTCCGCGACGGCCTCACCGTGCTGGTCACCCTGCACCAGGTCGACTACGCCCTGCGCTACTGCGAGAGGGTGGTGGCGCTGAAGGCGGGCCAGGTCGCCTACGACGGCCCGGCGGCGGGCCTGGACCAGGCGCGGCTGGTGGACATCTACGGCCCCGAGTTCGAGGACGTGTTCTGGGAAGGACCGCCGGCATGATCACCCGTCGCCATTTCGCCGCCCTGGGCGCCGGCGGCCTGGCGCTCGCCGCCTGCGGCCGGACCGGCGACGGGTCCGGCGGCGTGCCCGGCGAGCTGCGCTTCTCGATCCTCTCGGTGGAGAGCGCCCAGGACCTGCAGCAGCACTGGGGCCCGGTGCTGGCCGACATGCAGACCATCACCGGCCTGAAGGTGACGCCGTTCTACTCCACCAACTACACGGCCCTGATCGAAGCCATGCGCTTCAAGCAGACCGACGTCGGCTGGTTCTCCAACGAGTCCGGGCTGGAGGCGGTGCGCCGCGCGGACGGGGAGGTCTTCGCCCGCACCACCGACCCCTCCGGCGTCGACGGCTACCATTCGGTGCTGATCGTGGGCGCGGCCAGCGGCCTCACCCTCGACAAGGTGCTGCGCTGCGATCGCAGCCTCAACTTCGGCATGGGCGACGCCAAGTCGACCTCGGGAACCCTGGCGCCGCTGACCTATCTGTTCGCCCCCAAGGGCATACGGCCTGAGGACTGCTTCAAGACCGTCCGCAGCGGCGCCAGCCACCAGGCCAACATGTTCAGCGTCGCGCACGGCCAGCTCGACGTGGCCACCAACAACGACAAGGGCCTCAGTCTCGCCCGGCAGCGGGGCGTGCCCGAGGTGGCCGAGGTGAAGGTGATCTGGACCTCGCCGCTGCTCCCCGAGGACCCGATCATCTGGCGCAAGGACCTCGATCCGGCGGTGAAGGAGAAGGTCCGCCAGTTCTTTCTCACCTACGGCCAGGGCGACACCCCCGAGGCCCAGCGCCAGCACGCCAACCTGGTCCAGCTGAGCATCGGCGGCTTCAAGCCGGCGGACGACAGCCACCTCTTGCCGGTGCGCGAGATCGAGGCCACCCGCGACTGGCTGGTGGCCAAGGAAGGCGGCGATCCGGCCAAGATCGCCGCCGCCCGGCGCGCGCTGGACGCCATCCAGGCCCAGCGCCAGGCGCTGGAGGGCCGCACGGCGATGCCTGCCGGCGCGCAGTAGCGGATGAGCCTCGCCGCCGATCCGCCCCTGCGGCCGCCGGCCCGCAGCCTCTCCGAGCGCGCCTTCGACCTCCTGATCTGGGGCGGCCTGGCGGCGCTGCTGATCGCCGGCTTCCACGCCGCCGAGATCCACAAGTTCGGCGCCCTCTTCACCGGTTCGGGCGCCATGCGCCAGCTGGGCGCCGAGTTCGTCCGCCCCGATTTCACCGAGTGGCGGCTCTACGTCGCCCAGATGTGGCTGACGGTGCAGATGGCGCTCTGGGGCACCGCCTTCGCCGTCGTCATCGCCATCCCCCTCGGGTTGCTGGCGGCGCGCAACGTCACCCCGGTCTGGGTCCAGCAGCCGGTGCGCCGCGTGCTCGACGTGATGCGCTCGGTGCCGGACCTGGTGATGGGGGCGATCTTCGTGGTGGCGGTGGGCCTCGGGCCTTTCGCCGGCGTGATGGCGCTGGCGGTGAACACCGGCGGCGTGCTGGGCAAGCTGTTCTCCGAGGCGGTGGAGGCCATCGACCGCGCGCCGGTGGAGGGGGTGCGGGCCACCGGGGCCTGGCCGCTGCAGGAGATCGTCTGGGCGGTGATGCCGCAGGTGGCGCCGCTGTGGACCAGCTACGCCCTCTACCGCTTCGAGGCCAACGCCCGCTCGGCCACGGTGCTCAGCCTGATCGGCGCCGGCGGCATCGGCCAGGTGCTGTTCGACTCCATCAACAGCTTCGCCTTCGACCAGACCAGCGCCATCGTCATCGTCATCGTGGTCGCGGTGACCGCCATCGACCTGCTGTCGCAGCTGATCCGGTCCAGGCTGGTGTAGAGTCGAAACAATGAACCACGAAGGACACGACGGACACCAAGGGGCGGGCCTAACCTCAACAAGCACGGTCATCCCGGCCGTAGCGCAGCGAAGGGCGGGATCTCCTTTCCGCCAACCGTGAAGTAGGTCCCGGACAGCTCGCTGCGCGAGCTTCCGGGATGACGAGCTTTTCTCCTTCTGATTCGAGTAGGCGCCCCTTCGCGTCCTTGGTGTCCTTCGTGGTTCATTGTTTCTGGCCGCCTCCGGGAAGCTCCGCGCCAGCAGTCCCTTTCTCGGTGACGAGGCCCGGTGCTAGACCTTGGCCGTCTGGGGGGCGCCGATGGCCGAGATCACCGCTGACGCCGCGCCGCCCGCGGCCAAGACCACCCCCATGTTCACCGTGGTGCTGGCCTCGGCCGCCGGCACCGCGTTCGAGTGGTACGACTTCTTCGTCTTCGGCAGCCTGCTGACCATCATCTCGAAGAACTTCTTCGCCCAGCTGGGGTCCACGGCCGGCCAGATCGCGGCCCTGGCGCTGTTCGGCGTCGGCTTCGCCTTCCGTCCGCTGGGAGCGCTGATCTTCGGCCGGGTCGGCGATCGGCTGGGCCGCAAGGCGGCGTTCCTGATCTGCGTCTCGATGATGGGCGGGGCGACCTTCGCCATCGGCCTTTTGCCCACCTTCCAGCAGGCTGGCCTGATCGCCCCGATCCTGCTGATCGCCCTGCGCATCCTGCAGGGCACGGCGCTGGGCGGCCAGTACGGCGGCGCGGCGGTCTATGTGGCCGAGCACGCGCCGCCCGGCCGGCGCGGCTTCTTCACCGGCTTCGTGCAGTGCTCGGCGGCGTTCGGGCTGACCGCGGCGCTGGCGGTGATCTTCGTCACCCGCAAAAGCATGGGCGAGACGGCGTTCGCCGCGCCCGACTGGGCCGGCGGCTGGCGGATTCCGTTCTTCGTCTCGGTGGGCCTGGTGGCGATCTCGATCTGGATGCGCTCCAAGCTGGCCGAGAGCCCCGCGTTTCAACGCATGAAGGACGCCGGCGGCAAGGCCAAGGCGCCGTTCCGCGAGGCCTTCGGCCACTGGCCGAACCTGAAGCTGGTGCTGATCGCCTTCTTCGCCCTGATGAGCGCCCAGGGCGCCTACTGGTACACGGTGTTCTTCTATTCCGACGTCTT
>Ga0302325_10008531_pt1 | contig 22515 bp, 24 predicted proteins | sample Palsa_T0_2_FD_201948 | JGI IMG/M metagenome (GOLD analysis project Ga0302325, IMG submission 201948) | Peat permafrost microbial communities from Stordalen Mire near Abisko, Sweden - Palsa_T0_2 | ecosystem: Environmental > Terrestrial > Soil > Palsa > Peat permafrost | place: Sweden: Abisko...
CTCGGTGGGCCATGGTGGACCCGAACGCGCACGAAGCCGGAAACGGTGGAAAGAAGCCAAGGGCCGCCTACAGCCTACCAAGTCTCCTCTACTCGGAGGAGCAGGCGCATGACTACGTGACCCTATGCTTCTTGTGAATGGCCAGCCGCTTTCTGGGGCGTCCCGGCTTTTCACCAAAGCGCGAAAATAGGCGAGCGTATGCTAGGTCTCGCTCACTGAGCTTGGGAAAATCCTCCACGATCTCTTGTTCGGGTATACCCTTTCGAAAGAGCGACGCGACATGCTGTACTGGAATTCGAGTTCCACGAAAAACCGGTTCTCCCCCCAAAACTTCGGGTGAGGAGACGATACGCCGCCTGCCCCAGCGGTATGCTGCCAAATTCTTGGCAACCGTTTGCCGGAATGACTTGCACTCAACCAGCACCTGTATTTTCCCAGTGCGGCACACAATATCAGCGCCTTCTTTCGACCAGTGTGACGCTTTCGTGTCTCCACGCGCCAAGATTTGCGCTAGAGAGTCTTTGTCCTGCCGGCTCAAGGGGAAAGGGAATTCAACCAACAGTTTCACAAGAAGTACATCGCCAACGGAAAATTGATGCCGCACAGCCTTGCCGAGTTTCCGTTTGTGCGACGGCTTCACCGATCTCTTTTCCAGTGCCGTCCGAATCGTTTCGGGCGATACTTCTGCAATGGCCGCCGCCTCATTCACAGAAAACAGTTCAGTCATAACGATCTCCTCAATAAACTATACCACCACAGGTGGCATAATATCAAGAACGTGTTCTTCCGACGGGAATTCTCGCGTTTGGCCAAGAACCCGCGCCAGCGAGAATGCCAGTGCAGATTTACATCTGCTCAATATTCGCTTGGCGGGTGGATAACGTTGTTGGTGAAGTACAGGGTGATTGCATCCAGCGGACGATGCTGATTGTCATTCTCAGACATGCCGCGGCACGGACTGAGCGGCAAATAGGTATTCACCCGGTGTCTTAAGGTTGCCGTGTGTGCTTGTCGGGAGACGAAACCTTGAATTATCGGCGGTGCGCGGTCAGCAGCCGTGCCAAACCGTCGGCCATTTCCTGCCGGCCGCTAGTCTCAAAGAATGTGAAGGCCGGCGAGGAATTCACTTCAAAGCAGCACCAGCGTCCATCGCGCCGCCGCCGGAAATCGATCCCCGCCACCAGCAAATCGAGCGATGTAGTAACCGCACAGCACATCCCGGCCAGTCGCGAGGGCACGGCATAAGTGCGCAACCGTACAGAGGAGTCTCGTGGTTTCGCGTAGCGGTAATCGTCGCTAATGGATTCGATCTCACAGCCGAAGACCTCGTCTCCTATCACGTGAACGCGAACATCGGTTCCGTCCACGTATTCCTGAAATTGTGTAGGGCAATTGGCGATATCATCAAGGCGTTCAAGATGATCGACGCTCAGCCGCGCAACGATGCTGCGAACTCCGCTCACAGATTTATAGATCACTTGTCCATGTCTTTTCCAGAACGCAAGGGCCGCAGCTTTATCGGTCGTGACCAGCGTTTCCGGGACGTCGAAACCGCTGTCCCGAATCAGTGAAGATTGAAGAGGTTTGGAGCCATTGGACCCCATCGCTGAGAAACGAGTGACCACCAGGGCCGGAGTAAGCTCGGTCCAGCACGCGAGCGTACTTTCGAAAAGCAGCGCGCCGCTCCCTGGCGAGCTCTCTCGTCCCGCTACCTCCATCGAAGCGGCACGACGCGTGCCCTGTGGCCTAATGTAAACCGCCCCAATATCCGCAAGCGCGACTTCCCGCCCCGCAACTTTCAGCGTTCCGTGCAGTTCGCTGTCCACCGTCAGATCGATTTTGGCTTCAAGCCCTTTCTCTTGATCAAGAACCATCAACGGCGTCCCAAGCCGAGCCAGAGCGGCCCGGACGGAATTCAGAGGAGCGTCATTTGCCGGCCCCCAGAGCAGGATCACAAAACTCTCTCCGCCCGCCGCCCTACCTCCGTCGTCCGTTCACGTAGAAGAGCCCCGCGGAGAGCATCCAGCACCTCGTCCTCAGTTAGCCGGGGGAATGGATTCGCGCTCAAGAAAATCGGAGCGCCGTCGCCAACTATAAATCGCATCGAGAGCAAGCGGGCCCGTGAGACGGCGGCAAGAAGCTTGGCCTGCGCAAACATGAGTTCATGGCTCGTACCAAAGCAATTCTGGTCCAGCACCGTTACTTCCTCGATCGCGCCCGTCGCATCGCGCCAGATCCCTGCGGGAGCCCGGGTAGAAGCACGGACCTGCAGGGACCGCACTCGCATTCCCACGCCCGCCGCCGCGTGCACCCATTGCTGCTCGGTCCAAAGCGGTCCCGAAAGACACGTCGTCGTTGAAGGGTTAATCACTGGACAACGGAGAGCGGCCAGCCAGCACAGCAGGAAGGCATTCATCTCCGCCGCGACATACTCTCGATCCGCCGCAGCAACGTAAGTCAGCTCCTCGTGAGATATCCAGTGGCGACGGACCAACACGCCGGCGATTTCCGGCGTCGGGATTACCTTGCCGCTCACAACGGCCATTGAGGAATCCAGGTGATTCGGCTGGTGCACCCAACCAGCGGTCGAAAGGTCTTCACAAGTCAGAAGCGCGGCGCCGTCCGCCGCCCAGCGCACCAACAGCGCTTGTGCCTCTTCATCAAACCGGCTTGCCACGATTACGACCATCGCCGGAGCTAGACTTCATCGTCCGGCGTTGACTTCTTGTCCGCAACTGTCGCGTCGCTGGCCCTGGCCGAATCAGCATGTGAAATTTCGTCCAACCACGGACGCTCCTCCGGACGGATAAAGGCGCGAAGCTCTCGCACCTCTTCGCCTAACTGGCCGACCTTCCGTTCGATGTGGTCCAACTGTTCCCCCTCAACCGGAGTCCCGCCGTGCGGCATCCAGGGAAGATTCGGAAAATACTCCCGGATGGACTTGGGATGGTCCTCCATAAACGTCTTCGGTTTTGTGAGAAATTCGATCATGCCGAGCCAACTTAACACCCCCCAACCGGTGCAGGCGTCCCAACCGTCCGTCATTCCTGGGTATCCCTGGGTCTCGATGACTTGGATTTGTCCGAACGCGCCCTCCCAGCCCAGAAGGGAGTTACCGACGACATTGGCGGCAGGTGTGCTCGTAATCTTCCGGCATAGCCTTGCCGCATTTGCGTAAAGCGTCGGATTGAAGAATCCGATCTGCTTCCCGACCACCGCGTTGACCTGCGTCAGGAATCCCGCAATCAAAGGCGCTGCCGCGCTGGTTCCGGTCGCACCCTCCCAGTCGCCGTCCCGATATAGGTAGTACCCGCTGGCCCCCCCATTGGCCGCCACGTCTGGAACTCCGCGTCCGACGCTTCCATCATTGAGCGACCTTGGGATGTTAGCCCCAGCTTGATAGGCAGGCTGACGGAAACTCGGATACGCGATGTTACCGCTATTGAAGAACGCGCTAACCCCGCCTCCGGTCACGCCAATCTGATCGCTCCAGAGATACTCATCGAAGGTCTGTCGGTCGATGTTACCAATCGTCGTCGCCCCGCAAGCGAGCACCCACGGATCGCTGGCGGGATAAGTGACGTGACACTTCCCGTCCTCGCCATCGATGATTCCGTTGCCTACACCGTTATCGCCGCTCGCCACGCAAACGGTCATCCCCTCCATGGTTGAATCATGAAAAAGATCGGACATTGCAGCCACTTCCATGGAAGTAACCATGGCATATGTAAGGCTACCCAGATCATCTCCCGCGGGGCCAATGGAATAACTACAGGAAAGTACCGACGGCAACAACCCGCCTTCATTCGGCTTGATCGCATTCATCAAAGCATTGTAATAACTGGCGGCTGTGCCGTCATAAAAATACAACGTGATCGTAGCGCCCTGCGCGATGGTGCTTGCGATACAAATGTCCATGTTAGTCTCACCATCGCTCGGCGGAACGTTCGTTCCGCTGGCAAAGACCAGAGTTTTCGCGGTCTGCGAGGGTGCGACAAAACTTCCTGCAACCGCATTCGCCGGTGGAGGCTGTGCGACTCCAGAGAACGGCACACCTAGTACCTCGGTATTGGTCGGCTGACTCCCCTGGACGTAAAAACCTGCGGTGTAGATCGACTTGTTCAGGTTTTCGAAGTACAGAGTGATGTCATCCGGGGACAGGGCCATGGCGATGATCCCAAGAACCTGGCCCGGCACCTGGTTGGTCGGCCAGCCATAGAGTTGGCAGACCTGGGGCACGGTCATCGGAGTGGAGTTGGCAGGATCAGTGTTCCTCGTCGTGACCTGGGCATCGTTCAGGCCAAAGACGGCGACGATGATCGTCCCGAGCGTTTGGGGAATATGAACATACCCTTCGTATGCGCGATGAATCTGGCGCTTCGGCTGTGTCTCTTTGGCGCGCTGCCCGGGAAATCCAACCCTTCCCGCCTTGGGAAGCGGTGAGTCGTACCTTTGCATCTCGATGGCAAACGCGCGGTTCACCTGGGCCACCGTGCCAGAGGCAATCACCGTGCGCCGTGTCCCATGAGCTTCGTCCACCTTCATCCCCGCTTCGGTCACAAACGAGACGACTGCCTCGAGGTCCTCCCCCGATGCGCCATAGAACCGACCGCACTCCTCGACCGAAAGATACCGTCGGTCAAGTGGATGCGTTCGTTGCCAATAATTGAAATCAGGCAAAGGTGGCCCGTCGGTGCGCCGCCGTAGAACGACGGTGATCGAGATCGTACCTTCCGGATCCGCGGGTCCAAGCCTTTTCGACTGCGAGCCCACGCGTCGCTCACTTCCATGGAGACGCCGATAGCTGTCCGGTACGCCTGCACCCACGTGCTTATCGTCTCGAGAGTTCGTTATAAGCTCCTCCGAATCACCGCTGCACCGGCTTCAGCGAACTGCCTGAAAACCATTGTCCGGCTTTGTGCCAGAACCTATGGGGCGCCCGCGCGCAATTATAATCCTGCGCAACAAGTTGCATTCGGAAGCAGCGATTGTGGACGCATGGTCGGCCATCCTTCCCGTAAGGAAAACGAGCGGAAAGACGGGCGCGAGTTCTAGCTGATCGCTTCATGGAGGCCGACGTGAGGACTGATCCCTCCGTGGAAGCCGGATGGCTTCCGGTGGGCCGACAATCCACCCAGCACCGACTCGGAGGTGACATCAGTGGGCGGATAAACGCTCACGACCGTCACTTCGATAACCCGCAATGCAGCAACCGAACAACGCGGTTGTGACCGTCCGCGCGATTCTGGCGTGATTAGGCGCGCTTGCCGACACGACATCTTCCGTTTGTGGGTTCTTGGCGCCGAATTGGCCTCTTGTTAACACTTCTTCTCGAGCGAACGTCTATGATGTCGTTGGGATTTTTGAGGCGCATGGCCTGGTCAGGAGACAGAGTTTACCTGCTGGCGACGGGCCTAGGATGTCGGCCTGTGAGAGAGCAATCCGTGTCTGAAATCACCGAAGACACGATGTTAGTCAGCAACGCGCGTAACGGGGACCGAGCGGCATTCGGCCGTCTCTACGATCGGTACGCTCGAATGGTCCACGGAGTTTTGCTGGCGAGAGTGCCCGTGGGAGAAGTGGATGACCTCGTGCAGGATGTTTTCGTGCTGGCGCTCCGTCGGATGTCAACACTGCGGGAAACCAGCAGCTTTGGAGCGTGGCTGGCGGCGATCGCCCGCAATCTGGCCAATGACTATCACCGGTGTTCTGTACCGGAGGACCATCTGGCGGAGGACATTTCTGAGATCAAAATCGAGCCGGGCAATATTAGCGGAGATCATCCAAACTCGGGGGCCGCGATTCTCGACACGATCAGGGCCTTGCCGGATACCTATCGCGAGACATTGATTCTGCGACTTGTCGAGGGCATGACCGGCCCTGAGATAGCTGCGCGCACTGGACTGACACACGGCTCGGTTCGTGTCAATCTGCACCGCGGCATGCAGCAGCTCCGCGCGAAACTGAGCCCGAACCCAAGCAACCATCGGCCCGAACAGGAGACGCAGTAATCATGGATACGGGAAACAGTCGGACGGAAAACGAACAAAGCGCAAGGAGTGACGACTATTTGTGGGATGGATCTGGCGAACCCGATCCTGAAATCCAGAGACTGGAAGTGTTACTCGGCAAGTTTCGGCATGACCGTTCCACCCCGGTGTTTCCTGAGATCGTGTCGGACAGACGATGGACATTCACTCCGCAGCGAATGCGATTGCTTTCCGGTCTGGCGATTGCAGCCATGGTTGCTATCGCTGTACTGACATTCTTCGTGTATGGAACAAAGCCGGGTCCGATTACCGTTGCGGGTTGGGATGTCTCCCGCGTGGCGGGAACACCTCGAATCGGCACGATGAACGTCAACGGGAAAGAAGGAACGAGCCGTCTCGGCGTTGGCGAAATTCTTGAAACGGACTCCCAGTCGCGGGCCAGCCTACAGGCGGACGACACTGGCCAGATCGAGATGGATCCGAGCACGCGCCTGCGTCTGCTGACTATGGCTGCAGGGCTGAAGCGCATCGCTCTTGAGCGCGGAACAATTCATACCTATATCTGGGCGCCAGCAGGTCAATTCGTCGTCGACACGCCATCGGCTATGACGGTGGACCTCGGTTGCGCCTACACCTTGCATGTGGACGATACGGGCGCGGGTCTGGTGCGCACGTCGCTCGGGTGGGTCGGATTCAAGCTGAATGGCCACGAGTCCTTCATCCCCGCCGGCGCGGCTTGCGCGACCCGCCCGAAAGTCGGCCCCGGTACGCCGTACTTCGAGGATTCATCCTCGGAGTTCCGCGCTGCCTTAGCGAGGTTCGATTTTGATGACACCCCTCAGCAACGCGCAGCAGATCTGGCGATCGTGCTCAGTGAGGCTCGAAAACGTGACGTACTCACGCTGTGGCATCTGCTGGCGCGGGTCGATGAGGGGCAGCGAGTCCTCGTCTACGATCGGTTGCGAGAATTTGCGCCACCTCCTGCCAGCGTCACGGAGGAAAAAATCTTGCGTCTCGATCAGCCGATGCTTGATCTGTGGTGGAACGAACTTGGATTTGACGACATCTCGGTTTGGCGCCAATGGGAACGTTCCTGGTCTGGAGCGGCTACACCGGATCAAGAAAAGTAAGCAACGGCACAAGCCTCGCAATCATTTCTTCCTTCTCTCCCCGAATATTTCACATGGTTGGTTAACACTCCGCTCTCTGCCGGCGTCTTTTTGAACGTGGGGTCAAATCAGCAAAACTAAGGAGATTCCAGAATATGAATTCACCCGCCTTTGCGCGCATCGCGATCGGCATGATGGCAATCCTGCTTGGACTTACCGCCTCCGCACTTGCAGGGCCGCCTCTTATTTGCCACCCCATTGAAATCGGGCAGGCAAAGTCGCTGCCCTTGGTTGATCCGTGGAAAGGGAATGTAGGCTATGACCTGAAGAATCTCACTCGGGATACTCTGACTATCCTCGATTCGAGCGCCCGCATCTTGGTGCGCATGGAAACGCTGCGGCGGGCCACGATTTACGCTCGCCAGGACCCACAAGTAGCGAAGGAGTTGCTCACGAGCCTTCAAGCGCGTGCGGCGAACTCAGACACCACCGGCTACCCCGAGGCTCTGGCGTGGTTTGACGCCGGCTATCTCATCGAGGCCTACAAGCAATGGATCGGCAAAGGCGAACCAAATCCCGCGGCTGGCCTTGACGGATACGTTTTGATCAAGAAGGCCATCAGTCTGCGCGGGCAAGATCCAGAGATGGAATTCGCGGCTGCTCTCGTCACACTTGCGGGCTCGGGGAGCGATCACCAGGATCACGTGCGCAAGGCGATCGCAGGCGCGAAGAACGATTCTCTTCTCGCTCGGAACCTAGCTTCAAACTTTAATCGCCAGACGATCGCCGAGTTGCTGACTAACCCGTATGCAGGAAGGATTTAGGAAATGAAGAAGCTTCTCTCGGGAATGGAAGCGAGATTCTGGATTCCTCGCTTATTTGCACTCGGGCTGTTGGGCTTTGGGTTCGCCGGCTGGCTCATCGCGAATGAGCAGAATGCTTCCCCTGAGCTGACGGTTCACGAGTGGGGGACGTTCACTGCGATTGCCGGCAAGGATGGTCGCGCGGTCGAATGGAAGCCATTAACGGGCTCCACCGACCTGCCCCAATTCGTGGAACATATCAGTGGCGCCAATTTCAAGCTGGGGCTGCGGGGCACGATTCGGATGGAGACGCCGGTACTGTATTTCTACTCTCCGCGTGATGTGACCGTGTCGGTGAAGGTGGCCTTCTCTCGGGGACTCATCACCGAGTGGTATCCCCATGCGGCTCGTGTTCAGCCCAGCGGGGTCTCGCACAGCGCTAGCTTGAGCCAGTTGCAAACGGATGGAAAGATTATGTGGAATGATGTCGCCGTTTCCCCGAATCTGAGTGGCGAGTTCCCGGGCGACCGTACGGCGAATCGCTACTACTCTGCTCGCGAGACTTCTTCCGCGCCGCTACGCGTCAAGACGGCTGGGGGCGAGCAGCAGGAAAAATTCCTGTTCTATCGAGGGGTTTCAGCCGGTCCATTGCCGCTCTCTGCCGCGCAAAACGGCGAGGGCAAGCTTCTCGTCAAGAGGCTCAACGGAGGCGAAAGTCCAGCCATCATTTTTTTCGAGCGCCGGGGTGAACGAGTCGGCTATCGCGCCGCGAGCGGGCTAACGGATGAAACAGTGCTAGACCCTCCAGCGCTGACCGGCAGCGTCGATGCTCTGCGTGGCGATCTAGAAGGGATTCTTGTCGATCAGGGTCTCTATCCAGACGAAGCCCATGCCATGGTTGAAACTTGGCGAGATTCCTGGTTCGAAGAAGGTAGCCGGCTGATCTACATCGTGCCGCGCGGGTTCATCGACAACGTTTTGCCACTTACCATTAGGCCCGTACCGGGACAAGTGGTGCGCGTTTTTGTCGGCCGGCTTGAAATCGTGACACCCGCAACGGAGCGGACAGTAAAGAGAGCCATTGCCTCGAACGATGAAGTGACCCTAGATAAATACCGCCGCTTCCTGGAACCGATTCTCCAGTCCGAGAAGGATGGGCGTGCCGAGGCAGCTTTGGCGGCAAAATATGGAGCCAGGTAGGGCGAGGTTCCTCCGCGAGTGCTGGTGCTGCCTACCCAGACGACCAAACCCTTGCCCTGTTTGCGCAGTACCGGCAAAGCCGCGCGGTTCACACGTTGCGTGCTCAACACGTTGATGTCATAAAGGTCTGCAAGCTGCTCCGGAGTAAAAGCCTCGGCGGGGCCAAAAACCATGTGTCCAGCGTTGTGAATCACAACATCAAGGTGCCCGTTCTCGCTTACGATACGTTGAACCGCCACATCCACGGATTCCTGCGAGGCAACATCCAGTTCGATCGTGCGCAGATCGACCTTGTTCTCTACCGCGATCTTCTTTGCTGCTTCGACTTGCGGCGCGTTACGTCCTTTGGTCTCCGAGCCGACGAAAATGATGGAGCCAAGCGAAAAGTCGTTCCACTCGCCAACGTCTGCGGTAGCGACGCAAAGGACGACCATCTTGCGTCGGGGTCCGGCGCTCTCCGCGATGGGGTGCGATCATCTCGATGCCGTAACGCTCGGCCAAGTCCCGATCCAGACGGTCACTGTCGTAGGCTTTGTCGCCGATCAATCGCGGCGGGAGGGTGTCGAGGAAGCTGTGTCCGAGGACGCCTTCGACGAGTTGGCTTTCGTGCGGCGAAGCGCTTTCGATACTAACGGCGAGAGGAAGACTGTGATCATCGGCGAGAGCGATGATTTTCGTTCCCTTGCCGCGTTTGGTGGGCCCGACCGCGAGGCCCCTTTTTTTGCCCCCGTGAAGGAGGCGTCGATGAAAGCCTCCTCCAGTTGCAGTTTCCCTCGGGCCTGCAACTGTTCCGCCAAGGTACGCAAGATGCGTTCCAACTTGCCCTCCCGCACCCATCGCTGGAAACGACGATGGCAAGTCTGGTACGGCGGATATTTCTGGGGCAGTTCGCGCCACTGTGCCCCCGTCCCCAAGACCCACAAAATCCCGTTGAGGACAGCTCGCGTGTCTTGCCACGGACGACCTCGACCATCGGAGCGTCGCTTCGGTCGCAAGATCGGTTCGATCAGTTGCCACTGGGCATCGCTGAGTTCCCATCGTCCTCGCATGCCTTCCTTCTGCCTGTTTTTCTACACGCAGAAAATAGCTAAATAGGTTCAATCACCATTTATGAGACCACTAGTACTATGACCGCATAGATAGTAACACAGTTAGATACTTGTCAGCATACCTGTCCAGGCGTATTGCTGGGGCATGGAAGACAGCGGAAGAGTTCAGGTTCGGTTGTCCAAGTTGGAGCAGGAGCAATTGGACGAATTGTTGAGGGGCGGTCTACAACCGGTGCGAACGGTGCTCCGCGCCTTAGTGCTGCGGCAACTGGCGGACGGCCAAACCATCCGCAAGGTAGCACGCAACGTGGGCTTGACTCCGAAGACAGTGTGGCTGACCAGCCAACGCTATCAGCAAGGCGGGCTGGATCGGGCCTTGTACGAGCGGGCGCGGCCCGGAAAAGAAGCGCGGTTAGACGCCCAACAGCGGCAGCGCATCGTGGCCCTGGTGTGCAGTCCGCCGCCGGAGGGCCGGGCGCGGTGGACGGTGCGCTTGCTGGCGGAGGAAGCGGTGAAGCGCAAGCTAGTACCGGGGGTAGGACGAGAGACGGTCCGAATCCTGCTCGAAAGCCACGACCTAAAACCGTGGCGGGAAAAAAATGTGGTGCGTGGCCGAACTCGATGAGCAATCTATCGCGCGCATGGAGGATGTGCTGGCCGTGTATGAAAAGCCGCTCTCGGCGCGGGAACCGGTGGTGTGTATCGATGAGAAACCGGTGGTGCTGCATCAGGACGTCCGGCCTCCGATAGCGATGCAGTCGGGACGGGTGGCCCGTCGGGATGCCGAATATCGGCGTTGCGGAACGGCCAATGTGTTCTGCGGTGTCCAACCCAAGGCGGGGCGGCATTTCACCAAGGCGACCGACAACCGCTCCTCACCAGAGTTTGCCGACTATCTGTTGGACATTGCTGCCGCTTATCCGCAGGCCGATACTATTCATCTGGTGATGGACAACCTGAGTTCGCATACCCGCAAGGCGGTAGTGGAACGCTTTGGGGCAGAGGCCGGCGATTGGCTGTGGAATCGGTTCACGGTGCACTACACTCCCAAGCACGGCAGTTGGTTGAACCAGGCGGAAATTGCGATTGGCCTATTCTCTCGGCAATGCTTGGGCCAACGCCGCATCGCAGATCGAACTTCTCTGCGCCAAGAAACTCAAGCCTGGAACCGCCGGGTCAATCGCGACCGGGTTATGATCCAGTGGAACTTTACTCGCAAGAAGGCTCGCCAGAAGTTTGGCTACAAAATCACGCGGTCACGGTACTAGGAGCCAGGTAGGGTCGCGAACCCTGGCTTGCCGATACCGGTTTCGAAATCATTCGCATCTACTTGGCCTGGGACTCTGGGGTTGATTCACCGGCGATGCGAATCTCGATTGGGGCTGAGGTGACAGTGACAAAGGGCTCGTCGCGGGATCCAGCAGCTTCGAGGTGCGGAACTTCGTCACACGAGGAATACTGTGTGGTGTACGGGCTCCAGCTAACGACAAGCTTGTATGTGCCTGGACGCGAGGGAAGAAGACCGAGACGCTTAAGGGATCGCTCGACCGGGAGCACTTTGCCCTCTTCAATGGGCGGGGGGGCATACTAATGGGCCGCTGCTGCCTCCACCATGCAGGGGATAAGACAAGTTCCCCGAACGTTCGCTGCCCGGTAGCGGGCCGTTTTCATTCCTGATGCTGAGGTGAAAAGCTCGTGCGAAGTCGGCGAAGAAAGCCGCACGTCGCCGGAATCGCTCCGTGTATACGGGATTTACGGAGGAAAGCACCTCGGCGGCCACATGAAGCGGGATGTCTTCACCTGGCAGGTAGGTAAGTTTGTCGAGGGTGAGGTCAACCCGAACGCCCTGTTCCGTCTGGCCCCATTTACGGGAGATCTTTGTCGGGTCCGGAGGATCCTCCAGCGTGACGGAGTTGGAATCAGCGACGAGCATTTCACCCCACGGGGAATATCCAAGAAATTGGGAGAGGCGAAAGGTCTTTTGACCGTGCTCCGCGGAAGCGCTGCCCTGAAGAGCACTGATCTCGAAAGTAGTGCGATTGTCGGCCGCAGCCCCCTCTTTTTCTGGCACGCAGGAAAGCCCATGGCTCGGGGTGACCTCATCGATCTGAGTAAAACCCGAGGGGTTGCGGAGGTTACGGAAAAGAATCGGGCAGCCGTCCTTGGAAGCAGGGAGTTTGGAGTTGAGACGATCAATCTCCAGATGAAACGTCGGCGGCTCGCCGTAAAAAGCGGGCTTCGCGACGGTCAATCTGAGGATGGGCAGGTTTGGCTCGACGGCTAAAACGTCAACCGGCCAGTCCGGAACGAATGCGCCATGGTAATAAGCACCAAACTGCACTTCTGAGCACACGTTAGGGAGCATGAGGGGAGATGCGACCAGCAGGCCATTGGGAAAACGCTCTATGCCGTTCGGAGGCCGGTTCGCATTGATGGTCCGGAAAGGCACCTCGCGGCATGGAATATCTGGCGCGGAAAATTCGGTGCTCCATCGAAAAGAAGTGTGAGCGGTTTCGCCGGGAACTAGCGTGAGTAGCGGCTTGAAGGGACGGGACAGGCTGTCAGGATGCAGGGCGCAGGCATCGGCGGTGGTGTTGCGGTAATCAATCGCGATGACCTGCATAGGTCCAGGGGCGCGATATACATGCAGGGCCGTCTCCAGGCGGACGTTCGTGCAGTCGGCAGGTGATAACAAGGGGCCTTGAGTTTGGGCGCAGATCGAAGCCGCAAGGAGAAACCACAGAACCGCGAGGCGCTTGGGTGACAGGCAGTAAAGGTGTGGAATGCCAACCTCCTTTTGCACGCTTTCGGCGAAGTTTGAACATTGTCCGACGATTGCGCAACGAGATTTCACTCGATCCTCTTCGAGTCATCCCGGACACGGCGCGCTTTGTCATTGGACGCGTATTCCATCGGCCCCGGATGCCCCATTGCTAGCGAGTTACGCATATTGAACGCACCGGGCTCGAATTCTTGCAACCCCGCCAGGCCTATTCGTTCCATTGCAGAGCGGCGTTCGCTTCCTCGTTCCTAATGGCCGCGCGCCATCGACCCGTCTTGCTTTCCTCGCACGCTCCTTCTGCCTGTTTTCCAGGATCGAAGTCAACGATGCCGAACCGCGGTGTGCACGAAGACGAACGTCTCCTCTTCTTATAACCCATCGCCTCTGGTGCTGCCGCCTGGCAAAGTTGACCTCCGCACGCAAGATTCGCAGCGCTGCAGATTTAGACACCGAGGATCGGAAGTTTGGAGCGAACTCCCACTCATCTCAGTACAGCCGGAAATTGACTTCAATATTGACCTGAACGGGTACGGGCTGTCCGTTCTTCATCGCGGGCTCGAACCTCCATTGCTTCACTGCTTCGATGGCTTTCTCATCGAGACCCATGCCAAGCGACCGTTGCACGCGGATATCGCGCGGCCTGCCGTCTGGTCCAACGACAACCCAGAGCACCACCGCTCCCTGGTACTTTGCCTGGCGAGCCTGTTCGGAATACTCCGGATCTGGATCATAGATCGGGCGGGGAGCGGAAACCCCTCCGCCCACGCGATATGCGCCTCCGCCGATGCCACCGCCATGTCCAGGACCAACGCCGGGTCCTTGTCCGGTTCCGATCCCTCCCCCGCTGCCGCTCCCGATTCCGCCACCGGATCCAGTTCCGTCCGAGAGCGGCTGGAGAACCGCGGAAAGTGGATTGCCGATCTGGGAGGTTGGCGGGATGGTCAGCGCAGGCTGGCCCACAACCGTCGGCTCTGCAGGAAGTTTCGGCTCTCCATTTCGCACCACGATTGCCGGAGGCGTTACTTGCTCCCGCGCGAAACGAGGCAGGCTTCCTCTTGACTCAGCCAGCTTATCTCTGTCACCCCCGCCGCCCCCACCTCCGCTTTTATCGATGGACGCTGGCAACTCGTACGCACCGAGGTCCGTCTGCAGAACGCTAGTCGCATGGGGCGTGAGTTGCGGCGGTGTCGTCATCCAGAATCCCGCTGTTGCTACGGCCACAATCAGCGCCGCATGGATCGTCGCTGAGATCACGAAATTTTCGCGATGGACAGGGTAGCTCCCGTCGCCCGCTGCAAACAGAGTCGGCAGAATCTCGTGAGGCCTCGCATCCCGCCGCGATGGTCGTCGTTGCGATGCTTGCTGACGTATATCGATATGGGTCGGTACTGCCACGGCACGGCGTTGTACGAGCAACTCCGTCTTCAACGCCGCCCTGAACTCGGGAGCGGGAAGCAAACGCAGTTCCGCTGCGATTCCCAACAGTTCACCGATCTTGAGGTCTGCCCTGGGAGGCGCGGAATCCGGTTCCGCGATCATCCGCTCAATCGCATCTGCGAGCTGATCTGCAAGGGAGATGCTAGCCATGATTGCTCCTTATCCGATCACGAAGGTTTTGCAATGCCCGCAGTTGAAGTTGCTTGATCGCACCCTCGCTGCGTCCAAGTTCGGTGGCGATTTCGCGCAGGCTCCTCTGGCTAACAAAACGCCGGATGATCACCCGCCGCTGATCGTCGGGCAGCGTCTCGACGAGTTGGTAAAGCATCGCCCGCTGCTCGAGGTCCTCTTCCACGCTGACCTGTTCTAGGTCATCCGTCACGATTTCCCGCTGCCTGGCGAACCGCTGCCAGCGATCCGAAAGCACGTTCGCCGCAATCCCCAGAAGCCATGCCACGAACGGCAAGCCGCGCCATTCGAATCGCGGAAGGCCGGCTAGGGCCTGGTGGAAGACATCCGCGGTCACATCCTGTGCTTCTTCCCGGTTTTGCACGCGGCGTGCGACGTATGCGTATACACGTTCAAAATTGTTTTCGTACAACTCGGCAAAGCGCGCTGGATCCCCTTGCGCTGCCGCAACTTGCAGCCGCTCATCCTTCGGGTTCCTCAGATTCTGGTTTTCGAGCGCCTTCAAATTGTTCCCCGCGGCACTTCGTTCTTAATCAGATAATCCCGAAAACAGGCGGAAAAGTTATGGTGCCGGCGAACGATTTTGTTTCGGAGAATCCGTGCGCGGCCAATCCGCTTAGAAGTGAGATGCCAGGAAGGAGCCGGGACCAACCTACAAGATCGTGCGTCGCAGCCGTATGAAACGGTATAGTGAGGCGATGATTGCGAGACTCCACATGCTATGGTTGGCGCTGTTGGGGATCACCTGCGCGCTAGCAGCGGAGACCCCGGCGGACGCCGCTCGCCAATACACGACAGCTCACCAGGCGAAGTTGACGCAAGAGTTCAGCGAATTCTTGGCGATCCCGAATGTCGCAGCGGATCCTGCGAATCTCCGGCGCAATGCCGACCTGTTGATCGAGATGCTCAGGAGTCGAAGCGTCGAGTCTCGGCTATTGTCGATTCCCGGCGTGCCGCCCGTCGTTTATGGACAGATTCCTGTTCCCGGCGCGCAACGCACCATCGTGTTCTATGCACATTATGACGGCCAGCCCGTTACTCCGTCGGAATGGGAGGGCGGTTCGCCTTTCACGCCGGTGATTCGGGATGTTGATGGCGAGCCGCGCATCTACGCGAGGTCGGCCGGGGATGACAAGGCGGCCATCTTTGCCCAGTTGACTGCGCTCGATGCACTGCGAGCGGCCCAGATCCCGTTGCGGGCGAATGTTCGCTTCGTATGGGAGGGCGAGGAAGAGGCGGGATCCCCGCACCTGGAGCAGATCCTCGATGCCAACCGGGACCTCGTCCACGGCGACGTCTGGCTGGTATGTGATGGGCCACTCGATCAGAGCGGGAAACAGACCGTTGTCTTCGGGGCCCGCGGCGACGCCCACCTCGAGGTCACCGTCTACGGTCCACATCATGGGCTGCATAGCGGTCATTACGGGAATTGGGCCCCGAATCCGGCGATGATGCTCGCGCAATTGCTGTCCGGAATGAAGGATGAACAGGGCCATGTGCTCGTGCCGCACTTCTACGACGGAATTATGCCCCTCACAAAAACTGAAAACGAAGCACTGGACCGGGCTCCGATCAACGATCCAATGCTCATGGATTCTTTTTGGCTCGGGCGCGTCGATGGATCCGGCAAGCATCTTCTCGAACTCCTCAACCAGCCCTCTTTGAACATCAACGGGCTCTCTTCCGGCCAGACCGGAGCCCATGCTACCAACGTAATTCCGCCAACCGCCACCGCCGATTTGGACCTTCGGCTCGTGGTCGGCATCGACTGGCGTGAGCAGCAGGAGCGAGTGATGAACTATATTCGGTCGCGCGGATATTTCATCGTCGAAACTGAGCCCACGCGGGAGACGCTCACCGGACACGCCAAGGTTGCATCGGTAATACGCGACCCCGCGGGCTACAACGCCTCGCGCACTTCCATGGACTTGCCGATTGCACAAGCCGTCATTCGAGCGGTGGAGAGTGCCCGTGGCGTAGTGGTGCTTTTGCCCACCATGGGCGGGAGTGTGCCCTTGGGAGCAATGGAGCGCGCAGCGCAGACGCACACGATTACCGTGCCCATCGCCAATTACGACGACAATCAACACGCCGCCAATGAGAACCTTCGTCTGCAGAATCTGTGGAATGGCGTGGAAACGATGGCCGCCCTGTTAGAGATGGAGTAGCGAAGAGCGTTGCCCTGGTAGCGTGGTTTTCGTTCGCCCGTACCGGGCTGAGCGAAAACTGGTGACGCCCGAGAACAGTCGCTTTCGCCATATTGCCCATTCCGGCGGGTTATGATGATCTGCCGTTCCCGCAGCGATGATGTCTCTTGCGCCCGGTGCGGAGTGAGCGAGATCGAACCAGCGCAGCTATGAACCGAACCGACATGTGGAGCCGTGTCGAAGCGCATTCCAAAGCGTGGGACATGATTGTCGTCGGCGGCGGCGCGACCGGCGTTGGGGTTGCGATCGATGCGGCTTCGCGCGGCTACGATGTGCTGCTGCTGGAGCAGAGCGACTTCGGCAAAGGCACCTCCAGCCGCAGCACCAAGCTCGCACACGGCGGCGTGCGTTACCTCGAGCAGGGCAATATCGGGCTGGTCATGGAGGCGCTCAAGGAGCGCGGACTGCTTCTGCAAAACGCGCCCCACATCGTGCACGACCTTGCATTCGTCGTGCCGAACTACGATTGGTGGGAAGCTCCATTCTACGGTCTTGGCCTGAAACTCTATCAGCTGCTCGCTGGCAAATACGGATTTGGAACCTCACGCATCCTCTCCAAGGAAGAGACGCTCGAACATCTGCCCACATTGAAGACCGAAGGCCTGCGCGGCGGCGCGGTGTACTACGATGGACAATTCGATGACGCCCGGCTGCTCATCCACATGGTGGCCACCGCGTTCGAGCAGGGTGCCACCTTGCTGAACTATGTCGAAGTCGCGGGACTGACCAAAGACGCTCAGGGGTTTGTGAATGGCGTCCAAGCGCGCGATGTCGAAACCGGCAACGAATTTTGCGCCACCGCCAGAGTTGTAGTCAACGCCACCGGCGCTTTCAGCGACCGGCTGCGGCTGAAGGCGGAGCCTAACGCCGCGCACATGATCGTCCCCAGCCAGGGCATTCACCTGGTCTTTGACTCGAGTTTTTTGCAGGGTGAGAGCGCGGTCATGGTTCCACACACGAGCGATGGCCGCGTCCTGTTCGCGATCCCGTGGCACGGTCACACGCTGGTCGGAACCACCGACACGCCAGTTGCGACCGCAACGCTTGAACCGGTTGCCACCGAGCAGGAAGTCGAATTCATCCTCGCGACCGCCGCCGAATACCTTAGGAAAGCACCGACGCGGGACGATGTGCTGAGCGTATTTGCTGGCATCCGGCCGCTGGTCGGGGCTACGAGCGGGGCGAACGGCGGGGTCAGGACCGCAGCACTGTCGCGCGATCATGTCATCCACATCGATCACTCCGGCCTGGTCACCGTCTGCGGCGGAAAATGGACGACCTATCGCCACATGGGCGAGGATTGCGTCGATCAAGCGGCCACGCTCGCGCAGTTACCCGAAAAGCCGTGCGTCACGCACCACCTTCGCATCCACGGCTTTGACGAGGCAGCGAAGCAGTTCGGCTCGCTCGCTGTCTACGGCTCGGATGCATGCGAGATCCGCAAGCTCATTGCGTCTGACATCCGGTTGGGCGAACCGATGCACTCGGCGCTGCCCTATCTAAAGGCCGAGGTCATTTGGGCGGCGCGACACGAGATGGCTCGCACCCTGGAAGACGTGCTCGCACGGCGTACACGGGCGCTGTTCCTGAATGCGCGCGCCGCCCTCGCCATGGCGCCCGTTGTCGCCGAACTGATGACTTCGGAACTGGGCTGGGATGAACTCACCCGTTCCAAGCAGCTGGCTTCGTTTCAAGATGTGGCTTCGAACTTCGTTCTTCATTCATGAATCAGAGCCAGATGCCGGTTCGAAACAAAGACTGCCCTTCGTGCCGTCCGATGTCTCCGAGGTGAAATTTCCGATAGAATTCTCCTGCTATGCACAAAGTTGTCGCGAGCCCTGAAGACGCGATCGAGGACGTGTTGGACGGAGCCACCATCATGGTGGGCGGATTCGGTTTGTGTGGGATGCCCGAGAATTTGATCCGCGCTCTGGTCGGCAAAGGCGTCAAGAACCTCACCACCATCAGTAACAACGTCGGCGTTGATGGCGTCGGCATGGGCTTGCTTCTGGCCAATGGCCAGATCCGGCGGCACATCGGAACGTATGTGGGCGAGAACAAACTGCTCGAACAAATGGTGCTCAATGGCACCGTGCAACTCGAACTTGTTCCGCAGGGCACCTTCTCCGAGAGAATTCGCGCTGGGGGCGCTGGCATTCCGGCTTTCTTTACCCCCACGGGCGTCGGAACCGTGGTCGCCGAGGGCAAAGAAGCGCGCGATTTCGACGGACGCACTTACGTTATGGAGCGTGCACTGAAAGCCGATTACGCCTTCGTCAAGGCCTGGAAAGGCGACAAGTGGGGTAACCTCGTCTATCGGAAAACCGCGCGAAATTTCAATCCGATGATGGCAACCGCCGCCAGGATCACCATCGCCGAAGTTGAACACCTGGTCGAACCGGGAGAACTCGATCCCGACCTTGTGCATACGCCGAGCGTGTACGTGAAACGAATCTTTCAGGGTGAGCGGTTTGAAAAAAGGATCGAAAGGCGGACGGTGACGAAGACGGCGGCGGCAAGGTAGCCAAACAGTCGTCAGTCCTAAGTCGTTGGTCGCTGGTTGGTGGTCGGTCGTCATTCGTCCGTCGCGCTCGGAAATTCGCAGCAGCCGGATTAAGGCTTGGCAACGACTAACGACTCGGGACTCACGACCTGGGACTCACGGCCGGCGACTTTTCTGCTCCTCACTGAACCGGAATCGAAGGAAGAATGCCAACTGTGCCGACCACCACAAAAGACCTCGACAAACGCGAGCGCATCGTCAAGCGGATTGCCCGCGAATTGCGCGATGGATTCTACGTCAACCTTGGCATCGGGCTGCCTACGCTGATTGCCAATCATGTTCCGCCCGGTATGGACGTGATTCTTCAATCCGAGAACGGGATGCTCGGAATCGGGCCCTACCCACTCGAAGGCACCGAAGACGCGGACCTGATCAACGCCGGGAAAGAAACGGTCAGCGAACTGGCGGGCACTGCATATTTTTCGAGCGCCGATTCTTTTGCGATGATTCGCGGCGGCCACGTCGACCTCAGCGTGCTCGGCGCAATGGAAGTCGACGAACTCGGCAGCCTCGCGAACTGGATGATTCCCGGCAAAATGGTGAAAGGTATGGGGGGCGCCATGGACCTGGTGGCCGGAGCGCGGCGCGTGATCGTCGGGATGGAACATGCGACCAAAGATGGCCAGCCGAAGATCCTGAGGAAATGCAGTCTGCCTTTGACCGGGGTGAAGGTCGTGGACACGATCGTCACCGAGATGGCCTACATTCGGGTGACGCCCGAGGGCTTGCTGCTCGAGGAGATTGCTCCGGGGCTCACGGTTGAAGACGTTCAGAATGCGACCGAAGCAAAGTTGCGGGTGAGCCCTGACTTGAAGTCAATGTAGGGAGTCCTCCCATCGAAGCAGCCGCCCGGCTGTCAGCCGACCAAAGCTCGGCGGTTTAACTTCCTGAACTCGCATTCGCCGTGGAACTTTTCCTCATCGCTTGCGTATCATATTTACGACGAGGTGTCTTCATGATCGCCTTTCTGCTTTGGTGCTTCCTGTTCGTCTTCTGCTGGCCGGTAGCTCTGCTGGCGCTGATACTCTATCCGATCGTGTGGTTGCTGTTGCTGCCCTTCCGCGTGGTTGGAATCGCCGTCGAAGGCGCACTCGCTCTGGTCTGGGCCGTAATCACGCTTCCCGCGCGTCTGCTCAGCGCCCCGTTTCGTCTTTCCCGGACTTGAACCACTGGCGCGCTGGGTGGATCAATGCGCCCGCGCCCCTAAGCGAGATGTTAGTTAGCGTTCGGGCACAGTGAGAAGTTTTTGTAGAAATCGCAGGCTCCGTAGAGCTGCGTCCTGCCAGATTGCCTGGTCCTCGAAGCCGTGGCCGGCGCCGGGATAGATTTTGATTTCGTAAGCGATTCCCTTCTTCTCGAGCAACCTCTGCAAGCGGTAGGCTTCCTCGACCGGGACGGTCGGATCAGCCTCGCCATGCAGGATGAGCACGGGGCAGAGGCGCCTCATGAAAAAGTTCATCTCTTTCGGCATGCCCCCGAAGAACTCAACCACGGCTTTCACGCGGGGGTCGATCGCAGAGTTGGCGAGCGAGAGATAGGCTCCGAGGGAAAAGCCCAGCAGAGCGATGCGCTCGCGATCGACGTGCGGCTGCCTTTCGACAAAACTGATTGCGTCCCAGAGTGTCTTCATCCACAGCGGGAAATTGCGCACGATCGTCTGCTTGACAGTCATCGGATTGTCGCCGGATTCGATACCAGCGCGGTCAAAATAATGAAGCAGGTAGACCGCGAACCCTTGGGCAGCGAGCAGGCCGGCATAGCGCTCCATGCCAGGCACGTCGCCTCCAGCGCCGTGGAGCGCGATGACGGCTGGAACCAGGCCGTCAACTGCCTCCGGCAAGTAGGCATCGAGACGAATGGATTTGCCGCCGCTCTCGAACACGGTCGGCGTTTGGACGGAGGGCATCATCTGTGATCCGCGTTTCGGCCTACTCCATTTTCGCGTACTTCTCCCGCGCTTCCTGCAGCATCGCAAGCACCGACTGTTTCTCGCCCTCCGTGTTCCAGGAAGTATTCTCCCGCGCCGCGAAAATCAGCCGGTCGAGCCACGCCACGAAGTAAGCCGCGTCAGCGGCATTCTGCACCGGAGCTCCAGCAACACTTAGATAGATCGGACTCGTCGTTGCGTAAGGATACAAGTCAAGAATCGGATATTCCGCCTGCTCGCTGAACGCCCGCAGAACACACCACCCGCTAGTGTGCCGTCTCTAAAGTCTCTTTATAATTCTTTACCTTTCGCAGGATAGATCGTGCCGTAGCAGTCCAAACGAAAGGCTTCGGATTTCTGTTGTGATCGCGGATATAGGCCTCGATGGCCCGAGTGAGTTCCTTGACGCTGCGAAAGGTGCCTCGGCGAATCCGCTTCGCAGTAATTTCTGCAAACCAGCGTTCAATCTGATTCAACCAGGATGATCCGGTGGGAGTGAAGTGAAGGTGATAGCGGGGATGGGCAGCAAACCACTCTTTCACCTCGGGGTGCTTGTGGGTTCCGTAATTGTCCATGATGATGTGCACCTCCTGCTCTGGATCTGCCAGGGACGCATTTAATCGCTCGAGGAAGGTGCGGAACTCTTGGTGACGATGCCTGGGTTGGCAGTGTCCGATCACCGTTCCCTCTAAGACGTTGAGCGCCGCAAACAGAGTGGTGGTTCCATGGCGTTCATAATCATGGGTCTGTCGCTCGGGCAGTCCCGGGCGTAATGGCAAAATGGGTTGGGTGCGATCCAGAGCCTGGATCTGGCTCTTTTCGTCGAGGCTGAATACCGCAGCTCGATCCGGAGGATTCAGGTATAAGCCGACGATGTCGCGGACCTTCTGGACAAATTCAGGATCGGTGCTGAACTTAAAATGTTCGACGCGGTGTGGCTGCAGGTGATAAGCCTTCCAGATGCGCTGGATGGTGGCGGAGCTCACTCCCTGGGAGCGGGCCATGCTGCGCACGCTCCAGTGGGTGGCATGGTGGGGCTTAGTGTTTCGGGTGGCCTCAACAATCGCGGCTTCCTTTTCTGGAGTGAGAGCGCGGGGACGTCCGGAGCGATGCTTGTCCTCGAGGATGGCGAGCAATCCTTGTTGTTCAAAGCGACGGCGCCAGAGCAGAACGGTGGGCAAGCTCGTGCAAAGTTGTCTCGCCAACTCGTTATTGGCAATTCCCCCGGCCGCGCCTAACACCACATGGCAACGGAGTGC
>Ga0302325_10008532_pt1 | contig 22515 bp, 21 predicted proteins | sample Palsa_T0_2_FD_201948 | JGI IMG/M metagenome (GOLD analysis project Ga0302325, IMG submission 201948) | Peat permafrost microbial communities from Stordalen Mire near Abisko, Sweden - Palsa_T0_2 | ecosystem: Environmental > Terrestrial > Soil > Palsa > Peat permafrost | place: Sweden: Abisko...
CGAGCATTTTGCCATCGAGGGTGAAGGCCAGTATCGAGTCAAAACCGTCGCCATTGGTTCCAGCGGCGCTGGTCACGAGAATATTCACGGCGTGTGCGTCCCCAGGCCGGATGCGTAGGTGCTCAGGGTGCTGGCGACCGCTCGGTTCATGGGTGTCCGTATGAGTGGATATCGCAAACACCATTCCTTTGCAGTCTCAGATTTGAGCCGTGCCACCATCGACCGTTAGTTCGACGCCGGTGACGAAGCTGCTTTCGCTGGAGGCGAGAATAGCACGGCGGAAGCAATTTCATCCGGATTGCCTATGCGTCCCATCGGCATTTGTTCCACAATTTGAGCGCTAAACTGCTTCTGTTGTTCTGCGGTAAGGTTTGCCGAAAGTGGGTAGCAATAGGGCCGGGGCTGACGGCGTTGACGCGAATTTTGCGTTCCTTGAGATCGACGGTCCAAGTGCGCGCAAAAGAACGCATGACGGCTTTTGTTGCGGAATAACGCTCATCGCCTGCATGCCCTTGGAGCTTGCGATGGAGGCGTTCAGAATAATGGAACCGCCGTCCTTCATCAGCGGCAACGCTTTCTGCACCGTGAAGAAAAGGCCTTTCACGTTGACGTTGAAGTGCAGTTTCAAAGTTTTCTTCGGTGACTTGGCCAAAGAGTGTCATGTTACCGACACTGGCATTGGCGAATAGAATGTCGATATGGCCGTGCTCAGATTGATGGTCGCATTCAGGCGATCCAGATCCTTAGGCCGAGGTTGGCCTGGAGCGTGTCGAAGAACTTCTTGTTGGTACCGGTTGCGCTTGAGGTATTGAGAGATGGAATGCGTTGGGTATTCATATTATTTGTTTATGTATTTGGTGGTTGTCTTGCTATGTCAGGGCGCGAATTCTTGGGCATTGGGCTCCAGACCTAAGGAGCGACTGAGGATTTGGCCGTTTTGCTCTTTTGTTGGCTGAAGAAGATTCTCACTAGGAATGAGTCGGAGTTGGCCATCATTCCTTACAAAGTCTTTGATTTGTCGGTCAGCCATGGCACAAACCAAGTCCATTTCAATCGAACGCTCGTCGCCCCTTCCAACTTCTGAGAAATCACGCTGCGGACATCAGGATTATGATGAAATGCGGATATGATACTCAGATCGAGTCCTTGTGCTCCGGCCTTTCGGTTGGGCCCTAGCCTAGTGTCGTGATGCGCGAAGCAATGGTTGTGGGCTTCATGCCGAGCAATTCCGACCCACCGCCCGCCTGCGACTCTCAGCCAAATATTTAGGTTCATTGGTTCATTCAACACCTTACGATCCGGAGAAAGGAGACCGTTCACCGGTTCCTGTCACAATGGCCAGCTCGACCTTATTTGCTACCGAGATCCCGGTCTTAAAGCAGGGAAGTCGTTCCCGCTGTGGACGATTATGTGACCTAGTCTCGAGATCGATAAGGATATCAAAAGCCCCGATTTTCTGAACGCGAAGCAATTCCCGCTGATCACGTTCAAGAGCAAATAGGTCCAGAAGGTCAGCTTGACCTGACTGGAAAACGTATTTCGCATGCCTACTTCTGGAGGGCGTCCGGAGTAGTCGCTGCCGCTTTTGCTGCGGTTAGCACTTCCGCGCCTTTCATCCGGACTTTGTAATCTGGATCTGCATGAACAAAAACAATTTTGCCTCCACGATCGAGAATGAACACCGCCGGGACCGGTAGAATGTGGTGGGTTTGTCCTGAGGAGCTTTCCAAATCAACATTAAACTTCTGCTTGTAATTCGTGAGAGTGGCATTGTCGATCTGGTACGCAACGCCGAACTTCTTCATCGCCTCGGCTTGCGGATCCGAGAAGAGGCGATAATTCAGGTGATCTGCCGCGGTCATCTTGTTGAGTTCCTCGGGCCGATCGGGGCTAATCGCAACGATCTGATATCCCAGCGAGCGCAGCTCTTCTTCGACTGTGACTAGGTCAGATAAATGCAAATTGCAGTAAGGACACCAGGAACCTCGATAGAAGATTAGCACTGTCGGTTTTCCGGCAACGATCGCATGTAAAGTCACGTCATTGCCATCCAAACCACGCAAGCTGGCGTCGGGAGCCGCTGTACCAACCTCGATCGGCTTGGCTTCTTTGGCGCTAGAGGCTACTTGGTCAGCGGTGTTAGCAGGGGCCGACGACAATCCACCACCTAAAAGCAGGGCAACCATCAAGAATAATAGTGATCTCCAGGCAGCAGTCACTAAATGATTCGTTTGCATAATAAAATTGATCCGAAAGTCTTTGCTGCTTGCTGTCTTAATCGCTGGCTCCTTCGGCTTGATCCGCTTCTCTTCCCCGTGGTAGACTACACGGGAAATCTTTGGTAAGGTGCTTTGGTAGATTCTCTACTTTGCTTGTATCCATTCGGTCTATACAATCTCGGTGATGCGGTTTGCTTTCGACGTTCAAAACGTAGAGGAGATCGCCGTGGACGGCGATGCTGATTGGGCTCTCCCCGTCGGAACTGAGGGATCGCTGGTCGCATAGACGGCTCCGGAGGGACTCGGCTCATTGAAGACGACTGGCGCATGTGCCGCGATTGACTAATATGTCGCGACGATCGTCGCGCACGCAAAAAAGTTGAATCTTTGCTTCATATCGAATTTTACTCTCAGGGACGCTGATTGCTTTCGGTTTTTCCGGTGCTGTGCAAGGCCCGGTCTAATGCAGAGCTCGCGACCAGAGCAAATATTCCCATCGTCAGCACAATAAAAACTAAGTCTGAGCAATCATGCGGCCGGGGTCATCGCAGGACCCTTAATGAACGGCATGATTTCCCTTGGTCGGTTGCCGAGAGAGTAGGGTGAAGTAAAGTTCCTGATGGTGCTAAAATCTCTGCTCGGTATCGCCAGTCTGTTTCTGGCCCTTAATTTCGATGCTGTCGTACACGCCGAAGCTAACGGCGCAATTCCGAGTATCGGGGGACGATATTTCCACGGTCGCGTGGAAATTCCGGTGCCAGCTTTTGCGCAGGATGATCCCCGGTGGAGCGACGTTCGACTTGGGCCATCCACCGACACGCTGGGCGATGAGGGGTGTGCGGTGACTTCAGCCGCGATGGTCGCCGCATTTTACGGGATCAAAACCGACCCGCAGCAGCTGAATGCTTTCCTGACCAGAACGGGCGGATTCACCGGTGATGGACTGATTCATTGGAGCCGGGTGCCGTCGATCGCGCCCGCCCACTTGGAACTGGCCTACAATGGAGGTCCTTCCTACGAATTAATCGACTCGAATTTGCTGGCGGGAAATCCCGTCATTGCGTTGATCCCGCTGCCGGACGGCGGTTATCATTTCGTGGTGATCGTGGGGAAGGAAGGCCGCGACTACTTGATCCGCGATCCGGCTGCTTCTCCGTTCCGCCGGGCCTACCACCTGCGCGACCTGACGGACCGGATTGCAGGTCTGTGCTTTTTTCGCGCGATCTAGTCGGGAGTAAACCACAGATCCAATTAATCCGCTGAACATCACCAGAAAGAATGCCGGACATCCTCCATCTTTGAGGCGGTTAATTAAGTCGCGCTGAGTAAAAGTGGGCCTCCTAATCAACACTTCATCGGAACGAGCGTTCGAATTGCCATTGAGTATCAGGTTCAGGTCGACGATGTCTTTTCCACACGCTTGAGACAAGTTGCGCGGTTGGCACAAAATGCGGCGTAGAAATCCAGCACCTTCGGGCGCGTGATTCCGCTGCGGGATGCTTTGCAGGTTCTGATAGGCGAAGGCCTGGTCAAGGCGAGCACGAATCGCGGTGTGCGGGTCAGAGCACTGCTACCGAAAGAGATTGACGAGATCTTTTGCACCCGACGCTTGGTCGAAGGAGATTTCGTTTCGGAGGCAGCCGGCCGTCTCACGTCTTAATTCATGCGAAGAAAAGAAGTCTACGCTAAATTTTTGAGCCCGCTCGGGGCGGAAAAATCCCGCGAAGTTTTTGGGGGAATATAATTCCCACAGCGGCATCACAGTTATTGTGTAACGAAAGAAACCAAAACATCCAAACACAGGATCAAAGGCTCACAGTAACATGAAACCATCCAAAGCAGTAATTGCCGGCGCCGCGGTTGCCGGCCTTTTGACCGGGTCTATGGCCGTCCGTGCCTATGCATTGAACACCTCCAGCCATCCGAGCGTCTCCCTCGGGACGATGGCTGACGCTCAGAAGCCGCTACCTCAACACGCGTGCAAAGGTCAAAACGACTGCAAGGGCCAGGGCGGTGGCAAGCATCCTGGTCATAACTCGTGCAAAGGAAAGGGAGGCTGCGCAACCGACGGAAGCAAGCCGCAGTAGTAATCAAACCCTCGCCGCCCATATTGGCGGGTACCTAGCTAGGGCGATTTCGTGAGGGAGGGGCGGCTTCTCTGCTTTTCCAGTAGGTTGGTGTTGGTCCGCGCCGGTCCAAGGACCGGATGAAGCCTGTCCCTCCCGAGCGTGAAAGCCTACTGATTTTACGTACCCGGTTGTTTTGTGATTCAGGCTAGTCACTTTCGCGACTACGAATTAGTAGCCGAGCGGCCTCTTTATTCCGCTACACACTTTGTGCGATTGGCCGAGCGTTGACAAATTATGAATTGACCTATTTGGCCACGATCGATTTGAGTTGTTCTTTGCCCCTCGACAACCTCGACATAACCGTGCCGATTGGTATCTTGAGAGCTTCGGCAATCTCTTTGTATGAAAGCTCGCTCAGGTAAAAGAGCTCCACTGGGGTTCGGTATCTAACGTCGATTCGCAAAAGAGCATCCAAGACGATTCCCGCATCCAAGGATTGCCAAGGCTCAGGTTCCCTTGTCGGCCGATCGTGAAAACCAGGTATAAACTCCGTCTCGAGGAGCTTTTGTTGGCGGCGAACTGTCCGTAAGAACTCCCGACGGAGTATAGTAAACAGCCAACACTTGATCTGAGAGAAGTCGCGAATTTGATGCGAGTTCTGGGCCAGTTTGAGAAAGGTTTGTTGCACAAGGTCCGCGGCGTCAGATTCGTTCCTCACCAGGGAAACAGCAAACCGGAATAGCGGGCAGTGGAATTGCTCGACAACTGAGGTGAAGTCCACTTCACGTGTTACATTAGTGCGCTGCTGGCAGATTGCCTCCGCGATTGCCATCGTTGTGTTCTTTCTTTGGGATCCTGCCACTCTCGTCCTTCTTCGGGACGGAATTTGTGCCCCATGAGTGGACTATCTGTGCTCATTAACTACGGTCGATCTGGGAAGGATATTCGTTCAATGGCGTCAGATGCCGCCGTACCACGAGTAGCCGATTTCAGGGGCTGCCGAGCCGTTGCCGTCGCCGATGTTTTTCAGTGATTCTGTGACGGAAATGCGGGCAATGTATTTAAGGTTTTTGTAGCCGACTTGGCGTGGAACGAGCAAGCGAACAGGTGCGCCGTGATCGGGGGTTAGATCCTCGCCGTTCATTCCGTAGGCTAGCAGGGTTGCGGATGCAACGCCTCGGGCATGTCGATGCTTCCCCAGAAATCGTTGAACGGATAGAACACGACCCATTTTGCTTTCGGACTGGTGCCGACGAGATGCAATATGAAAGAAAGTTGAACGCCTGTCCACGCGGCGATGTAGGACCAGCCTTCCTCGCAATTTAGCTCCGTGATCTGCGTGCGGGAGGGCATACGCTTGAGATCGGCGAGAGCGAAGGCTGTCGGGCGCGCGACGAGGCCGTCCACATAGAGCCGCCAGTCCGCAAAATTCCCGGAGAGCAGGCGCTCGTAGGGATCATAGTGGGGACGTCCGTGGTTAACTGGGGATACTTTTGAAATTTCGCTGCGGCTGAATTCGCGTACAAGCGAATGATGAGACATGAGAATGCGCTGCGCGCCATAAGTTAGCGCCTCGCCGACTCCGAAGATGCCTTCGTGGTCAGGTGCGAGCAGGCCATACCGATCGGCGATTTTGGCGGCGATGCCGAGGCCGGAAATTCCGGCAACGGTTGCTAATCCAGTCACAATGAAATTTCGGCGGGAGATATTGTCACTCATGAAAGCTTCTTTCTGGCCGTGGAGTAGCCGGTGATCATGGCGCGACAGCGTTTGGTGAAACCGGCAAGGATAACCATGGCGATGTGAATGAAGAGGAACAGAACAAGAAAATTGGCAGCAAAAAAATGAAGCGTACGTGCACTCTGGAAACCACCGAAGATGTTCACAAATATGGGGAAGACGGACGTGATGGCGGGAGACATGGCGAAGCCAGTGATGAACATGAAGGGGTACAAGAAAAATATCACCGTGAGGTAAGAAAGCCGTTGGAACAGATTGTAGGTCTGGGCTTCTTCTTCGGTGGGGCGCTTCAAACGCAGATGATCTAAAGCGACCTTCAGAATCGACTGCAAGCGGAGATCAGATTCCCTGGGCAATAGATCTTTGCGAAAATGCTGGGTGCATAGGCCGGAGATGGCGTAGACCAAACCGGTAAACAGCGGCACCCACGCGGCTAAAAAATGCAAGTAGCGGCCCGGGCCGCGAATCCCCAAATCCAGCACGAACGGTAGCGGCAGGTCAAACAGCGAAGGGGTTCCAAGCGTCCCGGTCTCGCCCCAATGCATACGAGTCACCGCACGGATGAGACTGAAAGGCGCCGTAACTGGATTCTGGTCGGGGGAACAGGCAAGCGGAAGAGAGGGGGCGACGATGATTTTTTTCTGGGCTGAAACGCCCGACGGATGGAGTATTCCCGGTTGATTTTTTGGATTCCTCCTCGCCGATCGCCCTTGCGACACTCCGCGCAGCACCCTGAAATCCCTCCTCGAAATGTCCAAACTCCAAAGGCACTTCGTGCCAGGCTACGATCGCACCGTCCCTCCGGGACATTTCACAAAAGGCTCTGACTAAACGAACGCCGGAGTCTTGACCTTCGCAGCGAGGCTGTCGAGCTCCCGATCAAATCGCTTCCGGATTTCCTCATCGACGAATAAACCGCTCTTCTGACCGAGTTGGAGCTGACCGTCTGTGACATAGACGCCCTGCTGGATGTCCGATGCGCCGAGAGCGGCGAGGACCGGTTTGAGCGCGTAATCAAGCACGAGCAAATGGGCAAGCGAGCCGCCAGTGGCGATCGGCAGCACGGTTTTGTTGCGAAATGCCTGCGGCGGCAGGATGTCCAGGAGCGCTTTCAGCGAGCCGGTGTAGGCCGCCTTGTAGACGGGCGTGGCCACGATCAAACCGCGGGCGGAAGCGACCAGACGCTTCGTTACCTCGAAAGCCGAGCTGTCGTATTTGCCAAGGATTAGGTCCTCGGCCGGATAGTCGCGTACGCTGACCAATTCGGTGCTTAGCCCATCCGCGTTGAGGCGCTCAGCGGCGTAGTCGAGGAGCGCGCCCGATCGCGAAGGGTAGGACGGGCTGCCGGAAATTAAAAGAATCTCTGACACAACGTTGCGAGCTGCTACTTGAGGTTGAGAAGGCAGCGGTAGCTTTCCATTTCTTCCATCCATCTGGAAGCCCTGCGGACCCTCCCAGCGTTTTCTCTACTAAAATAGTAATCTTCTTGCCACCGTCAAGCAGCGAATGTATAGAAAGGCCGGATCATTCGGCACGCTTGACCTCCGCGAGCAATCTTGGGAGTTGGTTTGTCTCACGGTAATAAAATGTCCTCTGCTGATGAAATTGCGTTGATTAAAAAGGGAAGTCACCTCATGAGGACAATTTGATTTAGAATCAGCAACTCCGGCAACAACTCCGCCAACCGATGGTTGGTTTTAAGCCTGCACTGTTATTAGGGTATAATCCGCACAAGTACAGAGCTACTTTCCGGAAAATATGAAATTTCTATTCGCACGCTATCCTATCAGAAGAAATAAACTTTTCGGCATGCGATGTCTTTGCTAGGCATTATAGCCTCCTTTGATCGGCGGAAGACTGGATGATCCTATAACCCCAAGACCGTCGATTTACTCGAAAGATGCCCGGCTCACTTTAATTATACAAGACTTTGCCGCTTCCTCGTCCAGAGTGATCGAGGTGCAAAAATTTCACACCATTAGAAAACTAACCAAAGAATATGAGCGATCCTAACAGTAACGCACCCCGGCGGAGTTTGAGCGCAGATGCCGCGCGCAATCTCGCGAATGCCACTTTAACAGTTCCACAGCTGCAGTCCATCACTCCGCGCTGGCTCCACAAACTATTGCCTTGGGTTGACGTGGATGGTGGCGTCTATCGCGTCAATCGAGTCCTTAAAGAGGAAGACGGCTCGGAAAAAAACATCGACGTCCTGACAGTGGACACCGGCGAGCCGCAGCTGCCAAAAACCTTCGCGGATTACGAAGTGCATCCAAGAGAATATCATCTCAGCACTATTCAGACAGTGCTGCACACGCATACCCGCGTCACGGATCTTTACAGCAACCGGGTCGATCAACTCCGCGAACAGGTACGATTGGTTGTCGAGGTGGTCAAAGAGCGCGAGGAATGGGAGCTGATCAACCATCCAAAATTCGGGTTGCTGCATGAAGCTGTGCTGTCCCAGCGGATCAATACTCGCAAAGGCACCCCAACGCCGGACGATTTCGACGAACTACTCACGCTGGTTTGGAAAAAGCCCGCGTTTTTTCTTGCTCATCCGAAAGCCATTGCGGCTTTTGGCCGGGAAGCGACCCGTCGTGGCGTGCCGCCTGCGACGGTGAGTCTCTTTGGCTCACAGTTCGTTACCTGGCGCGGAATCCCAATCATACCGAGCAACAAACTATCAATCAACGCGGAGGGCCAGACGAGCGTTTTACTCTTGCGGGTGGGCGAATCTCAGCAAGGGGTGGTGGGTCTGCAAAAGACTGCGGTGACCGGCGAATTGGAGCCCGGACTTTCGGTGCGCTATATGGGCACAGACGATAACTCAATTGCCTCGCATCTTGTCACGCGGTACTTCTCTGCCGCGGTTCTCACTGAGGACGCCATAGCGCGCCTCGATAATGTCTCAGTGAACTTCTACCACGAATATGTCTACCCCACAGCTTGAACCTGGCGTACTGCCTCTCACCAACGATCATCCCGACACCGCGCTGATCGCAAGGTTGGCCAGCGAGCTGTTTGCGGAACGATCGAGCGCCGCGCCAGCGATTGAGTCAGCTCAGGGGTTGCCTGCGCCTGGCATACCGACTGCCGCCGCCGGAATACCTTCGACATCGCCTGCAACGCTACCGGATTTTCCCGATGGCTATGCCGACCCGCACACCGATAACGGGCTATCGCATGGTTATCCACTGGCCACGGCTTCGACTCATCCGCCGGTGCATCCACTGCTCGAACGGGAATCGGATGAGCCCCAGATTACGCCTTCCGGCGCCCATGATCCGCACTCCGGGAGATCCCATCCATTCGGCGAACCCTTCTTCAATGGAGCGCTTTACGGCGCGGGCGCAGCAGCCAGACCGGCCTCGTCGACTACTTCCATTCCCGGCATTCAAATAGCCGAAACACCGGAATTTTATTTTCTCGGTGACCGGAAGACGGGCGATCCATCAAGAACTGCGGATAGGACGAATCGTGCGCCGGCACGGGGGCTCTCGGTTTTCGATTTGGACGCGATCCGGAGGGACTTTCCCGCGCTCAACCAGCGAGTGAACGGACACCGGCTCATCTGGCTGGACAATGCCGCAACCACGCAAAAGCCTCAGAGCGTCATCGATGCCACGGCGCAGTTTTATCGCCACGACAATTCGAATATTCATCGCGCTGCACATGCACTTGCCAGACGAGCAACCGACCTCTTCGAGGCTGGGCGCGAAAAAGTGAGGCAGTTCCTCGGAGCAGCGGACACTAAGGAAATCGTCTTCCTGCGAGGCACGACTGAGGCAGTCAACCTGGTGGCACAGAGTTACGGGCGAAAAAATATTGGACAGGGCGATGAGATCATCCTCACGGAGCTTGAACACCATGCCAACATTGTTCCGTGGCAATTACTGGCGGAACAAGTGGGCGCAGTGATCCGTGTCGCGCCCATTAACGACAACGGAGAGGTGCTTCTTGACGAGTTCGCCAAGCTGCTCGGGCCAAGAACGAAATTTGTCTCAGTTGCGCACGTTTCAAACTCGCTCGGTACGATTGTTCCGGTCGAACAAATCGTTGCGCTCTCCCACGCCCGCGGGGTGCCCGTCCTGATTGATGGCGCCCAAGCCACGCCGCACTTTCCGGTGAATGTGACGGCAATCGATGCAGATTTCTACGTCTTCTCGGGGCACAAGGTTTTCGGCCCGACTGGCATCGGGGCGCTTTATGGAAAATTGGATCTGCTCGAGGAGATGCCTCCCTATCAGGGCGGCGGCCATATGATTCGAGATGTTCGTTTCGAGAAAACGACCTACCAGAATGCACCTGTAAAATTCGAGGCCGGCACACCGGATATTGCCGGCGTCGTTGGTCTTAGTGCGGCGATCGATTACCTCACCGACGTCGGCATTCCTGCCCTTGCGGCCTACGAACATGCTCTGCTTGAATATGCGACGCAGGCCCTGGCCACGGTTCCAGGCCTGCGACCAATCGGTACAGCCACTAACAAGGCGAGTGTGCTCTCATTTGTCATCCCTGGAATAACGAACGAAAACATCGCACGTCACCTCGACAACCACGGAATCGCGGTGCGCGCCGGCCACCACTGTGCGATGCCTGCGCAACGTCATTTCGGCCTCGAAAGCAGTGTGCGTCCGTCCCTTGCATTCTACAATACCTACGAAGAAATTGATACGTTGGTGCAGGTTCTGCATGGGTTGCCGAGGCCCTGAATCGCGCAGGTGTTCTTGAGCCGCTGCGGCGGCTCACTCTGGAGTTTGGACATATTGAGAAGGTAGGACGCGCCGGCGGAACGTAGCCGAGCCCATTGTATCATAGGAGTCCCGCCCGTATTCCCGATTTGCGGCAAGGGCGACGATCAAGAGCTTTTAGGCGGAGCCAGGCGCAGATGCGGAGCTGTCAATCCACCAACGACAGCGGCACAGGCGAGACGCCTATGCTATGCTACTTTTCGCTCGGCGGCGCGCCGTGACGAATTGCGCTAGACGTCAGTGATTTGGCTCAGAGGCAACGACTTTCGCATATCCCCCGCCAGTTTCAGTGAAGCCGTTTTCAGCAGATTAAATCGAAAAAAAGACCTTGCGGAAAAAGTAAAAGCCTACTAAATGGATGTGGTATTCGAGGATAAGCCTGTAATAAGGTCGGCGTTCACAAGTTAGACGACGAGAGCTTGGCTTCCGGCCTCTTGAAAGAGGTTTCAGGTGATCTCGACTAATATCACCACGCGATATTTCGAACACTGTACTGAGCGTGTGGGGACGTGTTTATTCTGATAAGTCGGTTTTAGAAAGAATTCCCATGAACTTGTGGTATGAAGATAACTCCCGTTCCATTGGAGGGACGCCTCTGGTTCGGTTGAATCGCCTGACAGCCGGATCCTCGGCCTTGATCTTAGCAAAAATCGAAGCCCGTAACCCGGCTTTTTCCGTCAAGTGCCGGATCGGTGCCGCAATGATCTGGGATGCCGAGCGGCGGGGACTGCTTGGCGCTGGCAAGGAGATTGTCGAGCCGACAAGCGGGAACACAGGAATTGCACTGGCATTTGTGGCGGCGGCGCGCGGAATTCCACTTACGCTGACGATGCCGGATACGATGAGTCTTGAGCGGAGGAAACTATTGGCGGCGTACGGGGCGAAATTAATCCTGACCCAAGGCGCAAAGGGAATGAGTGGCGCAGTGTCGCATGCTGAAGAGATCGCTGCCTCGGACCCGGATCGCTACTTTTTACCGCAGCAATTTAACAACCCCGCAAATCCCGCAATTCACGAGACGACAACAGGACCTGAGATTTGGGAACAGACAGGGGGCGCCATTGATATTCTGGTTTGTGGAGTCGGCACGGGCGGAACCATTACGGGCGTTTCCTCCTTCATGAAGAAAAAGCAGGGCAAAGCGATCGTTTCGGTGGCGGTCGAACCCGCGTCAAGTCCGATTTTGACCCAATATCGAGCCGGCTTGCCGCTCAAACCAGGTCCCCATAAGATCCAGGGAATTGGTGCGGGGTTCATCCCCAAGGTGCTGGATCTGTCGCTGGTGGATCAAGTGGAGCAGGTGACCAATGAGGAGGCCTTCGAGTACGCCCGCCGATTGACCCGGGAGGAAGGAATTCTTTCGGGGATTTCGTGTGGTGCGGCGGCAGCCGTTGCCCTCCGTTTGGCGAAGCGGCCGGAAAACTCGGGAAAGACGATTGTGGTGGTGCTCCCTGACTCCGGGGAACGCTATCTTACAACCTCGCTCTTCGAGCCCGAATCGCAGACTTAAGCTAAGCTATGTTCGGCCAGAAAGGCTATCCGGCGACATGAGCGCGCAGCAAGGGTGGGGACTGGACCAGATTGTCGGCGAGTTGCGGATGGCTCGGGCTTTGGCACAGCGAGGAGGGTTGCAAGAGCGCGGCTCCCTTGAGTTGCCTTCACCCCAGGCTCTCGCAGGGATTGTAGAAGGTTTGCGCTCAGCGCTTTTTCCTATTCACTTTGCTCCGCCCGATCTCGGACAGGAGGCCGTCGATTATTTTGTCGGGCGCACCCTGAACGCGGCCTTCCACGCCCTGCTTGAACAGGTCTGCCATGAACTGGGGCTTACTTGGGGCGAATTGCGTTGCACCGAGAAAGACGTTGCGGAGCGCGCTGCTCGAATTGTCAACGAATTCGGTCGCGGTTTGTCCGAGACGCGCAGGCTCCTGGAAAGCGACGTTCAAGCCGGCTATCAAGGGGATCCGGCTGCCAAGTCGCTAGATGAAGCGCTCCTCTGCTATCCCGGCATCCGGGCCATCGTTCATTACCGGCTTGCCCATTCTCTTCACAACCTTGGGGTACCTCTTTTGGCACGCCTCATTACCGAGTTGGCCCATTCGGCCACAGGGATCGACATCCACCCGGGAGCTAAGATAGGCGCCAGCTTTTTCATCGATCATGGAACCGGTGTGGTGATTGGAGAGACCACGGTCATTGGCGAGCGTGTGCGCATTTACCAAGCGGTGACCTTGGGATCCAAAAGCTTTCGCGCCGACGATCGCGGCGTCTTGGTCAAAGGCGAGCCCCGGCACCCGATCGTGGAAGACGACGTCGTGATTTATGCAGGGGCTACGATCCTGGGCCGCATTGTCATCGGCAGCGGTTCGGTTATCGGCGGCAACGTGTGGCTGACCCACAGTGTGCCGCGGGGAAGCACGGTCACCCAGGCGCTGGTCCGCAGCGAAGTGTTCGAAAGAGGGGCCGGAATTTAGAAAGTAAACTCAATGTTGTTCGCTTGCGCCAAATACGATCGATATTGGATCGATGACGCTGTACGCTTATCAAAATTTCTGAAAGGCGCGGTTAAACAGACAAGTTTGAATCTTCTGAAGGTTCGGCAAAAGAGACCGGCAAACACGCCGCTGAAGCGGCGAAAGAGAACCTGGAAAAGCACTTAGAAGGCCACATTAGGAAATGACCCAATCAAAGCGATCCTGATCGCAGCCGGAGTAGGACTTCTAGCCGCATTACTGCTATAACGGTTCCTCGCTCTTGTCAGCTACCGAGTTCGCGACGCAAACCTGGATTTGACGGGGGTTGGTAAAACTGCCAGTTGATGTCCGCCTTCTTTATGTTTGCGTCTGGATCTGAGTAGAAGGCTTTTCCGGCCTTCGGACTTGAGCAGACGTACAGCTTTCCTTTGTAGACCAGGAAAACGCTCGGGTCGACGTCAGCCAGTTTGCGTTTGGTCATTGAGTTGGCGCAATAGCCGCCGTACTGCGGAGCGTATTTTGCCGGTGTTTTGTCGAATTCCGCTTTGTTATCCGCTGAGGCGAAATAGTAAGTCGCTCCGCCGTAGGAACTCGAATATTTCGGGTCACCTTTCACAGCGCGCTTTTGTTTGAAATAGGCGACCGCATCGTAGCCTTTGAGGATGACGCCATTTTGGTCGACATTCACATTCGGTCCGTTACTCGTCATAGGGGTATGTGGAGAAGTGATTTTTTTTATCTGAAAAATGGAGGTCTATGGCCGCGTGCTGATTGTCGCCAGCAGTCCACAGGCTTTTCCGTTCGAGTCAATCGGAAGGGGATGTGGGTGCGTTCCGCTCTGAATTCGCGGATTGAAGCCGTCGGCCAAGGCTTCGAGTAGTTCGGCGGAAGTTTCCCTGCTCGGTTAATTCACGCGCAAATATTCAGAGAGCGCCGACAGTAAAATCGCGAGAACTGCATGATTCTGAACACCGGATAGACTACCATTGTAATAGCCTGTAGCAACTTCTATTTGCAATTATGCTTTCATCACCCAGCCAAGCAACGTTTCGCGAAGGCTAATAAAATCCAACGAACTTCAGTCACGGGGCCTGGGAAGGCTAGTCCGACTCTCCGCTGTGATCCGCCCTTCCTCCATCACCAGCACCCGGTCGGCAAGCGCCGCCGCTTCCTCCACATCATGAGTCACTAGCACCGCAGTGAATTTTTCACAGAGCCAGATTTCTTCGATGAGTTTCTGCATTTCCAGGCGCGTGAGCGCATCGAGCGCACCCAAAGGCTCATCAAGTAATAGAATCGACGCCTTGCTGGCTAACGCTCTGGCCAAGGCGACGCGCTGACGTTGGCCGCCCGAAAGTATCGCCGGCCAGTCCTTGGCCCGCTGCTCCAGACCAACCAAGTGCAACGCTCGCGCAGCCTCGTTCCATCGATCGGGATTCCGTGAGGCCGCCAATGCCACATTTTCCAGCACCGTCTGCCAAGGCAGCAGAGCCGCATCCTGAAACATCAACCGCGCTTCAGGATTAGGACCTCGAAATGGCACTCCCCCTATTCGAATTGAACCTTCCGTCTCCGGCTCGAGGCCAACCAGTAGACGCAGCAAAGTTGATTTGCCGCAACCGCTGCGTCCGACAATCGCGACCAGCTCCCCCGGAGCGATCTTCAAATTGACACCGTCTAATACCAACTTGGCACCGAATCGTTTCCCAACATTTTCCAGCTCGACAGCAGGAGTCTGGCAGTTGGCCGGTTTTGTTATTTGTCTGGATTCTTCGAGAGCAATCATCTGAGTCTCCAATCATCTATAAACAGGGTTCCAGCGCAGCAGCCACCGCTCAAGAAGCCGCGTTAAACTGTCCGCTAACTTCCCCAGCAGCGCGTAAAGCAAGATCCCGAGAAGAACGACGTCGGTTTGCAGGAAATCACGGGCATTCATGGTCATGAAACCGATGCCGTTATCGGAGGCGATCGTTTCAGCAACGATCAAGGTCAACCACATAACCCCAAGGGCGTAGCGCAGTCCCACGAGAATGGAAGGCATGGCACCTGGTAGGATAATCTTTTGAAACAGTCTTAACGGACCAAGGCCGTAGACCTGGCCGTAGACCCGGCCCATTTCAATTAGCCGGGGATCGACTGATCGGATGCCGTGGAGGGTGTTGATATAAATCGGAAAGAAGACGCCGGTTACAATCAGGAAGAGTTTGGCAGATTCCCCTATGCCGAACCACAGGATGACCAGTGGAATCATTGCCAGGTGTGGAACGTTGCGAATCATTTGTACCGACGAATCGAAAAGAGAACGGGCCCAATTTGATAAGCCATTCATCAAGCCAAACAAGAATCCCAGCGATCCACCGATGACGAGCCCAATGCTGGCCCGTTTAAAGCTTTCCGCCAGATGAAGCGGCAACTCTCCCGTTTTCGTGAGACGGATTCCCGACTCGAGAACCGACAGTGGAGACGGGAGAACTCTGGGGGAAATCGCGCCGATCTGTGAGAGGAATTGCCAACTCGTCAATAGAAGAATTGGGAGAACCCAGGGCAGAATCAAGGAATACCATGGCTGCTTCATGTCTTTGAAAATCGGAGGTAATTAATTTTGCGGCCTATAAAGCGGCCGCAGCCCGGTTCGGCGCAAATTCGTTCGCCACAACTTCGCCAGTCATTGGTGGGGAAGAATTCGATTTGTCTTGGTTCGGAACCTCGAGTTGGACCGACAAACGGGGAAAGAGCAATTCCGCGACTCGGTAAGCCTCTTCCAGGTGAGGATATCCGGACAGGATAAACGTATCGATACCCAATTCGTGATACTCCAGCATCCTGGAGGCGACACTGTCCGCACTCCCGACCAGGGCGGTTCCTGCGCCACCTCGAACGAGACCCACACCGGCCCAGAGATTGGGGCTGATTTCCAGCGCTTCTCGCGTGCGCCGCCCATGGTTCTTCTTCTGAATTTCGAGCATCCGGCGTTGTCCCATCGAGTCCTGTCGCGCGAGAGTCGCCTGGGCAGCCTCAACGGTTTGGTCAGTCAAATAGCTGATCAGGCGGTCGGCATCTTTCCACGCTTCATCCTCGGTTTCGCGGACAATCACATGAAGCCGGATCCCGAACCGTAATTCGCGCCTGTGCCGCGTTGCCGAAATGCGCACCGCAGCAATTTTTTCCGCCACTTGCGACGGCGGTTCACCCCAGGTCAGATAATAGTCCACGTGCCGTGCGGCGACCTCGATTCCCGCAGCAGACGAACCCCCGAAATAGAGCGCCGGATACGGTCTTTGAACCCCTTTGAAGATCGCCCTCGCGCCTTGCACCCTGAGATGTTTTCCTGCGAAATTGACTTCTCCCCGGTCCGCGAGGATCGACCGCCAGATGTGAAGAAATTCATCGGTTATTTCGTACCGATCGCCGTGTTCCTCAAAGACACCGTCGCCGGCCAGCTCGACTGGATCACCGCCGGTCACGACGTTGATCAGAATCCGCCCATTACTGAGCCTGTCAAAAGTGGCAGTCATACGGGCAGCCAGCGTCGGTGAGATCAACCCCGGGCGAACCGCAACCAGGAAGCGCATCCGCCTTGTCTCACCGATCAGAGATGATGCGGTAACCCACGCATCTTCGCAGGAACGGCCGGTTGGCAACAGAGCTCCGTGGAACCCCAGAGAGTCCACGGCAGCCGCAATCTGTCGAAGGTAATCATATTCGAGCGGACGACCGCCAGTCGGCGTGCCGAGGTATCGGCCATCGCCATGCGTCGGAATAAACCAGAATAGTTTCATTGTCTCACGATGTTTCGTCTGGAAGATACGCAGGTAACCGGTTCGAGGCTTTGGGCAACACGCCGGGCAATTTACGTCTACTAAAATGATATGGTCAACAGCGAAATTGAGTTGGCCGATAAGCCAATAAACCTTTGAGAATCTATGAGATTCGGAGGGTACTAATTGTGACAGAAATCACTTGTTTGGAATAAGGTAAAGACCTATTGGTATGGTCGAGATTTGAAAACGATTACACCGTCTGAAATGAACAAGTTGCTTGGCGCAGAGCCGGATCTCGTCCTGCTAGACGTTCGCACGCCTTTGGAACATGGGGAGGTGCACGTGCTACAATCGCGCAATGAGCCACTCGTCGGGCTGCGGCCGAAGATGCTGTTCGATTCCGGCCGACTGTCGAAAGACCGGCCTGTTTACCTCATCTGTCGCACCGGTGGGCGCGCAGCAAAAGCAGCGGAAAGGTTTGCCGCCGAAGGATTTGACCAGGGCGTCGTCGTTAAAGGTGGCACTGAAGCCTGGATTGCAGCGGGATTGCCGGTAAAGCGTGGCGAAGTGAAAGCAATCAGTCTGGAGCGTCAGGTTCGTATTGCTGCCGGTGCCTTGGTGCTAGCTGGTGTGGTGCTTGGCTATCTCGTTCATCCGGCATTTATCGGACTTTCGGCCTTTCCAAAATCAGGTCGAACATCATCGGACCCGAACTTTTCAACGGAATCTAATCATTACCAATAAGATATAGATTTGTCTCCGCCCTGTGCTGCGATTATGTTTGAGCAATGCTAAACTGGCGTTCTGCGGACCGGGATACTGACTGTGACGTTGCGGTGATTGGGGCAGGCTTTTCGGGAACACTCACGGCCGTTCAACTTTTGCGCGTGTCGGACGGAACGGTCTCGGTGGCGCTGATCGAGAAAAGAAATCGGTTCGCCCGTGGCGTGGCCTACGCTGCCGAAGACTTGAGCCATCTGCTAAACGTGCCGGCGGGAAAGATGGGCGCCTACGCACGTGATCCCGAACATTTCTTGCGCTGGTGCCACGAGCATCCTGAAAGTTGCCGCGCGGCTGCCGTCCAGAACGTCTTAGCACGTTCCTTTGTTCCACGGAAGCTTTACGGCGATTACCTTGAAGAGCTCCTCGACGATGCGCGCCGGCGATGGCAGCCGAGCCTGCGGCTTTTTCAAGAAGAGGTGGCCGACCTAAGGTTAAAATCTAACGGCCAATTCATTGTGGAATTTGTTGGTGGACAGACCATTAATGCCGCGAAGGTGGTGCTGGCCCTGGGTAATTTTCCTCCCGGCGATCCAAAGCTTCGGGATCAACGCTTCCATACGAGCCGGAGATATCTTACAGAGCCCTGGGCACCGGCCACTATTGAGCGATTGTCTGAACCGGGCGATATCCTCATTCTGGGTTCAGGCCTGACAGGGCTCGACCTACTGCTGAGCCTGGCTAAGCGCCCCGAGCGGGGCGTAATCCACCTCATTTCCCGCCGTGGCTTCTTTCCCCAGCCTCATGCTTCCTGCGCGCCTTGGCCGCCTTTCGTCAACGAAAGCGCGCTACCGAAGACCGCGAGGAAAGCGCTCCGCCAGGTGCGACAGGCCTCACAGCGAGCAGCTGAAGCAGGGAGCAACTGGCGGGCCGTCATCGATGCCCTGCGGCCATTTACCCAGAAGATATGGCAACAATGGGATTGGGCAGAGCGACGCCGGTTCCTGCGCCACCTGCGTGCCTATTGGGAGCCCCACCGCCATCGTGCCTCTCCAGAGGCACTGGCCATCAAGGAAAATTTGGAATCTCTCGGGCGCCTGGCCTGTTATCGCGGCCGTGTTTTAAGCATTATCGAAAACGCCGCGGGCTTGGAGGTTGGGTTCGTTGAGTTTCGTCGGTGCGAACCAAAGAGGTTGCAGGTGAGCTACGTCGTGAACTGCACCGGGCCCGAATGCAACTACCACAAGCTAAAAGACCCGCTGGTGTTGCAGTTGTTTTTGCGCGGGTTGATCACGCCTGATCCGTTGTTTTTGGGCGTCGACGTCGGTGCGGGCGGCGTCATCTACAATGTGTACGGAGAGCGGGTTCCAAACCTGTACACGCTGGGCAGTCCGCAAAAAGGACGCTTGTTGGAGACTACCGCTGTTCCGGAATTGCGTGTGCAAGCGGAGGACCTCGCGAAGCGTCTTTGGCATGAAATCGGCCGCGTCGAGGCAGGGTCCGGCAAGTCGACACTGGCGTACGAGATTTAAATCAAAAAGCCTTGTGTGGACTCTGTGATTTCACAGCCGCTCTTTATACCAGGTAGTAGGCCGCTTCTTCTCCCGCGGTCTTGCTCTCTTGACCCAGGAGCCGGTAGACGTGGCGCACCGCATTTAAGGTTGCCGAGTAAATTTCCTCATTTTCCGTATTTTCCGTATAGATGCGGTCTGTCGGCAGCCACTGGTTGAATTGAACGTTGCGAAGGATTTTTGCAAGGTTCTGGCGTACGCCAGCCAAGAGTACGGTAACGCCGCGTTTCTCCGCCTCGTGCAGGAAGTGTTCGAGGTGCTCAATCGCCACCACGTCCGGGTTACGCACGCGCCTCAAACGCAGGACGACGTATTTGATGCCGGTCCTGATCGTCTCCTGCTTGATCTGGTCTAAGTAGCGATCTAGTTCTGGCGCCGCGCCAAAAAAGAGTTCACCCTCGAGATCGTAGATCAGGAGCGAGGGCGAACGCGGCTCGTTTGGCTGGCGTTCGCGCACCACCCGCTCCGGTGTGACAATTAGTTCTCGAATCCCCAGCTTGGCCGCGCGGGGAACGAACAAGAGGAGGGAAATGGCTACGCCTATGAGGACGGAATCCTCCACGCTGATGAAGATCGCAGCCGAGGCCGTAACGAAAACGAGTATAGCGTCGAAGCGGGACGCGCGGATCGCATAGGCGAGGCGCTTCCAGTCAATCAGGCGGGCAGCGGTGATGAAAAGCAGCCCCGCCAGCGCCGGCTTTGGGATGAAACGGGCATAAGGCCCGAGCGCAACTACGGCGATGCCTACCACAATGCTGGCGTAGATGCCGGACATGCGGGTAATGGCACCCGACTGGTAGTTGATCGCTGACCGCGTCAAAGAACCAGAGCCAGGCAAAGACTGGAAAAAGCCGCCGACTAGATTACCAATGCCTTCGGCGAGGCACTGACGATTATAGTCAAGCGGTTGGCGGGTGTAGGTAGCTATCGACTTGGCGACGGCGAGTGCTTCGAGCAAACCCAGAAAGGAAATTGCTATGGCACTGCCGAACAAATGGGTCACCCACTCGAATTGGATTTCCGGAATGCGGAACGACGGCAGGGCTGCTGGAACTATTCCGATCACGGAAACGATCGTCCTGCCATCTGGCTTGGGGGTCGACCAACCAAAGTAGCTGGCCACAACGGAGGCGATGATCAGCGCCACCAGCATGTCCATTTGCGGCAGCTTGTATTTGTTCGTCGCTCTCCGCAGTATCAGCGCCGCGAGAAGCGTACCGAGGCCGAGACCGATGGCGCAGAGATTGAACGGGCCGCTTTGGGTGATTGTTTCCCACAGGCGTACCAGCACGGAATGACCGCCGCCGACCGCTTTTACGATGCCTAGAAAATTGCCCACCTGGCCGATGGCCACCAGTAGACCAGCACCCGCCATGAACCCCAGCACGACCGACTCGGAGATGTACCGCGTCAAATCGCCCAGCTTAAAGACCGCTATCAAGATCTGGGCGACCCCGACCATGATCCCCAGGAGGAACATGGCCTGATAGGCATCAAATCGCGCCTCGAAACCGCTTAGGGCACTAAAAATCACCAGCGAGATGGCGTTTGTCGGCCCGTTGATCAGGTGGGAGGATGAACCGAAGATGGAAGCAACGAGCGTGACGACGATGGCCGAGTAGAGGCCGAAACGGGGATCGACTCCGGCGATGAGCGCGTAGGCCATCGCCTGGGGGATCGCGATCGCGGCGACTGTTGCGCCGGCCACAAGGTCGCGACGCGCGATGTCCCAAGTATAATTGGAACTTGGATTGAAAGGTAAGCTCATTTGGATTGCCCAGAGTGAATAACCTCGAAAATTCCGTTGTCGCCAAAGAATCTTTCCTGAGCATCAGCCCAGTTTTTAGCAACAAGTGTTATCGGAAAGAGTTGGATCTTCGGCAACCGATCCTGATACTTTTTCAAAATTGCCTCATTGATTGGCCGGTAACCATATTTGGCAAAGGTCTCCTGCGCTAAGTCGGTGAAGAGGTATGCCAGGTAAGCCTTGGCCGCGATGTCCGAGTTGTGCTTCTCTACATTCGCATCTACCCAGGTAACGCTTGGTTCTGCCAGGATACTAACTTGCGGGTAGACAACTTCCAGGTCGCCTTTGGACTCCGCCGCTTCCCGCAGGGCCTCGTTTTCCCATGTCAAATGCACGTCGCCTTCTTTTGCCATTGCGAACGTCGTGGCGGAATCGCGGGCACCTTGACCTAGGGTCGGCACGTTCTGGTAGAGTTTTGTTATAAAGTCACGGGCTTGGTCTTCGCTTCCGCCACGATAGAGGACCGAGCCCCAAGCAGCCAGGACGCTCAGCTTACCGTTCCCCGAGATCTTGGGATCCGGCGTGATGATCGTAACGCCGGGCGCGATCAGATCTGGCCAATCTTTGATATGCTTCGGATTGCTCTTGCGCACTACGAAAACGATCGTGGAGGAATAAGGCTGTGAATTGTGGGGAAACCGATTTTTCCAATCGCCGGCGATAAGCCCACGTTTGGACAGGCCTTCGATATCAGAGGGAAGGGCAAGCGTTAATACATCGGCCGCCAACCCCTGCGCAACCGCTTGGGCTTGATGCGAGGAACCGCCGTGGGATTGTTCGATGCTCACTCGGTGCCCGGCCTCCGCCTCATACATCAAGATGAACCTGGAATTGATGTCTTGGTAGACTTCGCGCGTTGCGTCATAGGAGACATTGAGTAGCTGGCCCTTGTTGTCTCCTCGGTAGTTCTTGAGCGCCACCACCGCAACCGCAACAGCCGCCAGGCCGAGGGCAAAAGCGTTGAGCCATTTAGTTGTACTCATTGGACGCCAAAACTCATGCTCGCGCTCTGCGACCAAGGAAGCTAACTGCAAGCACTAGAAAGATCAACACTCCGGTCCCGACTTGCTGCCAATAGAAGTTCCAACCGATTAACAGCAGTCCATTGGTTACGATGCTCAGCAAGAGCACTCCCAGGACAGTCCCTATTACGCTCGGGCGGCCTTCCGCATGAAGTGTGGTTCCGATAAACGTGGCGCCGATGGAATCGAGGAGATAAGCGTTGCCAGAGAGAGGGACGTATGCTTTTACCGTAGAGGAAAGAATGATTCCGGCGACGCCGCAGACAAGCGCACTCAGAAGGTAAACGAGGCCGGTGGTGCGTTGGACTTGAATTCCGGAGTACCAAGCAACTCCGGATTGCGCGCCGATAGCGCCGACCTCGCGGCCGAACCGCGTACGCT
>Ga0302325_10008533_pt1 | contig 22514 bp, 24 predicted proteins | sample Palsa_T0_2_FD_201948 | JGI IMG/M metagenome (GOLD analysis project Ga0302325, IMG submission 201948) | Peat permafrost microbial communities from Stordalen Mire near Abisko, Sweden - Palsa_T0_2 | ecosystem: Environmental > Terrestrial > Soil > Palsa > Peat permafrost | place: Sweden: Abisko...
CTCATACCCGGTGTTTGTGGTGTACACACACATCCCAGGTCGGGAGGAACCAGTTGGCCGTGTGGTTGTTGATGTACGAGAGCTGAATGACATAACAATTCCTGATGCGTACCCAATGCCTTCACAGGAGGATATCTTGCAAAGGATCATGGGATGCAAATACATTACGGTTGTCGATGCTACAAGTTTCTTTTATCAGTAGAGAACCCACCCGGAAAGCCAGAAATATCTTACAGTGGTTTCTCACCGCGGCCAGCATACTTTCCGATGTACTCTGATGGGTTTCCGGAATATGCCCGCATACGTTCAACGACAAATGGACATTATCCTTGATGGCTTGCAGTTCTCAAAGGCGTACATCGACGATATTGTTATTGCGAGTCGCACGTTCGAGGACCATATGACTCATTTGAGACAAACCTTCGCCCGCTTGGTCGAGTATAACATTGCAATCAAGGGCAAGACGTGCTTCATCGGTTACCCTTCAGCCACAGTTTTGGGACGCCGTGTGGATTCTTTTGGGCTGTCAACTACGGAGGAGAAGCTAGCTGCAATCGAGAAGTTATCTTTTCCAAGAACAGCAAAGGACCTGGAAACTTATCTAGGCACGGAAAACCGCCGCAGACCTCGCCGCGCAACTGAAGGCATTATACGAAACCGGCCACGAATACACAAACCATATTTCACCGGCAGTCCTTGAACATATCATACGACTTTGTGGTGAGCTCGAACGACCGCCCTCACCATTACGTCATAAGACGCGATTGGAAAGTGCGAGCCCAGCCCAGCCCAGCAAGAGTTCTTTCCAGAAGCGTGGGTGCATACCAGACCAACATTCAGAGCTGCACTTCGCAGATTCGAGAGGCTGGTGAACATCATGGCTCCCACCCCATCGGAATCAGGGAGCTCGAATTTTCGGCCTAGATATAGAGCGAACAGTTCAGCGAAAAGGCTCACTCTAAGCATCAATAGAACCACAGAGCTAGGGATGAGTGCACAGGACAACGGCCAGGGCAGTGGCCAAGGCCAGAACCAGAACAATGGGGTCCCGAATCAAAACCCTGCTTTCCCACGAATGAACCAACAGGATCACAATGCAATCGCAGGGATGGTGGCCAACATCATCTTTCAGCTGCAACAGAATCAGAACCAAAACCAGTACCAGAACCAGAACCAGCCTGCTGTAGCCGCCCAAACCCAGCCCTACAACCCCTGCATGGACGAAGTCGGAGTTTTTGATCCGAATCCGCAGGATGCAGAAGTCACCGGTTCAGGAGTCACGAGCGTTGGGAAGCCCACTGTATACACTAACTAACATCTACGCATTCACGGATTGACTTCGGGAACTGGCAGGCGAAAAGGGCGACAAGGCGGTACAAGAAAACTGGACTTCTTGGCTGCGAGGAGAAGGGATTGGCTGGCATACACACGAGCTTTCTGATCTAGAAAGCGAACTACTTGCCAACGCTTCACTCGACAGTATTTGCAGCGCTCCGATCAAAAGATTCAAGGAATCAGCCAGCAGCGCCATGAAAAACACGGGAAAGATCAAGTTTGGAGTCTCAAATCTTCAACGCGGAGAGACTGTGCGCAGCTTCGCCCAGACAATGTTTCGCCATGCAGAAGCAGCTGAAATGGGCTCGGATTACCTCCAGTTGGCGGCTGCGTACAACGCCTTAGAATACCTGGTACAGGCCCACTGCCCTATCCCCACACCGGAGATGTCGACGCGGAAATGGCTGGAGGAGGTGGATTTGAGATCTACTTTGTTTGAGGGCATGGTAGAAAGGGCGAATGCAAATGCTCGTCGGTTCCCCAAAGGCAAGCAAGAAGTCGGCCGTGGCTCTCCACGTTTCGGCCCCCGCCCTTTCCAGAATCAGTTTCAGAACTCTAATGGTGGGACAGGTTAGTAGACGGAAGAGAAGAGGGGAGGAATATATACTCTTGGGAGGGGTGGAGGAGGTGGAAGGTGCCACGAGGGAGAAAGAGTCCTACTAGGCATGTGTACAGTATAATTAGAATCGATCCTAATGATTGAATCGTCTCAATGACGAATAAGCCGGCTTAGCTATAAATACCATCTTATTGATTAGTAAGACAATTGATGAGTAACACAGAACAGATAATACCAAGGATTTCATAATCTGGGACAGAAATATTAAACAAAAGTAAGATTACAATTTGTCATGCCATCCGCGCCAACAATGTCCTCCACCCGCAGGAAGATGCTCGCTTCATGTTTTCCCAGCAATCTAATCATCTTCAATCACCCCAAGGCCCTTAAACACCCACTTCTTCACATCCTTCAAGAAGCCCCTTACCTCCTCTTCGTCATGGAAAGCTTCATTATACGCAGCACTCACTTCCATCCTCCCCTGAAATGTTTTGAGAAACAAGCCTAAGCCTGTCCCATACTCGCTCCCCATAACCCAAGCATCATCCACGAAAATGTCCCTAAATCCATCCCTAACTTCGCCTACCGTATTGCAATTGCCATCTTCGAAGAAAGCTGGAACACTACGCCCTTTGTAGTTTCTTCTGATGATCTTGTCCACGACGCCCAGACTAGACAACGAAACCGACGGCGATGGATTTGGTGCCGGTACCTCGCACAGGCTTTCAGAGTAAGGAGGAGTGAGCTCCCGGAAGAGAGAAGGCACGGCGTGGAGGTAGTCGTCATCGACTTTTGCGTTGTGATAGAAGATCTTGACTTGACTTAGCGCCTGTAAGAACTCGTCTCTTGATTCCTGTGGTGTAGGAAGCGGGGTGGAGCAAGACGGGACTGTAAGGTCTACGACAAGGTGGGAAGCAGAGATGCCGTGGTATAGAGCTACTACATAATTCCGTGGAGGGGGAGGATTTTTATCAAGGTACGACCACGATTCTTTGAGTGATTGTCTCAAATTGATGAGAGCATAGCTGATATATTTCGCTTTTCGTTTGGTCGAGGTTCTAGTCTGGAGATCACGAACCGTGAGCGCTATCGCGGCGTGCACAGCATGAGTTGGCGTTGCGCCGCACTCTTTACATTTTGCTATAATAGAATAAGTTTCCTTAGCACTGAGGTAGAGGGACACGCGTTTCGAATCAAGTGGCATAGATGCGCCTGCTTTGTATGGGATGGAGAGGACTTCTGCATCGGTGCGTGCTGCTTTGTTGGCTTCTTGGATAGCTTTCAGTTTTTGCAACTGCGGGAGTCCCGGAGATGGAGAGACACATGCTGCAATGCGGAGGGGAGGCGTCAGGTCCCTTAAATCGAAGTATTCCCAAGTCGGATCGAAACCGCCTATCGGGGAACTGGTGGCTTTCGAGATATTTTCGAGGAGACGATTGAACAGCATCAGGGTTCCAATGCCATCGATGATATCGTGGGGACTTCGAAACACGATGTCTCTTCTCAGGAGCCTCTTGTCAGAATCTTGGTCGATGGAAGGAGGAACAACGATGTATATGGTGGGATATCGGCCTAGAGGTGGGTCCTCGTTTGCGAATTCTGCTCCAGACTGTCCTTTGTCGATGGTCTTTAAAGTTGCCTGAACCCAATCCTCAACACATGTATAGCCCCCTAGTGGTACATCATACACCTTCTTGCATAGCTTGGTTTTGCTGTCGTATACCACAGGTGCCGCGATCGCAGGATGGTCCTCTCGGAGCTTCCTCCACGCTGAACGAGCAATGTTTTCGAACCAGGCTGAGGCTTGGGTCTCCCTCGGTTCAAGAGGGATCGAAATCGAAACGCAGGATGTAATAGCAAGATATTGGTGTCCAATCCCTTCCCAAAGCTTCGCCGAATTCGTGTAGAATTGCTCAGCTTCGTCGATGGCCCGCTCTGCCCGGTACCATCCGGCCGCGTGCCAGTGGAGGGAGTTTGGGACGTCCGTTATAGAATAATTCATATTGAAGGTACAGTATCTTAGGGAAAGGTTTGATGCTGACTTTCGCTTGGATGCGAAGCAGGATGTGCAATGAGAAGAGGGGACGTAACTAGCGACGCGGCGCCGTCTTCCTCATAATGTCACCGTGCTTCTTCCTTGTCACATTGGGAAGGAACGTGCGAGGGCGAGGCAGCGCTCCTTCTTATCAACGACAATTTTCTAGCTACGTAGAACATTGTGCGAACACGTCAGGAAATCCTCTCTTTCCTTGGGTCGGCGGGCCGTCCCTCCGCACAATTCCCGCAGTTTTCCCGCTCAAGGGGTAACCCCACAACGTTCTGTAGTCATTTATTTGGGCGCGATTTCACGAATTTCAAAGAATGTTTGTTTGACATCATGTGGCGTATCGGAGGTAAGGGACTTGGATTTGAAATTGGATCCTTACTTCCTTCCTTTTTCCCAATCTTTGTAGCATCAGACAATGATCACTATATCTCCGGTACCATGACTTAAACTACCAACCTCAACAGCCGGTCTATCATTCCAAAGTCTCCGGATCTCGTGTCCAGAGAGAGACACATGTTTCCGACTAACCGCAAAGACACCAACCACAACCTGTATCTCCTCCCCTCTCTCTCCAATCTGATACTCCTGCATTATAGTTGGGATAAGCGACCTCTGGAACATCAAATTAGTATTGGAATCCGGTTTCAAAGCCTCTCCTTTCCCCAAACCTGGGCTTAGCTGCACAATACCACTGGCCCCAGCAGAAGTCATAACCAAGGAAGAAGCACCATCCTCTAAAACACCTTCAACGATACGATCTTGATATTTTTCGACCTCGCCTGCAGTTAGAACCGGCAACGCACTCCCATCAAGGCGGTGGCAGGGGGCTGAGAATCCGCCCTCCACTGTTCTGAATTCGTGAACCTCAGGTTTTGCTCCACCTCGCAGTCTTATGCGATGCGCTCGAATATACCAATCCGGCCATCGCCGTGTCGGGGCGACAATCGTGGTCTCGATCAACAGAGGGGACTTCTTGCCAGGAGACCAGCTCGCTGAAAGCTTTTGAACCTCCTCCGATGAACCATCAGACCTCTGAAGCTGCGCAGAACCCAATTCTGGATTACTACTCTTCCACATCAACCTCCATGTCTCCCCTTCGTCCTCACTGATGGCTATGGTATTATCAGGTGCCATTTGCTGGATCAAGGGTCCGGTTGGAACGCTAAACCCAAAGGCGGATGAGTATGCAAATTTGCAGTATTTGGCTTCTGAAGCTTTGATGGGCCAGGGGCAGAATTGTCCGAGTGAAAGGAGGTAGTGGTGATTGGGCGAGAAGATCAATATCTGCTTTGGTTCATCCAAACCTGTTACAGAAAGAGGCTGAGGTTGGGCCTTCGCAGAGGACGGTGATGAGGTGAGGCTTCTTGCGAGTGGGTGGGGGAGCTCCTCGCAAGTCCAGAATGCGTGATTTTCGGGGAGTGAGATGGAGATCAGGGTTTTTAGACACCAGTAGGGTGACTGAGGAGAGTTATAGTCTTCGCACATGTACATGTTTGGATAGGCGTATCCAATATTTAAGGTTCCGTCCACGTGGAAGATGTCTTGATGTTTTGACCACCAACGTAAGTGGCGAAGCAGAAGGCCTTTTACCGCACCTAATGTCAAGGAAGGAGGCAGAGGCACCTCAGCGACGACAAGTGCAGACCAAAATCCAGCACAGGCAAAGCGATATGTGAGACTGCGTCCAAACGGAATGGCAGCACCTGAGAACCGTGTCAGCGCCTAGAATGTTTGCATAAGTTCGGTCTGCGAACTGACCATCAACATCAAAGTACCTCCAAAACTGATCCGCAAACAGCCTTGCTCTTTTCTTAAATAGCTCACACCGCCCAGGGTCGATATCAGCAGCATACTTGACATACAGAAGCTGCGAAAACTGGATCGCAAAACTTCCCGAATAATAGTCAGCCTGCCGTCTCCCATCATCCCAAAACCCATCAGCAGTCCAACCATTCCCCAAGTAAAACTGCTGCAAAATCGCATAATCCGCATCCATAAGCTCTTTCACCTCCTCATACGGAACTCCACAAGCTTTCACCAGCGCCAAGTTCGCCATGATCCTGAACCATCGCCAGTTGTTGAACGGCATTTCCTTGCCATTGATAGCCCGTATATACGTGACAATCCGCTCGCGAGCTTCAAGATCCTTAATTTCCTTAGCTGTGGGATTCGTTGCGTCTGCTGGGAGAGGCGGAACAAAAGCATCTGGTGCAGCAAGCAATGCATACCCAATGATCTCAAGCTCCACCATCCGCTGATCCGTAGTCTGGAATTCACCCCAATACTCACCATCAATCCCATGCTGATTTTGAGGATTCGTTCCAGCTATAAGTCCTTCGATCCAGGATTGAAGTCGGGGGTCAATTGGCTGGTTCTTCCTCGAGGCAAGGAGTGCTCCTACGGCCCATAATGGCCTCGCGAACCCTTCTAATTGGGCGGCTACTTCGTCGAAATGGGTTCCTATCGATACGGGGAGTCGGATGCGTGCGCCTAGGGGTGAGGTGTATGATTTTAGAGGGGAGAGGAGGGCCCAGCCTGCGGTTACGCAGTCTGAGCGGGTGCGGAAGGGATTATCTGAAAAGCCAGCTAGGGGAGGCATGGTGTCTGAGGTTTATCACGCAATGCTTCTTAATAATGTTAATAAGAATGTTGTCATGGGTTCATTGATAAGTCCATCGTGCACTTCAAAGGTTGACGTTCAGCAGTCGGATCACGGGAAGGAAGTTACTGTAAGCGAGGTTCAGTTCAGGGGTTGCGCAGCGGGTCTCTCGGCCGCGAGATAGCCCGGCGCCCGGCCTTGATCACCACAACATGTCGATCCCACGCCCAGCAACAAACCGGAGTCATGCACATTTTCAGACATCCCGGCCCAAAGAGGTATTTATCCGAGGTTCTTTTGCCATATAGGCCCATATTAAAGCTCCGCAACCAAAAGTTCAGCCACCTGACGTGCCATACAGAGCAGACTAAAAACTCAGTTCAATACTAGCAAACCTTATGATGGCGTCAATTATACAAAACATTCCTGCTTCAATGGTTTAGTTGTCAGACAGTGAGGATATGTCATCGACGCAAGAAGAACACTTAGACAATGGGACATCAGCATCATCTATCACTTAGTCTCCTGGTGCAGTTGCGGGGAAGAACATGCCACTTCTAGACCCTGCACTTAGCACACCAAGACTCGACGTCGAGCTCGCAGAGCTATTCACAGTAAATGTAGTTGCAAAAATACAGAGAGTCGCCGTCCGAGAATTAGAGAAAGAGGTATCCCCACTCCCATATCAAACGAAGATAGAATAATACTAACTCTAAGCAAGAATCCACCAACCCACTACCCAGAATACATCACCACGTCCGGCCCTAACGCAAACCACTGCACCCTCCACGAAGTCGATTTCTAGACCTGCTCCATCTTCCCCGGAAATCTCTACGCTCTCGAGCGCTGCATGAAGTTTCCCTGATCCCTCCCCATTCCTGCAGCCCACCGCTCAACCTTCCAAACTCACCTCCTGAAACTCTGTCGCGACTAGTCTGTCCCAATTCATGCCATGAACACGCGCACAGATACTCACGGCTGCGGAACGCCTTGCTTCAAGATTTGATGAGAGAGTTGGGGCCATCAGGAGTTGGGACTAAGCTGTTAATTATAGGTATTCATACACGGATATGGAGAGTGATTTTCTCGTCATCGACAGGATGTGCAGTCAGTCCCCTCCCCTTCCCTTCCCAACTCCATCAAACAAAATTTATAAAATTGCTAAATCGAAATAGATCTCAACCTCCTCTCCTACGCAGCCCACCAGACCTCCAACAACCGCCTAACGCAAATCGCCACAACCCACGCGCACACTGTCCTCAAAACCATAGTCCGAGATGACTACTCTATCTACCACCTCCTAAACTTCGATGCCAAAACAGGAGAAATGTTTTGATGGTATTCTGATGCATGCGACGGCGAATAATAACGAGGATTCTCATAAGAGATGTGCGGATCATGGGTTGGTGTATGCGGATTATTAATTTTTGGGGGCGGGGAATAAGTTGTTGAGGGTTGGGGTTGGTGTGACGATGGGAATATATTGGGGATGGTAGAATGCGATAGACTTGACATCGCATGCTCAAGGTCGTATTTCTTGGTTTTATGTGTCTCTGACCTAAGCATAATTCTACAAATCAAAACTTAAAGCAAAGTCTATGTCATCGAGTGTGATAACTCGATCCATCCCGAGAAATTCCTGATTCATCAATTTGTTTGACACTGAAAGTAGCTCCGCTGCATCATTGCCGTTGTAGCTATTTCCATCCTGAGACATAGGTTGCATCCCTGACTTCTATTTTCAGTGCTGTTGGTATTCGAGTACCAGGTCGGTGACAACCCGGCAGGGCATCGGGTTTGAGCGTGCGTGCGAGGAGATATTGCTGAGGTGGGCGAGTGTGTCGTTGAAGGAGCCGTTCCGTTACTGTGCACCTGGAGGGAATGGTTGGTGGAGCCCCGAGGGCCTTACGCGGATGGGTTCAGCTGCCACAGATAATTAGACAATATTTGAAAAGACGGGATCAAAGGAAGGCTCGAGGCTTCAAGCGATAGATGAAGAGTCGAAGCTTGATGATGGGAAGGTTACTCACGTAGAAATCAGCACGATAGACTGATCTGTGGACGGGCTTTGAAATATTTTTTATTGAGAGATCGGATGAAGGATCGGTGGTTCTGCTCAGAGGTCTTTTTCTATGTGTTGATATTGTTCTTCAAGGAGAATATTTGTAGCAAGTGGCCACGCAAGTCAGTCTTCCAGAATAAACCATCACCGCGTGGAAGGAACTGTGCTTCAGTAAACAAACTTTCATTGTCTGCCCAACTCGGGCCATTCGCTCGTCGAGAAATCTGAGTTCAAGCACTTAGGGCTTGTTTCTTTCCCAGATCTCTCCACTATTCTAGGGTATCATCGATTTCGCAATTCTATTCTCAATCCAGGCATATGTACTCCAACATCTCGCACCTAAAACTCCAAGCACGAGCACTTCAATCCATGCATCTCGACCTTCAATCCAAATTTCAATCGGACCTCAGCATCTCCAGACTTGACTTTCAATATTTGTGCTCCTTATGTGCCTCCCTCAAACTTGCAATATCAACACGAAGCTGCCACTCCTTCTTATTAACACCAGAACCCCCAGTCGGATATGCGCCATATGGATGAATTCTCTTCTTCATATGAGCATCGACGCGCTTCTTAGCATTCTTCTCCTTAGACATGAAATACAAGCATTCAACGCCATCAAGAGCCTCAGTACAGGTGCGGTAGAGATGCGCGAATTTGCAGAATCTGTTGCTGCAGCCGAAGCCGTGCTCGTCGTTGAAATCTTCGCAGACCGGTTGCAGGCGGCAGTGTGGGACTGGGCATGGACCTGGGGAGGAGAGTGAGTTGGGGCAGACGCCGAAGTATTTGGCTGGGAGGGTGACGAGAGCTTCAGGGAAATCGTGGTCGATGGGGGTCTTTGGATGAAGGGACTCGGGAGAACTGCTGAGTTGAGGGATGAAAGGTTGCTGGCTACTGGTCAGGATCTGCTCATTGCTGGGGGCGAGGGAACTTACTGCATTCGGATCCAGTCTGGTCTCAGAACTGTCCTTACTACCGGCGGTGCTTGGAGCTGAACGATCGGACGAGGGCTCTGAGGCCTCGGAAACCGCAGTCATGGGAGAGCCATTCTCATCCTTCCAGTATCCATCTGCACCCATAGAAGGCCCCTGCTGACCGGTTTGTAATCTCTCGATGAACTTCCAGAGGATGACCTGCTTCGCGCTTTGGATTTGGGTGATCTTCTCCATCTTGTCCAGCTTGTCTCTTGCGACCCTGTAATCAAGTCTCGCGCTCTCGAAGTTCTCGGTAAGAGTTTTGTTCTCGACAGTCAAGATATTCCGCTCCTCCTTCAAGTTGCTGTTCTCCGTTCTCAAGTTGTTGTTGGCTGCTCTCAAATCATCGCGCTCCTTGACCAGAAGGTGAATAGCATTGAACATGTGCTGCGGATCATGGTTGACAGCCATTTGGAGAGAAGATGGATCAACCACATAGGGAAGACCGGGGACGAGAGGGAGAGGCATTCGGTATGGATAGTCAAAAAACCCTTCTTGTTCGGTGTCTGGTGGTGGAAGAGCAGGAATCGGAATCAATTCTGCATAAAGGTGAGCGAATATCCAGATCGATTTTAGAGCTCGCATCAAAGGACTTACGGTTTATGAATTGAGGGGTGACAAAAATAGGCGGACCGTATGGAAATGATGGCAGTGCGGTATAAGCTCGTTGACGTTGTTGAATGTACGAGATAACACACTGGTTGGGAGGAATGTACGACATTTTGACTATCAGTTCGCATCAGATCGGTATCATGACATCGTCGGTCTCTTTTCCGAATGTAAACAATGGATATCGACATGCGGGAACTCACCAACTATCGACGGAAGCTATGCAAGAAGCAAACTTATTCTTTCCAACAACTTTGGTACGTAAACTTTGTGTCAGTAGCAAAGGCACGGTGCATATTGTTTGTGTTTATGGCAAGACAGAGGAATAATTCAGATTATAGTTGGTGGGAGGCAGCTTCACCCACCCCCTTAAGCGATCACGGGACATGGGGCCCTAGGTCTCCTGAATCGGAGGCATCCGCTCGCAGTTCTACGTCTAGCGTAGACTTTGTTGCTTAAAGGTTGGTGAATCTGTTGGTTTGTATCCGACAATCAGATAGTAGCCTTTGATCCGCTTACTTGTGCGCTACCAATTTGATGCCAACATCTATCTCATCCACATCTTCCTATTGAGGCTTTCTTCCATAATATTTTGCCTTGCAAGCCAGGAAAATCCTTTTGCTTTGGCATTCTTCGAAGTTTTTGATGTTCGGTGGTGAGCACAGGGGTTTTGGCAAGCTCTCTTTTTGAAGCGAGAAAGGTGAATCGTCAACAACACTTCACGAGATTAGGAGAACGAGTTTACGCAAGCCAGCCGAGTCCCCAAAGTTAGGCATTAAGAACCCCGGAAAATTATTCAAAATTCTTGGAAGGTAATGAGCTTCATTCTACCACTCAAATTTCCAGCGTGTTTGCTATTGCGACTATCCTTTAAGTCCTGTAGGTCAGCTCTGCAGCAGTCTTCATGAATGGGCTATAATGCCTCAAGAAATCTAGATCCATTTCCCATACTGTACTTCATATCCTAATTCTCAGCAGCAGTTCTCCAACCTATGGAGGAACCGGTATGTCCCCCACCTACCCACCTTCCACCCTCCTCCCTACGCCTCCCAACCATCTTCCCTCATGATTTCCGAAAGGGAATTTATAATTCGCTGAATCTGGAGATGCAGAAAGAGCTAGGAATATACTTAAGAAAGCATTCAATAACGCAAAGGCCTTGATTCTATAAACGTACTTTGGAGGGTACGTGGCGCGACGCAAACCGTTCTCAGGTCACAGCCCAACCCCTATTTCCAGGTTTCAGGTCTATTATGTGTTCAACTTATCTTACTTCAGGGCGTTTATCAAGCGACCCAAAAAGAGTATTTAAGTGGCAGGGAGACGTGAGAGGCGACGAGTGCTTGCTGTCAATGGTTAAAGGTGAGAGGCTGGGATAAATGGATGATATGTGGTTGGTGGATTAGGCATTCAGCGAGAGATAAGCCAAATTAATTTTCTGCTTATCTTTCAACTCTTTCTTCTGGCTTCAATCTATCCGTCTGAAAGTTCAGTGGCGAGGTAATTTGTGACAGTGGGCTTATATTTGACAATCTCAATCCTAGCATCAAGCCCCATCTACGGTAGCTGATGCTCTGGAGTTCCCCGCCGACCACCGTATGCGACCATTCTCTTGCTGAAGGGCTGTAACGAGACGAGGGATGTCCTTAGCTCGCTCCCACCCAAAGCGTGCCTGGAGATCCGCTATCTGCCTCTCATAATTCTCTCGAACTTGAACTTGTGAGGCCTCCGATTTAATAGTAGAGAAAGAAATGAGGTCATGTGACCTGGGCCTGTATTAGCAAGAGCAAGTCGTCATAGAAGTGTAACTGAGCTATCCATTTCCTTAAACACTCGTCATATCAGAACGATTTAACGTTTGGGAAGGAGCGCAGCAGCAGACTTGGAACAGGTTGAAGAATCAAAATCAATTCGTCATCATGCTCCTTCCACAAGAGAGCCAAAGAAATTCGTTTCCATCAACAACCCCTACTCGATAGCAGAAACAGAATGCCCAGCAGTAACAGGATTCATAGAATCGCTCCAATTCATCCTAAAGTCCTGTCCAAGTTCCTTCTTCAACGCCGTTGACACCGCCTCAAGCACATTGTCAAACACCCCAAAGCTCGCCGGATTCTGTTTATCATTGCCCTCCCCCTGATATACCCCTGTCTTCACCAGACAAGTATTCCAGCCATACATATTTCCCCCAATAATATCCGATTGCGGATTATCCTCAATCATGTAGATATTCTTTGGTAGGCGTGCCTCGTTGTGTATTGTGTCCATCCAGCTTGTCATGACTTCGTCTGCGTATTTGTAGGTTGCGAGTTCGGGCTTGCCGTAGATGACGCGCTCGAGTTCTACGCCGGTGATGGCTTTGAAGATTGCCTCGAGCGCCATGCGGAAGGTGCCTTGGGACATTCGTGGGATGGGATGTTCAGTGGGGCAGAGGAGGTCACCTTGAGAGAAGTAGATGGGGATGCGTTGAGAGATGGGGTCTTTGGCTTTGGTGCCGAGGACGCCGTCTTCGGATTGGAGGAGGTCCATGATGATTTGTAGGTCGGTGGCGTAGTCGCGGGAGTCGGAGAAGACGAGGATTGCATCGATCTTGACTTTGCTAAAGTCTCGTGGGGTGGAGGTTGCTCGTTGCTCGGCGGTGAAGAACTCTTTGAGTGGAGAGGTGGGTTGCGAGGCTACAATGTCATTGGGCACGATGATGTCTTTGAAGCCGTATTGTTTGGCAACTTCTCGACATTGGTAGTTCTCTCCTCCAACAACCAAAACTGTGTCGTGATATTCTGCGAGAGCAGACATGGGTGTGTGTGATTGGATAAATTGTTCGGTTGAGATAGGAGAGTGAAGGATCCGCGAGAGTTGAGCACAACGTGCGGCTTCTGGCTTGCCAGATCCGTTTGTGAGGAATATGTGAGGAATCTTGATACCAAGTTCATTGTCTCCGTTGAGAACCTCAAGAACACGCTTCCCTTCCGGGATTAGGCGGTCTCCATGGACGAGGACACCATCAATATCGAACGCAAATGCCATGTCTTTTGCACCCGCGGTCTTCACTGAGGACATGTCCTGGATTTGTGATGATGGAATATCTCGAGTTGGCTGAATAGCCGGCATGCCAGGTCTCGTGGGTCTGCCATCTGGACCTGCAACTGATGAAAGGCGAGATTGACGCTTTGATTTTGGAATTGGCAGAGAAGCTCCAAAGCTGTTTCGTGATCCTCTTCTATCGACTTGAGAGGGTGAGATACTCAAGGAGTGCACGGGAGCCTCGGCCTCGGCGATTGATGATCTCGTCGCCGGGACTTCGATCGTTCCATTGTGGTCATTTTGCTTCTCTGCTGGAGGATGCAGCCTGTGGTTGTACTTTACTGGAGAACCATGGCTGATAATATTTTGCAGATGGTCATATTTTGGGGTCTGTGGTCTCTGGGCGTCCACGCCCAAATCAGAGTCGTTTAAAACAGGCATGTTGGGGGTATAGGGTAAGTAAACAGGTAGGGACTATTGAAGACCGTGAGGGCAAATGTGGAAGTTCAACTGGATGAAAAGACGCCCCACGGTGCTAGATGGAAGCTGTATATATCTGGAGTGAGAAGCAATGAAACGAAGCTAGATAATTGCTAGGAGATGAGAAAATAAAATTTCACCGCAAAATCATAACACGGCTTTTGCATGTGAAGTCATGACCGTAGCTATCTCTTTGGTCCATCCGTTATCTTCCACAGGATCCACAAGAGCAAGTGGTCTCTCCTACCAGGACTCGGTGTGAAACTCGAGCTCCAGTGTATGAGATGACGGTGTGGTGAAAAGCTCTATCAAAAGCGGATCGCAGAATTGATGCTGTAGTTGAGCCAAGCTCTAAGAACAGGGAGTTAAGTTATTGCATACAATCCACCGCCTCACCTCTGCTTGACCGCAGTCTTCGTATATAATACCATTGTTGGTATATTTGCATTCACTAGTTTTAGGTCACGTGACCTTATGTCATGTGACAGCGCTAGTCCAAAATAGGTAGCCGAGGAAGTATATCGACACTATGGTGTTAATATACTTCCTTAATCAACCATCTACCTACAATAACGCAACCTGTATATCACGATATTACGTGCCGTGCTACGCGTTACAGGTAGACCGACAACCATAGTAAAAGTTTATTTTTTTTTGTCGAGTTTGTAGTGAACCGACTGTACGAAGGTATGTGACTTGTAAGTTTTAGCGACACCCACTAGTTGGCAGGGCACTGTAGTGCACTGACACCAATCGTGCAGTTTTAAGGCTTTTTGGGCGACGAGAATCTTATCCCTTCTCCCTCAACCCTGCACTACGCCCTCCCTGCCACGTATACACCTTACCTCACACCTCTCCTCCTCTTCCTAATACCCCTAAGAGGTCATTCTAGAGCCGATTTGCATAAATCGACCGATTCTTTACTTGTTTTAAAGTAAGCGTAGCTATATAAGCTTAAGAGAGCCTTCCGAGTTGTAATATACTAGCTAATTAAGCTTTGCTTATTTTTGCACTTTTAATAATGACTTTTAATTAAGAAAAAATAAATATATTATATGCTAAACGGTTATTTAATGCTTAAATTTAAATAATAACCTTTTTATATTTGCTATTTAAAAATTTAATAGTTTCTTTAGATTTGAATAGTTATTTTATAGCAAAAACATATTTAAATAATTAATTAATAGTTTGTTTTATTAAAGTACTACTTGATTATGGTTCCACGGTGCGCACCCGCCTCGCTTCGCCGAGAAGGTAGACCAAGGAACTTTATGACATCACTGAAATCCCACTCACCATCTGCCATCCGAAACCTAAGCCTTCAGTCCGATTCGCTCGGCTGCTTTTTTACTGGTCAGCCTTGCCCAGGCAGATTTCGATAACGTGCTGCCGCGTGACACGTCACTCACAGCTTTACTGCCAACTCCATCAAAGTTTCTTTTATCCTGGGATGCTCGCTCTCAGGCTGCAACCATTGAATATTACAACTTCAAATAATGGCAACCTCATCATCAGCCAATGGCCTTCAGAGGTAAGAGATCGTATTTATTGCATCGTGCATCGCTGATTTATTGAATACAGTTCTTCACTACAAAAGCAAGCTATAGAGAAGGCTCGTTCGTCTTTCTCACGCTTGCCAAGAGGAGATCCTATCTTTCAACAGTGTATTGATCAGGCGGATTCAATACCTGATGTCCTAAAATCGGTCCTCCAGACATCCCACTCTTACAAGGAAAGAAAATCCGCACGACTTTTTCGAAAATTTGAACAGCATGCGCATTTCTTACAAAATGCTTCTGATATCGTCGACATCGTGGTGCAAACGCAGGCTGGAATAGGCTGCCCGCTGTGGGCGCCTGTTAAATTCGTCCTTAAGGTGTGATCTTGTCTGTACTAAGTTGGCTTGGATTTAGTTGAACGTATGTCTCAGGTCTCGAAGGATCATGCCCAGGTTGCAGAACAAGTCCTGAATCTGATCGAAGTTATTTCTGAAAATCATCACCGCTTCGAGATTTACGGGAAATTGCCGCCGGATCCCATCCTCCAAATAGCTCTCTTAAATATATTCACAGACGTCGTGGAATTCTCGGTGCGGGCGTCTCAGCTCTTTAGAGGGAGCACGCGGGGTTTGTTCTTCCTCCGCTACTTGGTGATTATTACTTACTTATAGGCTCTCTCCAGCCCGAATGGCCAGACTGTTCGTACGTTCTTTCAAGGAGGAGTTTGGAGATATCTTTGATCGCCTCAAACGACGAACAGAGGTTGTCGACCTAACAGCTATGGCAACCCAATTGTTGCGCGCCGATGAATCCCGTCAAGGTAAAATCCGCTAATCCAGTCGCAATCTAGACATTCGCTCACAGGCAAACCAGAGGCGCAGAAATTCCGATGTCAAAGCTGGCTAGAGCCGCCAAACGTCAGAGAATTTCATCAGCTTCAAGTTCACACAAAGTTGCTTGGGACTTGTGACTGGATTAAAGGTAACCCCGCCTTCGTGAAATGGAATGAGCCATCACTTCTTTCAGTTTCCGGCCGGCTCTTGTGCATCTCAGGAACTCATGGCTGTGGGAAAACCATTCTCGCTTCATCAATCATTGAAGACCTAAAGAGCAAACAGCTGCAAATTATATTCTACTATTTCTCAGGAAAGAATGCACATCTGAAGGACCTAGATGGTATAGTTCGAGCCTTTCTATGGCAGGTTTTAGAAGGTAACGCCGACCAACGAAGTCTGGACCTTCTCAGTGGCCTGGTGCTAAAGGGGCCTCCTGCGGTCACTGACATGGTACACATCCTGAAAGAGGTTGTGGCATTGATTAGCACACCAGTATACTGTGTTATTGACGGAGTTGATGAATATGAAGACGAATCTAACACGATTGAGAAGTTACTTCAGTTTGTTCTTGGCCTTCTCAAAGCTAATGCCAATTTCCGAGTCGTTCTCCTTGGTCGACAGCATGTACTCCAATCACATGTACTCGAAGCAAAAATTGGTGCACCACCTCGGAGGATTGAGATAGGCTCGGACTTAGTCAAACAGGATATCAGCGCCTTTATTGATGCTGAGATAGATGCCAGGATAAATAGCGACCTCCTTAGGCTCCCAGGATTGCGGGATTCCATTTCCAAAATACTGCGAGAGAAGTCCGACGGTATGTTTCTTTGGGTGGAGCTAATGATCAAAGATCTTAGCAAATCGGACTCACAGTTTGAAGTACAAGAGAGACTCCGCAATCCACCACGGAGTCTTGAAGGCATCTATCGACATATCTTTTCTCGCCTAGTCAAACGGCTTGACAAAGTTCAATTGAGCCTTGCCAGGAAGCTCTTGGCCTTCACGATCATCTCATGTCGTACATTGGAGGTCAATGAATTGCAATATGCTCATGCTTTGGAATCAGGATCGTTCAAACTTAAGGAGCGCTTGCTTCTACACCCTGCCCAAAGTATTCTCGATGTGTGTGGCGATTTCATCAATATAAAGGACGACTGTGTGCAACTTATCCACTTCTCTGTCCAAGAGTTTCTCACCCGGCCAGAAGATGAATGGCAGCACAGCGCCGACCGAGAAATAATTTGCTTTCGAGTGGACTTGGAGCCTTCACATCGCTCCCTAGGCTCTGCTTGTGTGGATTACTTAGGCGTGTGCGAATACGGCTATCCATTATCCGATACGGATGGGTTTTTAAATCTGGCAAAAGATTACCCATTCATAAGATACGCCTCTAGGTACGCCATTTCCCATCTGAGTCAAGCTGGTCCTCTTTGTTCAGCTACCGTACGCAAAATCAGAGATTTTCTTGGATCGAAAAATTGTGCCTCTTGGATCGAGTATCTAGCCATGCTTGTCCTAGACGATGGGTCTCTGGCCATGCTAGATGATGAGCTTGAGAGATTCATGTCTCAGCTAGATATGGGAGAGTATAAACGAAGGTCATTTGAGAATGATATTTGGGTGCAAATGCGTCAAGAACTCGAAAGAAGAATTCGAATGTTTGGAAAACACGATCCCCGGACCGAGCAATGGCAATCACTTCTTCACATTATTCCACTAAATGGATGCGTAGACGAGGATACCGACCATAAACTTGCAAACCAGACCCCACGGCTGCTATTGACAGACGAGTCTAGTTTGTCACACATATCAAATGCTCTTATTCAAAATCCGACATTGCCACTCCATCGACAGATTGATGTACTTCTCAGGCTTGAGTCCCATCTTCGGCGAGTGACGGTTCTCACCGATCCCCTCAAAATGTTGTTCCGCATCATTCTGCAAAAATCCCATGCAATTCCAGTCTACGTACTTTTGGCGGTTGGCAACTTTTATGATAGATTGGATAAGTGGGATGAGGCGCTTGAAGTTTATCGCGTAGCCTTGGCGAAGGTCGAGGCACAAGAAAGGCCCATCAAGTTTGAAATTTTAAACAATATTGGCAACGCTTTAAGACAACAAGAAAAGTATCAGGACTCCGAAGCTGCATTTCGGCGATGTCTTGAAGGGCGGGAGAGAGTGCTAGGGAAGGAGGATAAAGAAACCCTATGGAGTGCATATTGGCTAGCAGATGTGCTGGTCTCCCAAAGAAAGTATAGCGAGGCCGAGAGCATATATCGGCAAACACTTGAGGGGAGGGAAAGGACCTTGGGAAAAGAGCATAAATACACGTTAAATACTGCCCACTGGTTGGCAGGTGTGCTTCGTCGTCAAAGAAAGTATAGCGAGGCGGAGATTATATATCGGCATACGCTTGAGGGACAGGAAAGGACCTTGGGAAAAGAGCATAAAGACACGTTAAATACTGCCTACTGGTTGGCAGATGTGCTTAGTCGTCAAAGAAAGTATAGCGAGGCGGAGATTATATGTCGGCATACGCTTGAGGGACAGGAAAGGACCTTAGGAAAAGAGGATGAAAAAACTTTGTGGACTGCATATCATCTAGCGGACACGCTAAATGAGCTTGAAAAATACCAAGAAGCTGAGTCCATGTATCGGCGAACGCTAAAGGGAATGGAGAAAGTGTTTGGGAAGAAGCACCCGGATGCCCTGGAATGCGTAAATAAGTTGGCGGGAACATTGTATGATCAAGAGGAATACGAGGCAGCTGAAGAGATGTATCGACGAGCAACAGAGGAAAGGCAGACGGCCTTAGGGAAGGATCATCCAGACACCCTGATAAGCATACACAATCTAGCGGCAGCATTGGATAATCAAGAGAAATACGAGGCAGCTGAAGAGATGTACCGACGAGCGATTGAGGGAAGGCAGACGGTCTTAGGGAAGGATCATCCAGACACCCTTCTAAGCATACACAATCTAGCGGTAACATTGGATAATCAAGAGGAGTATAAGGCAGCTAAGGAGATGTACTAGCGTGCGATTGAGGGAAGGCGGACAGTGCTAGGGAAGGAACATCCACATACTCAAGAGAGTGTAAGCGATCTGGCAGAGATGTTCCGTAATAAGGCCAGTTCTCCCTCAGCAATGAGTAGTAACGCAACGCCGCTACAAGCGGCTGCAAAGGGCGGGCACCTTGAGGTTGTCCAGTTTTTGATTAATCAGGGCGCCGACGTTAATCAAGCCCCAGAGAGAATCGGCGGCAGAACCGCACTGCAAGTGGCTTCAGAGGCTGGATGTCTATCAGTCGTCCAACTGCTGCTGAAGCATCATGGGAATGTTAATGAAAACCCAGCAAGCTACTCTGGTAAAACAGCGCTGCAGGCAGCCGCAGGGAACGGCCATCTTGAAGTCGCACGGCTATTGCTCGAGCATGGTGCCGATGTTAATGCCAATACAGCAACATACGGTCACAGTAGAACGGCGCTTCAAGCAGCTTCAGAGGGTGGACATCTGGAAGTCGTCCGACTGTTACTAGAACGGGGTGCCGATGTCAATGCTGGAGGGACGACGTGTAGTTTTGGGAGAACAGCACTCCAGGCGGCTTCGGCCGGTGGCCATTTGGAAGTCGTCCGGCTCTTGCTAAAGCAAGGTGCTAACGACAATGCTGAAGTGCGGAGACATGGTAGAACGGCGCTGCAGGCGGCTTCCGATGGACGCCATTTGAAGGTTGTTGGTCTGCTGCTTGAACGGAATGCCGATTTCAATTTCTAGGGCGGAATGTGAATAAATGAGCTATTCAGGGATAATGGAAGATGGAACTTTATCATTTATGCTATATCATACCTTTATGCCTTGCTATGAACGTCGTCATTACATCATGCAATCACTTTCATTATCCAACCCACCTTCACCGTCCACGTGGCCATCTACAATATCACTGATACCTATGGTAAGCACAGCACTCACGAACCCAATCACTGCCTTAACCCTTTGCGCTTCGCTTCACAATCCGTCCCGTAATTAGAACCCTAATCTATAGACCTAACCTAGCCATGCAAATGACATGCCAATTTCTAGTCCCAATGATTCTTCTCTTAACAACCAAGTCTGATTAGACACAGTGTGGTAGAGCCGCGGAGTTGCAGGGATGAGCAATGACTATTAGGAGGTTGTTGACTAACAGCGACCGACCATTTGAATCCGTTTAACCTTTCGACCCTTGGTCAGATAAGGTCATTGAGCGGAGCCCTCGGAAAAGGAATTTTGTTCTATTCGTGTCACAGCTGTCTGACTGTATGTGAAGGGATCCAGCATGATGTTGAGATACCGCTTAGCGCGGGGCAGTCTCGACGAAGGCTAGGGAAATCCCTGATGCGCGAGTGAGAGGTTGATGGGCGATCTACATCTCGCGTTGCCTGTTCCTCTTTTTCTGAGGCAAGACGAAGCCTTACCTAAGGGCCGCTTGGGTCCCACCATCGGTAGCGAGGACGATCATGATGAATATGTGCCGAGAGAGGCGTGTCATTCGTGGTGTTGGTGGGTGAAAGTTGGCGTCCACTCTGGTAGCGTTTATCAGCCGAAGTTAGCGATGCCGCGCTCGAAGGATCTGAGGGCTAGCGTCTTCGAGCCCTGCAGGGCGGCGTCTGCAGGACAATGTCAATCTGACAATAAGACTCAGGTTACGAAGTTACTCAGCTCAGGGTCCTGCCAAGCATGACTCGACCCTCAAGGTGATGCTGCAAATGGAGACTCGAATTACGGGTACTCAAACGTCATATGCCGCCCTGTTGAGAATAGGAAGATGTTATGCGTGCGGTCCGAAGAATAGCCGTGCAGATTCTGCAGTTGTTGAATCGAGGAGGATTGATATACTCTACTCACATGGCAATTAACACAGCACAGGCCCCACTTTCAATACACGAATTTTCCCTCGTCAACACGCACACACGATCCTATACGTATTCGACAATGGCAGCACCAGCAGTCACAGGTCCAATGCTTAAGATGAACAATGGTGTGGAAATGCCCGCTCTCGGGTTTGGCACTTTTGCCAATGAGGGCAGTAAGGGCGAGACACACAAAGCAGTTATTCATGCTTTGAATGCAGGATACCGACATCTCGATTGTGCCTGGTTCTACCAGAACGAAGACGAGGTCGGATCTGGAATGCGGGAATTTCTTTCCCAAAACCCATCTGTGAAGAGATCCGATATTTTTATCACGACAAAAGTATGGAATCACCTGCACGAGCCAGAAGACGTTGAATGGAGCTTGAAAAACTCGTTGGAGAAGTTGCAGACACCATACATTGACGCATTCCTGGTACACTGGCCCATAGCTTCAGAGAAGAACCCAGACAGAACTGTGAAGATTGGGTCTGATGGAAAGGTCAGCAAAACTTCCACTTTTCACATGCAAGTTAACCTGCTATAGTACGTGATCAACAAGACCCTCACCGAGAATCCCGAGCCCACCTGGCGAGCAATGGAAAAGCTCTACCACGAAGGCCTCGCGAGATCCATTGGTCTCTCAAACTTCACTGAAAAAGGAATCGAGGCTCTCCTCAAATACGCAGAAGTCAAACCCGCAATGAACCAAATCGAAATACATCCATTCCTTCCTCAACAACCTTTGATCAATTACTGCTTATCGAAATCGATTATCCCAGTCGCGTACTCTCCTCTCGGTTCTCAAGACCAAGTCCCCGGCACTGGAGAGAAAGTCAGCACGAACATAGAATTAAATGCTATTGCAGACGAGAATGGCTGGACATTGGCACAAGTGCTCATCGCATGGGGATTGAAGAGAGGATACTCTGTGCTGCCGAAAAGCAGCAATGAGAGCAGGATCAAGGGAAATGCGAATTTAGTGACCCTGTCAGATGAGGATTTTGCGGCTGTGAACAAGGTGGCTGAGGGTCGGTGGACGCGGTTTGTGAATATGAAGGATACGTTTGGATATGATGTGTGGCCAGAAGAGAGTAAGTAGAATGGCTTTGTTTGCATTTTCATAGGGCAAAATAGAGAATAGATGGATGGCGTTGGGTAGATTTTGCATTATTATGGAATATCGCAATTTTTTTGTCTCGATATGTAAATGTCAATTCTGTGGATTTCTGGGAGATTTAACAAGACCTCGTTCGGTCGGTTGCCCGAACTGCGATATGCAACAAAACTTTTGGGAGTGGTATTCACTATTTGAGGCAGAGATGAAAACTTTCATCCGAGTGCTCGAGGTACAATTGTTGATATTTGAAATCGGACGGGTGCGATGTGCTATAAAGACTCCTCGGGTTCTATTCACTATTTTGAGGACGGGATGAAAACTTTCATCTGAAGCTTAGGAGTTCGATAGGTGTTGTCAACTTGGCACATTTGGGATTTCTAAGGTAGTGCTAATGGAGATCTGCTTTCTAACCAGGTGAGGTCGATGAACTTATCTTCACTTACTACTAAGTGAAGGGAGCTCTGAAGATGTTACCCAGAGG
>Ga0302325_10008534_pt1 | contig 22513 bp, 17 predicted proteins | sample Palsa_T0_2_FD_201948 | JGI IMG/M metagenome (GOLD analysis project Ga0302325, IMG submission 201948) | Peat permafrost microbial communities from Stordalen Mire near Abisko, Sweden - Palsa_T0_2 | ecosystem: Environmental > Terrestrial > Soil > Palsa > Peat permafrost | place: Sweden: Abisko...
CTGGCTGGCCGACAACGTCGTGGTCTCCTCGCGCAGCGTCCACTGATCGACGTAGACCCCCGCGGGCAGCCAGCATTCGTCGGCGTGCAGGCGCTCGGTGACGACGATGCAGCCGCCCACCCGCCGGCCGTCCCGCCCATCGGTAGCCGGCACCCAGAACACCCGCCCTACCTGGCGCGAAATCAGCGGGGTGAGGTCCGTTAGCTGGCCCCGCTCGAGGTAGTTCCACAGCCGCCCGTCGTCAAGCGGCCCGCCCGTCACCGGCGGCCAATCGGCGGCCTGGCTGCCGATTCGCGGCATCACCAGGATGCCGGGCAGGACGGATGGGTCATCCCAGGGTTCCGGCACCCGGCCGTGCGCCGCCAGCACTGCCCGCACCTGCTGCCCGGCCACCCAGCCGAGCAGCACGCCGTCGCGCAGGACCGGAACGCTGCTCTCGATCAGCTGACGGACGGCGGCATCGACGGGTGCGCGCAGCCGGATCTCAATCCGCGCCCAATCACGGTGATCCCAAGGCTGGATGGCGAAGAGGTCGTCGCGTTCCATGGTGAGGACGAAGAAGCGGGTCCCCCCCGCATCGCGGTGCATCAAGACCATGGAGCCGTAGCGGTGCTCCGCGTAGTGCCGCCGGACGGCCAGCGGGTAGCTGCGGAAGAGCCGCAGGCACGCCATGAAAACGTTGTCGCCTGACTGGGCCTGAGCCAACAAAGCTTGCTCCTTGCTTGATTACGGGCTGAGTGACAGCGCCCGCCCTGCACGGGACCAACGGACGCGCCGGGTCCGCCGCCGTGGGGCGAGGCCTGGCGCCACATGCTGGCGTGCGGCACACCCGCAAACATCGGCCAGTTGACCTATCCCGTCGGTTCCCCGTCGGCCGTGAGCGCGGCGTAGGCCGGCCCGAGGAGATCGCGCAGCTGCTGGCCGCGGACCTCGACCGCAGGCGGGTCGGATAGCCGCAGCAGCAGGTCGGGCGGGGCGGCCGGGCTGGTCGGCAGGGCGCGCAGCCGGGCCTGGCTCAGGCCGGGCGACCAGAAATCGGCCAGGCACTGCTCAAGCGGCGGCCCGGTCACGTCCGCGAGCACCGCCATGGCCGGGCTTTCCCTGGCGGGAGGGACCGACGGGGGCAGCCCGGCGGTCGCACGCCCGACGGCCCCGCCAGCGGCAGGGCCTCGAGCGGCCGCCCCGCGCAAGGCGGCAAGAAGCTCCTCGCGGGTCCGGCCCCGCAGCGCAAGCATCGCGAACGGATCCTCGTCGAACGCCTCGGCCAGCACGTAGCAGACCGCCGCCAGGTGCTTGCACGGGACTTCCCAGTCGGGGCAGTTGCAGTCCATCGTCAGGTCGCGCCTGGACGCGGGGAAAAGCGGCGTGCCGGCCTCCGCGAAGACCTGCTCGATCTCGGCCGGCATCTCCCCCGCCAGCAGCCGGGCGCGGAACAGCGCCTGGGCGGACAGCCGCGACTCGACCTCGCGCCACTGCGCGCCGGTCAGCGACGGGACCGTGATCGTCACCCGGTACGGCTGCGGGCGCGACCCCTGCACCCGCGCGCTGACCTTGCCAGCGGCCAGCGAGAACTCCAGCACCTGGCCGCGCCGCGCGTAGCTGCGCCCGCGCTGCAGCCTGCCGCTCATCCCGTAGGACTCAAGCACCGCGATGAACCGCCGCGACCACCACTGCTCGCCGATCGCACCGCGCTTGCTCTTCGCCTTAATCCCGCCCTCGACCGAGATCGGCCCCGACGACGAGTAATCGAACCACGGGCTCATGCGGACACCGCGTCCGCCGACAGCGCCAGCACCTCGCGCAGCGCCGAGGTGGACAGGTCGGTGAGCCAGCTCTCGCCGACGCCGACCACCTGCTGCGCCAGCGCCTTCTTCTGCTCGATCATGGCGTCGATCCGTTCCTCAAGGGTGCCGACGCAGACGAACTTGCGCACCTGGACATCGCGCCGCTGGCCGATGCGGAACGCCCGGTCGGTCGCCTGATCCTCCACTGCCGGGTTCCACCACCGGTCAATGTGGATGACGTGGTTGGCCGCGGTCAGGTTGAGCCCGGTGCCGCCCGCCTTCAGCGACAGCAGGAACAGCAGCGGCTCGTCCGCCTCCTGGAACCGGGCGACCATCGCGTCCCGCTGCTTCTTGGTCGTGCCGCCGTGCAGGAAGAGCACCGGGCAGCCGGTCCGCGCGGCCAGGTACGGCTGCAGCATCCGGCCGAACTCGGCGTACTGGGTGAAGCAGAGCGCCTTGTCCCCCTCGGCCACGATCTCCTCGCAGATCTCCTCAAGCCGGGCCAGTTTGCCGGACCGCCCGGCCAGCCGGGAGCCGTCGCCGAGCAGGTGCGCCGGGTGGTTGCAGACCTGCTTGAGCTTGGCCATGGTGGCCAGCACGAGGCCGCGGCGGCTAATGTCGTCGGCCGCGCCGTCGATCCTGGACATCATGTCGGTGACGGTCGCCGCGTAGAGGGTGGCCTGTTCCTGCGTCAGGTTGCACCAGACCTTCATTTCCTGCTTCTCCGGCAGGTCGGAGATGATCGACTTGTCCGTCTTCAGCCGGCGCAGCAGGAACGGCTCGGTGATCCGGCGCAGCTGCTGCGCGGCCTCGGCCGAGCCGTGCCGCTCGATCGGCACCGCGTACCGCTCGCGGAACGCCTTCGCGGAGCCGAGCAGGCCGGGATTGGCGAACTCCATGATCGACCACAGCTCGGAGAGCTGGTTCTCCACCGGCGTCCCGGTCAGCGCGATCCGGGATGCCGCGGGCAGCGATCTGACCGCCTTCGCCTGCTGGCTCAGGTGGTTCTTGATCGCTTGCGCCTCGTCGACCACCAACCGCGCCCAGCGCACCGCCGACAGCGCCGCGAGGTCCCTGGCGGCGGTCTGGTAGGTGGTGATCACCAGGTCAGCGGCGGCGAGCGCGGCCGTCAGCTCGGCGCCCGTCAGCCGGTCGGCGCCGTGGTGGACGTGCACCGCCAGGTCCGGGGTGAACCGCTCCGCTTCCCGCTGCCAGTTCCCGGTCAGCGACATCGGACAGATCAGCAGCGTGGGAGAAGTGGGAGAAAGGGCAGCAAGATCAGAATCATCATTTTGAACGGGCCGTGGCTTCGTCCGCTCCGCCCAAATGAGTGACAACAGCTGGACGGTCTTTCCAAGGCCCATGTCGTCGGCCAGGATCGCACCGACCCCGAGCCCGCCGAGGAACGACAGCCAGGACAGACCGCGCTGCTGATATGGCCGCAGCTCCCCGTGGAAGCCGGCCGGGGTCGAAATCGGGTCGAGGCGCTGGTCGGCCTGTCCGGATAGCAGGTCCCCGAGCCAACCGTCGGCCTCCACCATCGTCAGCGGAAGCTCACCATCCGCCCCGCCCGCGCCCATCGCCGCGCCAAGCACGTCGGCGGCGGTCATCGACCCCGACTGCTTGGCGGCCAGGAATTTCAGCGCCGCCTTCAGGTGACGGTCGTCAAGCTCCACCCACTGCCCGCGGATGCGCACCAGCGGCACCTTGAGGCGGGCAAGCTCGGCCAGCTCGCCGGGCGACAGAACATCGTCGCCCACCGCCAGCTCGTACCGGAAGTCGACCAGGTCCTGCAGGCCGAACTGGCTCGTCCGGGCCGAGGCGGACGACCCGCTTGACGACTTGGCGGTCAGCTTCAGCCCCAGCCTGGCCTTGCGCGCCCAGTCCGGCAGCAGCACCCCGAACCCGGCCCCGGACAGCAGCGGCCCGGTCTCGCGCAGGAACTCAAGCGCGCCGGCGGCGTCCAGCGCGAGCTGGTCGGGCGCGGCCTCGCGCAGCGCACCGTCGAGCGCCGGAAAGAGCCGGGCGGCCGCACCAAGCCCGGCCAGCAACTCCTCCTCCGGGTGCGCCTCGGCCGCCAGCCAGCCAAACCCGGCCCCGTGCCACACGTCCGACGCCGCCAGCATCAGGCTCGGGTCCTCGGCCGACTGCAGCGAAAATTCAACCAGCCATTCCCCGCCCTCTGCCCCGCCGCCGCCAACCCCGCCGTTCCCGTCGCCTAGGCCATCCGCGCCGACTCTCCCATCCCTGTCACCCTCGTCATCCCCGCCGACTCCGCCGACAGCTTCGTCCCTGCCATCCCTGCCGACTCCACCGCCCCTGCCAACCCCGTCATCCCTTCCGACCGCTTCATCCCCGCCGGTCCCCTCTCCGCCCCCACTAGTGCCATATCCCGAAATTTCCGTAAATGTCGTGGCGCCCTCGGCGCCCGACATTTGCGGATCGGGAGCGGGCGGCTCGATGAGGCGGAAGCAGGTTCGCACCGGGCCGGCCTGCCGCGCGCAGTTGGCCAGCCAGTCGGCGAACGCGGACGTCAGCTCGCGCGCCTCGCGCTCGTCCGCCGCGCCATCCACCTCGACCAGAGGATCGGCTGCGGTCAGAGACTCCACCGCCCGTTCAATAATCGGGATTCTGGCGGGGCGACGACCGCGCCTCGCGGGCAGCAGAGCACCCGGCAGCCGAGTGCGCGCCGTCGCGTCGGTGAGGGCGTCGAGCATGCCCGCGAGCAGCGGTCCGGGTGCGGCGTCGGCCGCGGTATCCGCAGCGGCGCGGCAGGCGGCCGGCATCGCGGCGGCGAGCTCGCGTGCCCACTGCGCGTCGGCGGCGGACAACGCGGGCCGCCAGCGGGCGGCGTAGCCGTCGTCCTCCGTCACCAGCGCGGGCAGCACCCGGCCGCGCGCGACCAGATCATCCGCCAGCCGCGCGACGGCGGCCAGGAAACCGACCGAGCCGCCAATGGCAAGGTCGCCGGGGTCCAGGTCCGCGCGCTCCAAGTCGACCAGCGCGGGCAGCAGCGCCAGCGCCTCCGCCGCGTCGAAGACCAGCGCCGGAACCCGCCAGGGGGCCAGCGCAATGCGGCGCGCGGGCGGGCCGTCGGGCGGTTCCTCGGCCGACGGCCGGACGAGCTCGGGCGACGCGAGCGGCCCGTCGGCCGCCGACGGCAGCCGCAGCGTGAGCTCGTCATCGACCGCCTTGCGGACCAAGTCCCCCGCCCCGGCCCCGGCCAGCGCGTCCGCCAACTGGCCGGCCGCGGCGGCGAACGGATGCGGGCGCGGCGCCCGCGACGGCCGTCCCTGCCTCGGCGGTGCATGCGCGGGCAGCACGGAATCCTCGGCCCACACCTGCAGCGCGCCGTATGCCCAGACGCCGTGAATGACCAGCAATGGATGACACCCCTCGGTAAATTAGGCTAACAGCGCCCGCAGCCGCCCCGGTCGATTCGCGGGCACTCGCCCAGCCTGGAACCCAGGCGGCCACCCCAACGACCCGAACGGAACCTACCTAGGCCAGCGACACCGCCAGGCGCTGTCGCTCGCGTAGCTGACAGGCCTGCGTCCTGTCATTGGCGTAGGCGACAGGGCCGCACTTCGCGAGATGCCTCTGCCCGGCGGGACACACAAGGGTGCCATCACGGCATTTCGGGCGCAGCTTGCGCGCCCGAAAATCATCGTGCGTCGTTAGGGTTCGTTTTCCGGACCGTTTGACGCACGATAATTTCCGGAGCCGCGCGCGGTCGCGCAGCCGGGTTAGCGGCGGGGGCAGGGTGGCAGGCGGGGCGGGAGTAAGCCAGGACCGTTACGAGACAGGCGAGCCTGCCCCGTTAGCCGGTGAGCGCGGGGGCGGGCGCGGGGAGCCGTTGCTGGATGGGCGCGGGTGCCGGGAGTCGTCCGTTCGCGTTGGTGCACTGCTGGGCGACCCTAGCCGCGGCGTCGGGCAGGAAGGGCGCGAGGTGCACCGCGATCGTCTGGCAGGCGTGCAGCAGGGTGCCGAGGACGGCGTCAAGGTCGGCGCCGGCTTGGCTGTCGTCGCGGCTTTCTGCCTTGGCCAGCTCCCAGGGGCGGATGCGGTTGATGAAGCGGTTGGCCTCGTCGATGATGTCCCAGATCGCCGCGGTGGCCCGGCGGAAATCGAATGCGTCCAGGGCGGACTCGATGCGCCCGGCGGCCTGCCGGGCGGCCTGGTCCAGGGCTTTCGCGTCCGGGGGCGGCGCCCCGGTGACGGGGGGCTGCCCGTCGCGGTAGCGGTGGATCAGGGTGACGACCCGGTTGACGAGGTTCCCGAGCCCGTTGGCGAGCTCGTCGTTGGCGCGGCCGACGAGGCGGTCGACGGTGAAATCGGCGTCTCCGACGCGCGGGACTTCCCGTAGCAGCCACCAGCGGACGGCGTCGGTGCCGTACTGCGCGACCAGGGCGGCCGGGTCGATGGTGCTCCCGCTGGACTTGCTGATCTTGCGGCCGTCGATGGTGAGATAGTCATGCACGAGGATGCCGGTGGGCAGCGCCTGTCCGGCCGACAGCAGAATCGCGGGCCAGTAGACGGCATGGAAGCGGAGCACTCCCTTGCCGACCAGGTGGACGCGGCGATCGGCACCGGTCCACCAGCGCTGCAGGTCGTCGCTCCCGGTGCCGTAGCCGAGGGCGGAGAGGTAGTTGCCGAGGGCGTCCCACCACACGTAGATGACCTGGCCCGGGTCGCCTGGGACGGGAATTCCCCACCCGCGTGCCCGGCCGGTGGACCGCGAGACTGAGAAGTCCGCCAGGCCGCCGGCGATGAAGGCCAGGACCTCGTTGCGCCGCTCGGCGGGCTCGATCCGCAAGGCGCCGGAGGCTACCAGGGCGTGCAGGCGGTCGGCGTAGCGGGACAGTCGGAAGAACCAGTTCTCTTCCGAGACAGGCTCCAGCGCGAAGCCCAGGTGCGGCCGGGCATTCACATAGGGGATCGTGGTGGTGATGTAGGTGTGCGGTGTGGTCATCGGAACCTCCAGTTGAACCGGGGGGCTCCGACCGCAGAAATGAATCGAGGCCCCGTTAAAAGGGCCTCGGATTCGAACATCCGTGCAGCGTCAGCGGCCCCGTGTGCGGGGCATCATCACCAGACCTGCGGACGTGTTCATACTGTCAGTATAAGACCGGGAGTCCCGCGCGAAGGTAGGGCGTGATGTTGCCCATGGCGCGCGCGACGTACTCCTCCTTCTCACCGACCGGGGCGACGTAGTGCAGCGCGCTTTCGGCCGCCTCGATGCCCTCAAGCCGGGCGATGATCCACCCGGCGAGGTAGTGCGATGCCAGGCAGCCGCCCGCCGTCGCGACATTTCCGTTGGCGAAGAAGGGCTGGTTGAGCACCTCGACGCCGGCCTCCACCACCCAGGGCTTGCTGTTCAGGTCGGTGCAGGCGGGGACATCGTCGAGCAGCCCCAGCTTGGCCAGCACGAGCGTCCCTGAGCACTGTCCGGCGATCAGCTGCCGCGACGGGTCCAGCTGGCGCAGGTGCCCCATGATGGCCGGGTCGGCGACCACTTCACGGGTCCGAATGCCGCTGCCGACCACCACGGCGTCCGCCGCACAGGCCTCCTCGAGGCTGGCCATCGACTCGATCACCACGCCGTTCATCGACCGGACGCGGGGCGAGGGGGTCGCGATGGACACTCGCCAGTCCGACTTCTTGACGCGGTTGAGAACGCCGAGCGCGATGAGGGAATCGAGCTCGTTGTAGCCATCGAAGGTGAGGATCGCAATGTGCACGGTGGGTTCCTTTCGCTCGTGAAGGCTCACGCTAATTGGCCCCTTCCATGACAGTCAAAGAATTGTCATGCATACAATCGGCGGCGTGGTGATACAGCGATTCAAGGTCGTGGTCGACGCGTTCGCTTCGGACATCCGCGCGGGCCGCCTGCCCGCGGGGACCCGGCTGCCGACCCACCGCGAGCTTGCCGCCCGTGAGGGCATCGCGGTGGTGACCGCATCGCGTATCTACGCCGAACTGGAGGCCATGGGCCTGGTGAGCGGAGAGCAGGGCCGGGGCACGTTCGTCCGCGACATCGCGCTGCCCCCGGGCCACGGCATCGACCAGGGATCGGTCGCCGCCGACACCATCGATCTGAGCTTCAACTACCCCTCGCTCCCCGGCCAGGCGGACCTGCTGCGGCACGCGCTAAGGGAGCTGGCGGCATCCGGCGATCTCGAATCCCTGCTGCGCTACCAGCCCCATCGCGGCCGCCCGCACGACCGGGCCACGGTCGCCCGCCATCTGCGGCTACGCGGGCTCGCCGTCAACGCCGATCAGGTCCTGATCGTCAACGGCGCCCAGCACGGGCTGGCCACCACGCTGATGGCGACATTGCAGACCGGGGACGTCGTCGCGGCCGACGCCCTCACCTACCCGGGCTTCAAGGTGCTCGCCCACACGCTCCGGCTGGAGCTGGCGCCGCTGCCGGTAACCCAGCCGGGACCCGACCTCGATGCCCTCGAGCAGCTGTGCGCCCGGCGGCGGGTCCGCGCCATCTACGCCATGCCCACGCTGCACAACCCGCTCGGCTGGGTCATGGACAGCCGATCCCGCGCGCGGCTGGTCGAGATCGCGCGGCGACACGGGCTCCTCATCATCGAGGACGCCTCCTACGCCTACCTAGCCGAGCGGCCGCCAGCGCCGATCGCCGCGCTCGCACCCGACATCACCGTCTACGTGTCCGGGCTGTCCAAGAGCATCGCGACCGGCCTGCGGGTCGGCTTTGTCGCTGCCCCTGCTGCCATCGTGCCCGCAATCGAGCGCGCGATCCGGGTTACCACGTGGAACACCCCCGCCATCACCACCGCGATCGCCTGCCGCTGGCTCGAAGACGGCACCATCGGCCGCCTCGAAGCGGACAAGCGAGACGACGCCCGAGCGCGACAGTCAATCGCCCGCGAGGTCTTCGCGGGCTTGCCCCTGGTCGGCCACCCGTCGTCCTACTTTGCGTGGCTCCCGCTGGCCCAGGACGCTCGCGCCGACCGGATAGCGGCGTCCCTCGCGCGCCGGCGCATCTCTGTATCCACAGCGGAACCATTCGCGACTTCCGCGCATGTGCCACAGGCGCTGCGGCTGGCCCTGGGCTCCGCTGACCTGCACAGTCTGCGCGAGGCGCTGAACGAGGTGCGGGAGGCGGTCGACGCGGACCCTTATGGCATCTCAACATTTAAAACAGATTTCAACAATTTACTACCGTATCCTCGTTGACCTAGGGTTTCTCCAACGCGAGATGGTAACTCTGTGTACTCGTGGCGCGGGTCACACTCGAGCGTCTCGAACTGGAAGGCCGACCGGTACCGCACGGCAGCATGGTGTTCGGCCTGATCGCCGCCAGGAACCGAGACCCGGCGCAGATCAAGGCAGCAGAGACCTTCGACGTGACCCGGGAGCAGATACCGTCGCTCAGCATTGTGGGCGGCTGGAGCGGGCCAGGGCTGCTCCAACGCGCACTGTGGCGGGCCGACGCGAGGCGGTTGGGCTCGTCCTGGAGCGGCGTTCGCATCTTGGGGCCACTTTGGTACGCCTAGCCGCCCGTTTGGCCCCTGTTTGCCCTGGTCGTCAGCGTACAGAAATGGCCCCAAGAGGGCCGTGGGGGTCGGCGGGGGGCCGTGGATGGCCGGAAAAGTGGGGTATTTGCGATTACTGCCATCGCGCTGGGCTCGGCGACCGCCGCGGGCTGAACCGCCGCAGATCGCCACGGGCCGACGCCTCCCAGGGTGTCTTCAGCCGGAGCGCCGACCGGCCCCCTTAGCCGAGAGCTGACGCTGTGGCCCGCAGCGCTGGAAGGCACCTGGCGCGGTGGCCCTCAGCGCCGGACCTATTGGTGCAAGGAGGCACCGCGCCAGGAGGTGCTTAGCGTTGCGGGCCACAGCGCCAAGGGCGGCGGGGTCATACTCGGCCGATGTACTCCCAGACGTAGAAGACCGTTTGGCCTGAGTGGACTTTCGCTGCTAGTCGGTAGCCGTTGTTCTCGGCTAGGGCTAGGGCTATCGCGTCGTCCGTCGCTGGGGTCTGGTTGAAGTTGAGTACCACCACCGAGAAGTAGTGCCGCGCGATCGCCTGCTGGTAGTACTGCGGACTGCTGGTCTGCGTGCTTGACCACTGCTGCCACGTCGTCTGCGGCAGGTAGTACTGAAGGACGTCAGTGGTTTCCACCAGAAAGTGCCCGCCGTGGGTGGTCATCGGCCCGACGACCTTGACGAGCCCGGTCACGTCCGGCCAGTCGATCATGGCCCGCGCCTGAGCCGTGCCCAGCGTGGCCACCGGGATCAGGGCGGCCAGCGCCGCCGTCAGGATGACCCGCCGCCTGGACAGGAGGCTCAGCAGGTAGCCGGCCGCGATCGCAGCGAACCAGGCACCGAAATCGACGTGCTTGTCGAGCGACGTCGTGGTCTGGATGCGCGCCTGGTCAGCCGGCGCCAGCAGCGCCGACAGCGCGAGCACGGCCAGCAGCAGCGCCTGCGGCCACCGTCGGCGCGCCGCGCAGACGACGGCTGCCACCACCGCAGGCACCAGCACGACGGCGGTCCATGACCACGCATCGGCAAAGACCAGCGCGGCGGTATCGGTGCCGTGGATGCGCGCGGTCGTGGTGAGGCTGATGCCGGTCAGGTAGCCGGGCCCGCCGAGCGCGAGCAGCAGGGCGACGACGGCCGCCGCGGCCCCGGCGAGGAAGGCGGCGCGCCGGAGGGCCATCTGCCATCCGGCGTCCGGCCATGCGGTCAGGAAGGCGGGGCGCCGGAGGGCGGCCTGCCAGCCGGCGTTTGGCCAGTAGGCCAGGAAGGCGACGCCGATCACCGTGGGGTCGTAGAGGGCCGTCGCGTACTTCGTCGCGTTGGCCAGCGCCAGCAGTACCCCCGCCGCGATCATCCACCGCGTCGCGTGCCGGTTGCCCGGGGCCACGGCGGCGCACCAGGTCGCCGCGGCAAGCAGCAGCAGCGCCGGCGCGTCGTAGGTCGCGTACGAGCCCAGGTGCAACGTCGGCGCGAGCACGGCGAACAGCGCGGCGGCGAAGAGGGCGGCGCGCTTGTCCGCCAGCAGCCGGTTCGCCGTGGCCCAGACGAGCGAGGTCACGCCGAGCATGCAGAGCAGGGACAGCAGCCGCGCCGCGGCCAGCCCGCCGAGGCTGTCGGCGATCGCGCCGATCGGCGGGTACAGCACCGGCGCACCGGAAAACCAGGTCGGGTAGGCCGGAATCTGGGTGCCGTGCAACCAGTGCGACCACTCAAGATGCCCGGCCGACAGGTAGAGCGCCTCGTCCCCGAACGCCGTGCTTGACCGCACCATGCTGGCCGAGAGCGCAGCCTGGACGGCCAGCACCGCGAGCAGCGGCCACCACAGCCGCACCGCCCGCAATATTCGCACCCCCCGAGGGTAGGTGCGTTTCACAAGCGTATCGGGCCATTTTGAACATTCTTTCAGCCAATACTCAGGCGCGCCGAAGGGCGGACATCGTGCGTCCGCCCTTCGGGAACCTGGGGGCCGGTAAGACCCCAGGTCCGCTCCTACGGTAGGCCGGTCAGCAGGCGACCCCGGTGGAAACCGCGCGGATCGCGTCCGCGCCCACTTCGGCCGGGTAGACGTCGCCGCCGTCGTCGGCCAGCGTTATCGTCGCGGTGCCGTTGCTGGTGCACACGGTGCCCAACGTGGCCCACTGGTTGGTGTAGTTGTTCTGGTTGACGTAGGCGCCGACACAGCCGCCCGAGGGCGTGCAGAAGTAGTAGTGGGCGTGACTCGCATCGGAGTGCCCGTTGGGTATGTACGCCTGGAGTTGCGACGCGCGCGCCGTGTTCAGGCCGGACAGGCTGTAGTGGGCGGTCGACGTCGCCGTGGTCCCGTGGGCGTAGGTCCAGATCTCCTGCCCTTCGAGGCCGACGCCGCCGCCGGAGTACCAGATGTTGCCGGACGCGGGCTTTCCCGGGGGTGCCGCGGTGAAGAAACCGGTACACGCGTTCGGCCCGGTGATCGTGCTGCCGCCGTAATTGGTGCAGGTGGCGGGGTTCGGGCCGTGGACAACGACGCCACTGGCCGAGGTCCAGGTCATATAGCAGTTGACGAAGTCCTGTCGGGTCCCGCCGGCATAGCTGTAGGCGTCGTCCGTCGGGGCCAGGCAGGTCGACGCGTAACCGCCGCTGATGTACGCGGCGCGGAAGCCGTAATTGACGAAATACGTCCCATTCGGGCCGTCCACCAGCATGGCCGGGCCGTACGACCCGTTGGAGAAGTCCTCTACGTTCTCCTTAATGGCACCCAAGTAGTGCACGTAGGGGCCGCCTCCGTTGTCGGTTGGGAAGCCGAGACCGCCAGGACCGCCCTCCCTCTCGTAGGCGCTGGCGATCGCAGCGTCGGTCGAGCCGTCGGAGAGGTGGCCGGCGTCCAGCCGGTTCGCGAGGATCCTGGCCATGGCCAGGTAGCCGGTGGCCGTGGGGTGCAGCGACTCTTCGTCGGCAACCCGGTGAAAGGGGGTGATCCCGTTGAGCTGGTTGACCCATCGGGTGCTCGCGCACACGTCATGGCCGGCCACTGCGTTCGACTCATCCACGAGGATGAAGTTCGGGAACTTGGCCACCTCGGTGGTGATCGTGCTGTTCAGCTGGCCGATCAGGGTGTGCACCGTGTCAAGCATGGCCTGGGAGGTGACCAGGGCGTCGGGCCCGAGTGGCGTTGGGTACGACTCGCATGAACCGGTGTAGGTAGCCGGGTAGGTCTCCGGATAGGTCAGCACCGCGACGGTGGCATTCGGGGCTGCGGAGCGGATGTCGGAGTAGGCGAAGTCAAGCTCGCTGGGAAGCGCCGCCAGGCTCTGCTGGTAGCTGCTCAGGGTGGGGATCGCTATGAAGCAGCTGTTTTCTGAGCCGAAGCTTCCCCGGTTATAGCAGTTATAGGCGTACGTGCTGATCAGGCCCAGGTCGTTAATGCCGACGCTCAGCGTCACCAGGCGGGTCGAGGAGCTGAGCGCGAGATCCTGCGCCAGCTCGCCCGCGTCGGCGTTACCTCCGGTGTTGGGATTGTCGGGGTAGAGGATTTCGTTGGTGCCGGCCCCCGAGCAGGCGACATTCGTCAGGCTCCAGTCGCTGATCGAGAGGCTGGCGAACTGCGCGGCGTACGACTGGGATGATCTGTGGCACACGTTGGTGGACGTGTTCGTGCCGGATAGGTAGTTATAGGTTCCCTCACCCGAGCTGAGGGAATCGCCCATGGTGACGTAGTTGTAGCCGGTGGCCGCAGGCGCGCTTGGGACGACTGCGAACAATCCCGCGCTGACAGTTGCCAGTGCCGTCGCCGCAGTAAAAACGCGCCCGATAATCGATCGAATATGTTTCATCACTCTCCCTTGTCGTTATCCGGTATAGCCGTCGTATGTGGTTATAAGGCAGACTCGGAGCGGACCGGAGACAACGGGAGACAAACCCGCTAAGGATTCGTGATGGGACGCCCGGAAACGCCGCTTGACGCAATGGACGGCCCGCTCAGCGAGTTCGCCGCCCGGCTACGGCGGCTGCGTGCCGACAGCGGCGGGCGGAGCTACCAGCGGCTGGCGAAGACCGCCAACTTCGCCGCGCCGACGTTGGCTCGAGCGGCAAGCGGACGCTGCTTCCCGTCCTGGGAGGTCACCCGGGCCTACGTGATGGCCTGCGGCGGCGATCCCGGCCAGTGGCGGTCCGCCTGGGAGGCGACCGAGCGCCTCATTCGCCGGGATGTGCCTGGCACCGACCCGGCGCCAGGCACCTCGCCGCCGGGCCTGCCGGTCCGGCAGCTGCCGGCGGACCTGCCGGACTTCGTGGGGCGGGCGGCCGAATGCGACGGCATCCGCCGCCTGGCCGAGTGCCCGCCGCCCGCGGTGCCGGGCGACGGGGCGCCGACCGTGGTCGTGGTCTGCGGGCCTGGTGGCATCGGCAAGACCACGGTCGCGGTGCACGTCGCCCACCAGGTGGCGGACCGCTACCCGGACGGCCACCTCTTCGCCGACCTGCGCGGCCACGACGACCAGCCGCTGACTCCTGCTCAGGTCGCGCACCGCTTCCTTGCCGCGCTCGCCATCACGGTCGACCGCCGGGCCGACCCGGTCGCCTCGTTCCGGTCAGCGGTGGCCGGACGGCGGCTGCTGATCGTGCTTGACAACGCGGCTGGCGAGGAGCAAGTGTCCCCGCTGCTCCCCGGGGCCGCGGGGAGCCTGGTGATCGTGACAAGCCGGCAGTCACTCGGCTCCCTGCCGAGCACCGGGGCCGTCCGGCTTGACGTGCTTGACCAGCGGGCAGCCGTCCAACTGCTTTCCCGTATCGCCGGGGAAGAACGCGCCGGGCAGATCACGTCGGCCGCCACGCTGGCGCGGTTGTGCGGCTGCTTTCCGCTCGCGCTCCGCATCGCCGGCGCCCGGCTGGCCAGCGACCCGGCCGGGACGGTCGACCAACTCGCGGACCGGCTGCGCGACGAGGAGCACCGGTTGCGCCGTCTCGCCGTGGGTGACAGGGACCTGAGTGCCGTCTTTGGCACCTCCTACCGGCTGCTCGCTGACCTGCAACGGCGCGTCTTCCGCAGCGCCGGGCTGTTTCCAGGGCCGGACTTCTCACTGGCGGCGATCGCCGTCCTCGCGGACACCGATGCCCTCGACGTCGAATGCGCGCTGCAGAGGCTGGTCGACGCGAACCTGGTCCAGCCGGCCGCCGCTGGCCGGTACCGGATGCACGACCTGCTCCGCCTCTACGCCCTAGAGCGGGGCCAGGCGGAAGGCGACGGGGAGGAGACAGCGGGCGCGATCCGCCGGCTGGCCGACTGGTTCTTCCGCATGGTCGACGCGGCAGACCGCGAGCTGATGCCGGCCCGCGGACGCCCGACTCCGCTACCTGACGCGTCCCCGCAGCCAACGGTGGCAGTCTTCGCCGCCGGACCGACAGCCTGGTATGACGCCGAGCACGCCAACCTGATCGGTGTCATCCGCGCCGCCTCGCGGCACGGCCACCACGACATCGTCTGGCGGATCGCCGTGGCAATGCGCGGTCTGCTCGAACTCCGCGGGCACACCGCGGACTGGGGCACGGTGCACCAGATCGGCCTGGCCTCTGCCCGCGCCATAGCCGACCGGCCCGCAGAGGGCTGGATACTCAACGGCATGGGCTCGGGTTACTGGCACAGCGAGGCCTACCCCGAGGCCATCGACTGCTACCAGGAAGCCCTGGCGATACGCACCGAGCTCGGCGATGACCGCGGGATCGCCGTCGTGCTTAACAACCTGGGCAGCGTCTACTGCGCGCAGCACCGCTACGACGAGGCGATCGAGTGCCTGCGCAGCGCGCTCGACATCCGCGAGAAGCTCGGGGACGCACTCGACAAGAGCTTCGCGCTGAACAGCCTCGGGCACCTTGAGCACGAACGGGGCATGTTCGCTGACGCGCTGCCGCACCTAGAGGAGGCGCTGCGGATCAGGCGCGACCTGGGTAACAGGAACGGGGAAGCCGCCACGCTGCACTGCCTCGGCGACACGCTCACCGGGCTTGGCCGCCTGCCTGAGGCGCTGGCCTGCCTCAGGCAGGCGCTGGCGATATTCCGCCAGCTTGGCAACCGGTACGGGGAAGCGTTCACGTTGCACAGCGTCGGGGCGGCCTGCCAGGCGGCGGGACGTTACGGGCATGCGCGGCGTTATCTGCGGTCGGCGATCTCCCTCTACCGGGAACTTGGCCAGCGCGAGGCGGAAATGGCCGCAAATGCCACGCTCTCGGCGGTGGCGGCGCTCAGCGGGAACCCCGGGCGTACCGGCTCGGCGGCATGCCCAGGGTAGCGGTGAAGTCCCTCGTCAGATGGGCCTGATCGGCGTAGCCGAGGTCGGCCGCCAGCGTCGCCCAGTCCACCGAGGCCGGGCCGTCCGGCTCAACCCGCAGCGCCACCTCGTGCAGCCGGGCCCGGCGCATCACCCACTTGGGCGAGACCCCGACGTAGTCCGCGAACAACCGCTGCAGCCTGCGCTCCGGCAGCCCCGACAGCTCGACCAGCTGGGCCACCCGGCGCAGCCCCGAGTCTTCGGTGATCCGGCCCACCAGGCCTGCCACCTGCTCGACGACGGGGTCGGCGGCCGGGCCGTGCTCTACTAGCAGCCCGGCCGCCGCCGCGACCATCGCCTCGTCGTCCGGGCCGGCCGCCATCACCACCGCGCACGCCTGGTCCGCGTCCGGGCCGAAGGTGCGAGCGGCAGGAACCACGCGATCGTTCAAAGTGAAGATTGGCTTTGAATGAAAGGGACGGAAGCCGCCGGGGCGGAAGCGGATGCCTAGTGCGTGGCCGGTCTCCGACAGGCGGCGCGTGAAGATCTTCCTGTCTACACCGAAGACGGCTGCCCCGGTCGCCTCGAAGGCAAGGTTCACATTGGGATGCGGCAGGATCTGCTGCTCATAGGGCGGCTGTCCGCGCAGGTCCCAGCGGACAACCCAGCAGAAGTCGACGAAGGGCCTCAGGTCCGCGGGCGGCGAGTATCGGTTCAGGGTGAACCGGGTCGCGGCGGCCCCGGCATGCAGCACGCCGGGGCCCATCGACCCCGTCGTGGTGACGGATGGCGAGTTCACGCCACCAAGGGTAGCTGTCGGGTTTGTTCAAGACACTGTCGTAGGCGGTCGCTAGGGTCGCGAGCATGACACTGCATCCCGAACTGACTGATGCGGCCGGGGCGGCCGCGCTTGTCGTGGCCAACGTGACGCCCGCCGAGCTGGGCGGGCCCACTCCGTGCGGCGAATGGGACGTCCAGGCCCTGCTCAACCACCTCATCCTGTGGACCTCCTACTCGCTTGAGCGCCGGGCGCACGGCGAGTCGGTGGCACCGGAGCTGATGGAGCGCGACTTCTCGGCCGCGCCGGACTTCGCCGTCGACTACCGGGCGCAGCTGGACCGCGCGCTTGCGGCCTGGGCGGACCCGGCCGTCTGGGACCGCGAGCTTGACGTGATGGGCGCCAAGACCTCGGCTGCCGACGTGGCCGCGCTCATCATCGCCGAGCTCGTGCTGCACGGCTGGGACCTGGCGGCGGCGACCGGGCAGGAGTACGCCGTCTCCGCGTCCGCCGCCGAGGCCGCGCTGCGCGCCGTCGAGGCCAACGCCGAGCTGTTCCGTGAGTACAAGGGATTCGCTGACCCCCTGCCGACGGCCGCCGACGCCGGGGTCCTCGACCGGGTGCTCGCGCTGTCCGGCCGCGACCCGGCCTGGACGGCAGTCGGCTAGGGCACGGCTGTACGGCGGCGGGACGGGGTCACCCGGTGCGGGTGATGTGACAGCGCCCGCCGGGTGGCAGGCTCGCGCTGTGCACTGCGCCCGGCGGCTGTCGCCAGGCCAACGGAGGGAGCTCGGACCATGAGCATGCAGACAGGAGCGCTCGCCGACGACGCGACTGCGGAAGCGCTGACCGCGCTGGCCCTGGGTCAGACCACCCCGGAGCTCGAACGGGCGGAAGAACTACGCGGGATCTTGCTGGCGGACAGCGGCCTTGACCCGCGCAGCTTCTCGCTGGTCAAGATCGCGGCGCTGGTGGCGGTGGACGCGCCGCCCGCCTCCTACCTCTGGCAGGTGCGCGAGGCGCTCGCCGCCGGGGTCACGCCGAGGGACATCCTGGGCGTCCTGACGGCGATCGCGCCGCAGGTCGGCCTCCCGCGGGTGGTCGCAGCCGCACCCGAGATCATGATCGCGCTCGACCTCGACCTGCCTGAGGGCGGAGGCCTCTGATGGTGGTCAGGGCACGCCGGGGGGGCTTCGTCCGGCGCCGACCGCTGCTGCGGACGGCTGTCATCGGCGGCGGCGCGTACATGGCCGGCCGCGCCGGTGCCAGGCGCTCGGCTGAGCAGGCGCAGCAGGAGAGCAGCCAGGACGAGCGGATCAACGACCTGGAACAGGCCCAGCAGGCGCCGCCACCGGCGCAGCAGGCCCCGCCGGCCGGGGACTCCATGCTTGACCAGCTCGACAAGCTCACCGCGCTGCACGGGCAGGGAGCGCTCACCGATGCGGAGTTCAGCGCGGCTAAGGCCAAGCTCTTGGCGGCCGGCACCTGATAACGACGGCCTGACGCAGCGGCCGCTAGGCGCCCGGCGCTGATCGCCGCCGCGACCGGGGCTTGACGGCATGGCCGCGGAAGCGCAAGGGTGCCTCGTCGTACTCCTCGGCCGCGTGCGCGATCCAGCCAGCGGTACGGGCGACGGCGAAGATCCCCATGGCCGCTTCGGCCGGCATGCGCGCAGCGTAGGTGAGCGCGCCCAGGGCCAGGTCTGAATTGGGGGGCGCCGAGGCCTGCTGTCGCGCGTTCTCGACGCGGGCGCGATCGTCGCCGGTCGCGAACGCGTAGACGGCGTCGAGCAGCGGCGCGACGCGCGGATCGCCGTGGCGGTGGACCAGATGGCCGAACCCGCTGGTGACCGGTTCCCGTGCGAGCAGGCTTTCGTGCACGGCACCGGCGGCGCCGCCGTGCGCCGCCGTGCGTCTACCAGCTCACCCATGACGTTGACGATAATCAACGTTGATTAAGCGTGCCGCTCGGAACCAGAATCAATGTCATGACGCAGGCAGCAGCGCTTCCAGCAGAGCTCAGTGACATCGCCGCGCGAGTCTGGGGCGACGTCGGCGGACCCGCCGACCTGCTCGGGGTGCTCACCGCTAACGGGCCGCGGACGGTGCTGCCCTCGCACTTCGACGTAACCGGCCTGGCAACGGCGTCAGTGGCGGCCGCGACGCTCGCCGCCGCCGAGTTCCTCGCGATCAGGAACGACGGGCAACCGCTGCCGGTCACGGTGGACAGCCGCCAGGCCTGCGCGGCCTTCGCCGCCGAGGCGCTGTTCACCCCGGTGGGGTGGGAACGGCCGGACGTCTGGGACCCGATCGCAGGGAACTACCAGGCACAGGACGGGTGGATCCGGCTGCACACCAACTACGCCTACCACCGCGCCGCCGTCGAGCGGGTGCTTGGGGCGGGAGACCGCGAGGCTGTTCGGGCGGCTGTGGCGGAGTGGAAGGCCGAGGACCTCGAAACCTCGGTTGTCGAGGCAGGAGGGTGCGCGGCGGTCATGCGCACGCGCGAGGGCTGGCTGGCGTCGTCGGCGGGCGCCGCAACGGCGGGCGCGCCGTTGGTGAGCGTCGCCGAACGTCGACTGTCGGCCGACGTGGCAGTGCCGAGCGGGGCGGGCGGATCGCGACCCTACTCCGGCGTGCGCGTGCTGGACCTTACCCGCGTCATCGCCGGGCCGATGGGCACCAGGTTCCTTGCCGCCTACGGCGCGGACGTGCTCCGGATCGACCCGCCGGGATTCGCCGAGGTAGCCGCGCTGCTGCCGGAGACGACGGCGGGGAAGCGCACCGCCGCGCTCGACCTCACCACGGCGGGCGGCCGGGCGGTCTTCGAGGGCCTCGTCGCCACCGCTGACGTCCTGGTCACCGGGCTGCGCGCAGATGCCCTGACGCGGCTCGGTTACGACGACGACGCGCTGGCAGCCCTGAACCCGGCGCTGATCGTCGCGTCGCTCGACGCCTACGGCTGGGACGGCCCATGGCGGGACCGCCGCGGGTTCGACAGCCTCGTGCAGATGAGCGTGGGCATCGCGGCGGCCGGCACTGCGGCAACCGGCACTGCGGCAACCGGCACTGCGGCAACGGGGGCGGACCACCCGGTGCCGCTGCCGGTGCAGGCCCTTGACCACGGCTGCGGTTACCTGATCGCCGCCGCCGTGGGCCGGTCCCTGACCCGCCGCCGCACGGAATCCGTCGTCAGCCGGATCCGGCTATCCCTCACCGGCATCGCCGATCTGCTCTGGTCGCTGCCCCGCCCCGGTGACCAGCCGCCGATGCCGAAGCCGGGCGACTTTGCCCTCATCGAGGCGAACACGGCGTGGGGGCCGGCCCGCCGGGCGCCGCTGCCAGGCGAGATCGCCGGGGTCGATGCGGAGTGGCGGGTTGAGGCGGGCCCGCTTGGCCGCCACCAGCCGGCCTGGGACGAGAGCTAGCCGAGTGGCCTGCTCCGGTGCCGTGATCGGCGTTCCGGCCCCCCATAGGACCTGCGGCTTCTCGTGATCGGCGCTGGCCAAGGCGGAGGAAGGAGGCGCGTTCAGCGCCAGTGCGCGGCGACCTCGTCGTGGGGCGGTTCGGTCGTCAGGCCGCCTGGTGCGCCGAACAGGCGGGTGTTCTCGGTGGCGCCGGGGTCGTAGCGGGGCCAGCCGGGTTCGCCGGTCTCGGCGAACCGCTGCCAGGCCCGGTGGAGCTCGTCGCGCACGGCGTAGCTGGCGGGCGCGCCCATGCCGTTGGCGTCGAGCAGGTCGAAGATGTAGGCGAGGTCCATGCCGTGCGGCGTGCCGACCTCGGGCCCGAACGGGTCTGCGGCAAACACCGCGCGGTACGCCTTGCCGCCGGCACTGATCTGGGCTTCCGCGAGCCGGTTGGCCGGGACTATGTAGATGGCGTCGCTGAGAAACACCGAGCGCAGATCGGTCAGGTCGGCCTGCGGGTGGCGGGCGCGGTAGGCAGCGAGCAGTTCGGCGGGCTGGTCGATCCCGGCCTGGCGGATGTCGACGAGCAGGGCGTCCTGGTCTTTCGGTGTAAAGCCGGGGAGTCCCTGGAACGCCTTGGTCTCGTCGCGGTTGGTGCTGACGAGCAGGGGCAGGTGGGCGGCGGCGCCGGCCCGCACAGCGGCGGTGGGATGGCGCGGTAGCACGCTGCCGTCGAGCACGACGCCCCAGGCGCGGCCGCCGGGGAGACTGCGGCGGCCAATGTCCGATTCGATGGCGGCGCCCTGCGTGGCGAGCAGACGCTCGACAGGAACGTCGGCGAGTTCCTTGACCGAGGAGAGGCCGAGGGCGGTCAGCAGGTTCTCGGCGATCGCCGTGGCGGTCTCGGCGGTGAAGACCCGTTCGGTGCTGCCGCTGCTGAGGATCGCGCGATGGAAGGTGCCCGCGGCGGCGGGCGCGGCGAGCAGGGCGCCGACGCTGAACGCGCCCGCGGACTCGCCGGCCACGGTGATGTTGCCCGGGTCGCCGCCGAACGCGGCGATGTTCTCCCGCACCCAGTGCAGGGCGGCGATCTGGTCTTGCAGGCCCAGGTTGGTGGACCCGGCCCAGTCCGGGCCGCCGAGGTCGGCGAGGTGGAGCCAGCCGAGCGCGCCGACGCGGTAGTTCATGGCGACCACGACGGTGCCGGTGGCGCGGCCGAGGGCCGCGACATCCGTCATAGGCGGGGATGCGGTGCCGACCTCGAACCCGCCGCCGTAGATCCACACGATCACTGGGCGCGCGCCGTCAAGGGCCGGGGTGAACAGGTTCAGGTAGAGGCAGTCCTCACCGTTGGCCCAGGGGATCTGCGCTCCGCCGCCGAGCGCGGTGCCGCCCTGGGCCGGGGCCGGGGGGAACGCGTCCGTCGCGCGCGCCCCGGTCCACGACTCCAGCGGCTGGGGCGGGCGCAGCCGCAGCGTGCCTACCGGCGGCTGGGCGAAAGGGACTCCCGCGAACAGGATGCCGCCGGGCACCTCCCGGCCGCGCACCTGCCCGGCGGTGGTGATGGTCGTGGTGTGGTCGCTCATCGTGGCTCCTGTCGTTCGGGAAGTTCCATTTCCAGCAGGCACGAGCTCAGGCTCTTGCCGTGTGCGTCCAGGTTGACGGTGCGGGTGACGCCGCCCCCGAGTGCATCGTGCAGCACGAACTTGAGTGCGTGCAGCCGGGGCAGCTCGTAGCGCTCCACCGGCCCGCGCGCGATGTCGGCGAAGTGCTCGCGCACTCGCTCGGCGGTCACCTGCTCGCGCAGGAACTCGTAGTCTCCCGGCTCGTACGCGATGAGGGAGATATCGGAGATGTTGCCCTTGTCGCCAGCGCGGGCGTGGGCGAGTTGGTGCAGCATCATGTCGTCACGCCTCCAGGACGGTGATCTCGGCGGCGACCTGGTCCCGGGGCAGGAGCACCGAGGCGATGGCGACGACGTCGCTGGCGCGGGCGGTGGCGCCGCCGCCGCCCGCGGGGCCGTTGAGCCACAGCGCCGAGACCTCGTGGCCGATCCGGCGCGCCTGGCCGAGGGCGGCGGTTCGCCCGGCCACCCGGGCGCGCACTTCCCGGGTCTCGCAGGCGGCCCCGCCCATGCCGCGATGTACCGCGTCCACCCCGACCAGCTCGAACCGGGTCTCGTCGGCGGCCATCCCGGCCAGTTCCAGGCGCTCGCGCACCACCTCCAGGGCGAGGCGTCCGCGTGCGGCCGCGTTGGGCCCTGCGTAGCAGATCTCGCCCTCCCCGATATACCCGTCGCCACCGCAGGCGGAATGATTGCCGCCGGACTCGGCATCAGCGCCATGCCCGAGCTCGTACTCCCGCTACTCTCCTTCACCCGCCTCACAACCCGCCCCCTCCAACGCCCGGTCGTCACAAGAAAACTGGCCCTCCACCTACGCTCCGGAGAAACTCCCCACCCCGCCGCACGGCAACTCGCCGATCACCTCGTATCCACGTCGAGCACGTCCACGACAGCCCTGTGAGAATGGCGCCATGCAGGATTTCGAACCGTTCTGGCTGACCCTCTTCGTCGATCTGGCCGCAGCAGAGTGGGACGCGGGCATCGCCTTCTGGGCGGCGGCGACGGGATACGCCCTCTCCTCGCTCCGCGGGGAGCGCGACGAGTTCGCCACGCTGGTACCGCCGAGCGGGGACGATCATTTCCGTGTCCAGCGGGTCGGCGGCGCCTCCGGCGTTCACCTTGACGTGCACGTGCCGGACGTCGAGGCGGCCGCCGCCAGGGC
>Ga0302325_10008535_pt1 | contig 22512 bp, 20 predicted proteins | sample Palsa_T0_2_FD_201948 | JGI IMG/M metagenome (GOLD analysis project Ga0302325, IMG submission 201948) | Peat permafrost microbial communities from Stordalen Mire near Abisko, Sweden - Palsa_T0_2 | ecosystem: Environmental > Terrestrial > Soil > Palsa > Peat permafrost | place: Sweden: Abisko...
TGTCCAATGCTAGCCTTGCCCAGATACGAGAGTGCAGGCGCATAGAACACTTGGCAGGGGCAGATAAGATGAAAATCGAATAGCAACATGGCAGAGATATCCCCTGCTATGTCTATGAAAACAAAATCCAGAAATTCGCCGAATAGCAACAAATTTCAGAAATTACGTTAGGGAAGCGCGGGCTATTTTGGATTTGTGGCTAAAGACTTGGAGAACAACCAGGGAAACAGCTTTGGTTCGTCGTAGGCTTTTTCCCAGGAGGAGTGCTTGACCCCGGGATATTCGGTGTAGTGGACTTCGCCGCCGAGATCCTTCATTGCCGCATACATTTGTTGAGACTCGGTCACCGGGACGACGTTGTCATCGGCGCCGTGGAATATCCACACCGGAGTCTTGCCGATTTTCGCGGCCGCGTCGGAATAGCTCTTGGGTTCGTCGGCTGGCGTGAATTTTGCAAGCTCGGGATGAGCCTTGAGCGTGGCTGCCGGTGGGTGGATCCCGCCGCAAATAATGATCATGGCCGCGAATCTTCTTGGATATTTTTCGGCCAGGTGCCAGGAGCCATAACCTCCCATGGAGAGTCCCGTTAGATAGGTGCGCTGGGTGTCGCCGTGGAACTCCTTGGTTGCAGCCTGGAGGGCGGCGATGGCCATATCGTCCATGGGCGGTTGCACCCACCAGATATTTTTTCGGCACTGCGGCATCACCACGATCGCCGGAATCTCGCTGGGGTTGCTGCGGATGGCGGTCCCGATGCCCACATCGGTTTGTTGTATGCCGTCGTCGCCTCGCTCGCCGGCGCCGTGGAGGAAAAGAACGATCGGCCATTTTTGGCGGGGGGTCCAATTCGCGGGAACGTAGACCTGGTATTTGTAAGTGACTCCTTGCAGCGTGATCGTGCGGTCCAGGAATCCCGTGTCGTGGTGTTTTGCGTAGGCCGGGACCGCGAGCGGCAGGCAGAACGCCAGGAACACGAATAGTTTACGCGGTGATATGGGCACTAATTCCTCCGAAGATCTAACTCTAGCATTAGATCGGCGTTAGCCCGTACGGTTGCTCGATTTCGGTGCGATAAATTGCTAAAAGACCACTTCGGGGCGCGAAAAACTAAGGGCCAAGAGAAACCGTTACGTGCCACGAGGAGTCAAACGAGGTAAGAACATGGGACGGCGGCTGGAACTCGATGCGTTGCGCGGATTGATGCTGGTGTGGATCGCGCTCACCCATTTGCCGACGGCTGCCAGCGCCTACGTCAACCAGCCATTTGGCAGCGTCTCCGCCGCCGAAGGATTCATTTTCCTTTCAGCGTTGTTCACCGGACGCATTTACTTCCGTCTGGCCGAGCACGACGGTTATCGCGTGATGACCAGGAAACTGTGGGCGCGCACCCTGCGTTTGTATTTCTACCACGCGCTCTTGCTGGCCTTTGCGTTTTCGGTCGCGGTGCCCATCGCATCGCGCGGCAATCGGCCCGGGCTCCACAACCTTCTGGATTTCTACTTCATGGCCGGCCCCAAGCAGTCGATCATCGAAGCGGCTCTACTCATCTATCGGCCGCCGCTGCTCGACATTCTGCCGATGTACATCATCTTTCTGATGTTGACGTCCGTGGCGCTGCTGCTGGCGCGCCGCATCGGATGGAAACCAATCCTGGGTGTGTCGTTCGCTTTCTGGGGGCTGGCCCAATTCGGGTTTCGCGGCGCCGAACACAATTTCATGATGCGTTATATCCCCACGCACATACCGCTGAACGAAATGGGATCGTTCGATCTGTGGGCCTGGCAATTTCTGTGGATCGCGGGCGTATGGATCGGCGTGCGTTGGGCCCAAAACAATCTGCCGATCGAGGACTGGGCGAATCGAGCGGTGATTCCCGCGGCGCTGATCGCTTTGGCATTTTTCGTATTGCGGCGTGCGATCGCCCACGGCTTCCAGCTGGGCGCGAGTGAATTCCTCTTTGACAAGTGGCACCTGGGTTCGCTCCGCCTGATCGATTTCGCGGCGGTGGCCGCGCTGCTGATCGCCTGGCAATCGGTCTTGAAGCCGTTGGCGATCCGCCCGCTGGTGATGATGGGGCAGTCTTCGCTGCAAGTGTTTTGCGTACACCTGCTGTTTTGCTTCGCGGGACTCACGCTGATGGGCAATGCGTCGATGTTGAATGGATGGCGGCAAATCGCTTTGTTGACGGCCACATTCACGGCGATGATGGCCACGGCGATATTCTTCCGCAAGAGCGAGGGCAAGCACGAACGTCAACCGAAACCGGGGACTTCGCTCGGGCTCGGAACAACAACCGGTAAGCCCGGCCAAAACGAGGCGGTGCGTCCGCGCGTCTCGCCGATAAATGGTCCGATGCCCGCTTCCACCGCAAACTCTGTCGAGTAACGGGCTCTTCGCAGCTAATCTGCCGCCGATGATCCGGCCACCTTGCTTTGAATCTGCCGCACCCAATCGGCTGAGGCGTTTGGCTCCATCCGGTTGGCGATCGCCAATGCGTTCTGATATGCGGTCCTGGCTTGCGTCTTTCGGCCGAGCGCGGTGAGTGTATCGCCCAGAACCATTTGCGCCTGAAACTCATCGGGGTCAATCTGCACCGCCGTTTGCGCCTCCGCGAGAGCGGCTTCCGGCTGCTTCGCCGCGCTGAGGTCCATGGCGCGAGTGACGTGGCCGAGCGCCGATGCGAAACGCATGTCGAAGGCGCCGTCGAAAACAAAAACTCCGTCCGCAATTTCGTCGGTCGGCCGCAGTTCCTGGAAATGGCTGTAAGGATTCATGACGTTTGACCCGAACTCATAGCCAGTGAGCGTCGCGGCGCTGATGAGTACCGGCCCTTTGATTATTCCCGGCGTGTCGACCTGGTAGTGCGTCCAAACGCTATCCGCCGTCGGCAGCGGTTTGCATGGGATTCCATACGCGCTGAACTGGATGTAGGGTTCCGCGAAGTAAGCAAACCAGCAGTCCTTTACTCCGCGGTCATCCAGGTACTTTTGCACCGCTTTCAATTGCTGGCCCCAGTCGGCGTTGGAGTCAGTCAGGTACTTGTAGGTGTTCGCGGGGCCGCCCCAGAACTCGTTCGAATAAGCGAGGTAGTCCGGATATGCTCGCGAAGTGGAAACCATATGCCATGCCAGCAGCACCGCGGCGACGTAAGCCCAGCGGCGGTCAATACTCGCGAGCGCGGCTACCGCACCACCAATCAGCACGCAAAGAAATGGGTACATCGGCAGGATATGCCTGACGCCAATGTTCAGGCTGGTGTGGATCGAAATCAGCAAATAGACAATCGGAGGAACGGTGAGGAAGAAAATCTCGCGCCGTTTCCGCAATTTGCCCGTGGCGATCGCAAATCCAGCAAGCAGCAGCAAGCCCATGAACGCCGCCGTGGATTTAATGATGAAGGCCGCAGGGAAGTAGAACCACACGCCATGCGCGTGCACCTTGCCGAAGATGTAGGTCGGGAACCAATCGGAGACCAGCCGCACATCGGTTAGTCCGTAGAGATATGACTCGGGAAGAATGTGCCAGCGCGCGAGGGTGAGATAAAAGTGCGGTTCTATCCCGGTGAGTCCCTGCGCATACTCGAACAAAGATGGATGTAACGCCATGCCCGCGGGCCTGGCCTGATAGCGAAAGCCATAGAAAGCCCAGAGCACTACAACTGCGACGGCCATTACTGCCACGAATGCAGCGCTCAGACGCAGAGCGATAGTCTTTCGGCTAGCCAACGTCCCCACCGGAGACCAGAATATTTCCGTAAGCACTAGTACTGCGCCGATCGGAAGCAGCATCAGAGCCGAGTGTTTTGAGGCCAGAGCCAGCCCGGTGGCCAGACCGACGGTCACGAGCCTGCCCAGGAAGGGCACCCTGGCGTAACGGTAGAAGGCATAGACGCTGGCGAAGATAAAGCAAGAGACGCCCATGTCGGTGGTGACATATGCGCCATGCGCGATCATGTTGGGTTCAAAAACCAATAAGGCAAGAGCAAACAGCGCGGCACGCACACCGAACATTTCTCGCGCGGCAAGGAATACGAGCAGCCCGAGAGTAAGAGTAAGGACGGCCGCAGCCATTCGTGCGCGAAAGACGATCCGATCAGCTCCCGCTTCTCCGCCGTTGCCAAAAATGAGATCACGTCCATCGAAGTATGTTTCGTCTTTAAATGAAGCGAGCCCCTTGGGAGGCGGCACCTTCAAGTGCATGGGGAGAAGTGGAATTGCCGCCAGCGCTTTCACCAAAGGCGGATGCTCGGGATTGAAGCCAAAGTCCGCCGTCTTCCAGGACATATAACCGGCGAAGATGTGGTCGTCCTCATCCCAAGTCAACGATTGTTGGCGCACCGAGAAAACCAATTCGGCGAGGAATACCAGCAACAGCAACGCAGCTATCGCGTTGCCCCGATTTTTCCCGATTGCTCGCTCAAGCATGTTTAGGCCGTTGTCCCTGGAGAGTTTCAGTTACGGTGAGTTAGACCTGCGGCGAAGGAACGGCCGTAGGTACACAGTTAGCGAACGGAATGCTTAGAGGTGGGAAACTTCGGAGGGTGGTGCGCGACCTGACTGAGAAAACAGAAAAGGGCTGACCGGAAAACCGGGAGTCGGAGGCCGGGCGAGCGCCGACGGCGAGCAGTCCCGTAGTAATTCGTTTTTCCCCGCGTGAGTACTTGCGCCCGATTGCGGCGGCGCCCCAATCGAGTCTGTTGCCAGATTCAGTAAGGAAATCCAATCCGTCTGGGACTTGCCGAACGCCCCCGGAACTGCGGCTGGTGCGGCAATCGAAAACCTGCCGTGGCCGTCGTTGAGAAGTACCGCAACCGGCTGCTTGAGTAGGATGGTGGTAAGGACAAGGTCAACGGCGAGGTCTCCATTGACGTCGCGAGCCTCGATGAGCAGTCCGCCTGCCGGCGCATCCACTTGAATGGATTGCCGTCCCGCGGCGGAGAGCTGAAGTTGAATCGAGTAATTGCTAGCGCCGGAAATGCTGCGCCCCGCCTGGATGGTCGCCAAGTCCGGACGAAGGTCGCCGTCAAAATCGGCAATCGCAAACCGTAGTCCCGGCGCGGGCGCAGAGGCGCGGCTATTCCCAGTCACTGCCGCCGTCGCTGCACTGTAGCCTGCCAGACCAACCAGCAACACCAAACTCAACAGACACAGGCTGTGCCAGGCTCGCCAGTTGGGTGTCAAGAGCGTGCCTCGGCCGAGTTTGCGCGGGATAGCGGACATTGCCCCTCTTGCCTGGATTCCAGTACCGGATTTCAGCATACACGGCGAGCGGCCACCAGAGAAGAGGGATGCTTTTCACACGAACGAAAAATACATCCGTGGTTTTCAGGGGGGCTGCCGAAAGCTCGTTCGTCAGAACCTACAACGAAGCGGTCTGGGATTTACGCGGGCGTTCTAGCGGTTTCGGGCGCCGGTTCGGGATTGACGTGAACGGCCCGCCATTGGCCGGGCGAGGTGCCTTCCCAGTGGTGGAAAGCGCGGAAGAAGGAATTGGAATCTTCATAGCCTAATAAGTAAGCGGTTTCGTTCAGTTCAAGCGACGAATGCAATAGATAGTGATGGGCCAACTCACGGCGGGCATCTTCTATCAACTGCTGAAACGTTGCGCGTTCGCCTGTGAGCCGGCGCTGCAACGTGCGAGTGCTCAATCGCAGCTCGCCGGCCACAGCTTCCAGGGCTGGGCGCCGCCCGGCGAGCAGCTTTTTGAGAATCCCTTTCACCTGACCGCTGACGGTCTTGTGAGCCAACTGCTGAGTCAGTTCGGCCTCGAGTTGCGGCGCGACGATGGCCAGCAAGTCGGGGTTGTGCGTCAGAAACGGCCTTTCGACGTCAGCTTTATTGAAGATAAGGGCGTTCTGCCGAGCGTCGAATCTTACTGGGCACCCGAAGTGCGCTTCGTATATTTCCCGGTGTGCCTCGGGCCGCTGGAATTCCACTCGCTTGGGATTCACGGGACGGCCGGTGCCTCGACGCCCGATCCCGACGACCCAGGCGAAGCAGGCATCAATCAGCAGGCCGGGCTCTTTTTCAGCCGCCAGCAGCCAAAGGAACTGGACCGTGCATTCAACCCGGCGTTCGGCCATGCGGATCTCTTCCGGGCAGGTGAGTTGTTTGTAGCGCGCCATGCGCTGCAAAGCGTCACGAAATGATTGTGCGTAGAGCGCAGCTATGGAAACGGGATCGTAGCGCTCGATTCGTTCCTCGGTGCCTAGCTTGAGTCCGATGGCGGGATCGCGGCTGACTTCGAAAATCCCTCGATAGATGGCGAACAATTCCTCGGTGGTGACCAGGATTTTTTCCTGATCGAAGAGCCCCATCGGCAGGCCCGCTTGGCGCAATACAGCCGACGGCCGAAGGCCCAAGTCCTCGAGCCTGCGAATGAGCGCGCTGGAAACCCTGAATCGATTTGTCATAGTCGCGCGACAGGATCAGAGGGAAGAGATCGAGTAGGCCCGATCTCCTCCCCGGATGGCCTAGCGCAGAGATGCCATATCAATGACGAAGCGGTATTTCACGTCGCCCTTGAGAAGCCGCTCGTAGGCCTGGTTGATTTGTTGGATGGGAATCAGTTCGATATCCGAAGTGATTCCATGCTCGGCGCAAAAATCGAGCATCTCCTGAGTTTCGCGGATGCCGCCGATGGCGGAGCCGGACAGCCGCCGGCGCTTCATGATCAGATTAAAGGCGGCAATTGGCGCTGGTTTCTCCGGTGCGCCGACCAGAGTCATGGTGCCGTCGAGTTTCAGCAGTTTGAGATAGGCGTTCAGATCGTGATCGGCGGAGACGGCGTCGAGGATGAAGTCCAAGCTGCCAACATGTTTTTGCATCTCGGCTTCGTTTTTCGAAATCACAACTTCATCCGCACCCAGGCGGAGAGCGTCAGCGGTTTTGTTCGGGGAAGTGGTGAAGAGAACAACGTGGGCGCCGAAGGCATGGGCAAATTTCACTCCCATGTGGCCCAACCCACCGAGGCCGACGATGCCCACCTTTTGACCTTTGCCCACTTTCCAACGGCGCAGCGGCGAATAGGTGGTGATGCCAGCACAGAGAAGCGGCGCGGCGCTGGCGGGATCGAGTTTATTGGACACGCGCAGAACGAAGGCCTCATCGACCACGATGCTGTCGGTATAGCCGCCGTAGGTGACTCCGCCGAGAATCCTGTCCTCGCCGTTGTACGTATACGTGACGAAATTGTCGCAATACTGCTCTTCCCCGCCGGCACAATTCGCGCAGGTGCGGCACGAATCCACCATGCAGCCGACGGCGGCGATATCGCCTTCCTTGAATTTCTTGACGGCGCTGCCGACCTTCACCACGCGGCCGACGATTTCGTGGCCGGGCACGCAAGGATAGGTGGTGGGCGCGAAGTCCCGCCACTCGTTGCGCACCTGATGCAGGTCCGAATGGCAGACGCCGCAGAAAAGGATTTGGATCTGAACGTCCTGGGGGCGCGGAGAGCGCCGCGGGACCGTGGAGGGGGCAAGCGCGCCGGTGGGGCTGGCGGCGGCGTAGGCCTTGGCGGTGAAAGTTTGAGGTTTGGAGGAGCTATCTGTTGCTAACGTTGATGGGGCTGCTTCGCTCATATGCATTCTCCTTGGTGGCCGAGGTGCGTAGACCACTGTATAGGGAGGGCTTGGGAGGTGTCACTAGCCAAACGCGCCAATGTACTTGCACAACGCGCCACGCCGCGTTGGCATCAGAAAGCCAGGTCCAGGTGGCCCACCCGGGGGTGGCCACCCTGTTCGTGCGGTCGGTGCCCGTTTGAGCAACCCAAAATCTGGTTCCGGGCTTAGCGGTGACGCAACCTGCGAGACTTTTCAGAAGCGCTTGCAAGAATGCGGCGGGGATTCTAACCTCTGTCCCAGCCCACGAAGTCGATCCGCTCGGACGGTCACCGTGTAAGCTGTCGGTTGCGATCGAGCGGACGGGTTATCATCTTGGGGGAAAGCGATGGCTCCGACCACCACCCAATTAGTGGGGCACGTCATCAACAGCCAATATCGCCTGCTCGAATACCTGGGCAGCTCCGAGCAAGGCGCCGTCTTTCTAACTGATTACGGCGACAGCGGACAAAGAGCGGCCATCAAGCTGGTGGTGGCGCATCCGGCAACCGCGGAGATCCAGCTTGCGCGATGGGAGCTCGCCTCCGAATACCCGCATCCTCACCTGATTCAATTATTCGATGCGGGACGCTGCGACGTCGCGGATACCGACATGCTCTACGTGGTGATGGAATATGCACCCGAGAATTTGTCGCAGGTCCTCTCCGAGCGCGCGCTTACCGCAGAAGAAACCGACGACATGCTCGGTCCGGTGCTCGAAGTACTCACCTTTCTTCACGGCAAGGGGTTAGCGCACGGGCATCTGAAAGCCTCAAACATCCTGGCGATTGAAGATCGCCTGAAGCTTTCCAGCGACAGCATTGGCCGCTTCGGCGAGGCCTGGGACATCGGACGCGAACCCGATGCTTACGATGCGCCTGAAAACTGGGGCGGCCAATATGCCGCGCCCGGAGATATCTGGTCGCTGGGAATGACGCTGATCGAAGCGCTGACGCAACGAGTTCCTGTTTTCGATTCTCAACAACCCCCCGCGCCGATTGTGCAGGACACGTTGCCGGCGGTATTTCGCGACATCGCTGAAAATTGCCTCATCCGGGATCCCGAACTCCGATGGACGGTGGCGGATGTCAGCGCGCGCATGCAGGGTATTTCACCCGTTGTGGTCCGAAAAGCCCAGGCCAAGCCGGAACCCGAAGCCCTGGCGGAGGCCAAGCCCGAGGCCAAGCCCGAGCCTAAGCCCGAAGTCAGGCCCGAAGCCAAGCCCGAACCCAGGCGCGTAGCGAAACCGGAAGCCAGGCGCGTAGCGAAACCGGAAGCCAGGCGCGTAGCGAAACCGGAAGCCAGGCGCGTAGTGGAACCTGAAGTCCGGCGCGAAGCCGAACCGAAAGCGTCGAAGACATGGCTCTATGGGGCGGCAGTGGTGCTCGTTGTCGCGGCGATTTTCGCTGGGCCGAAACTGCTCCATCGTTCGGCGCCCTCCATTCCGGAACCGGAAACCTCAATCGAGACGCCGCAGCAAAGCGCTCCAAGTGCACCCGCTCCGGTGAATCTCAAACAGCAGGCGCCTGAGAAAGAGGCGGCTGCTCCCAGCGTGGCGCCCACTCGCCCCGCTGCTTCCGGAAACTCTGACGCGGGCACAGCTTCGAACGTCACCGCGGCTAAGACTTCGCCAGGCGGCACCGCACAAGCGGTGGTCGTCAATAAGGTTCTCCCGAATGTATCGGACCGAGCTCGAGCGACGATCCACGGCACAGTGCACGTCGCGGTGAAGGTCGACGTAGACGCCTCTGGCAACGTGACGAACGCAACGCTGGATCCAGCAACGGGATCGAGCAAATATTTCGCGGACCTCTCGTCACAAGCGGCGCGCGACTGGAAATTCAAGCCGCAGGAAGCTCCGAGCCGGTGGGTGGTGCACTTTCTGTACACCCAAGCGGATACAACCGGCTTTTCCACTGCTCCGTAAACCAACCCTCAACTAAGATCCGCCTACGACTGCAAGCCGGTGGCTAGAGGCCGCGCAACTGTTCGTTGCGCACGATGGGCCTGAGGTATGATGCCCCTTCTGCGGGTACCTGGAGGGGTTCCATGTGCTTTTCGGCCACTGCCAATTTTGTCGGAAGCGCGGTACTGGGGACGATCGGAGTCGCTACGCTAAGAGAGGTGAAGCACCGGCGAGAACTGCTGTTCGCGGCGATGCCGGTGCTTTTCGCGGTACACCAATTTACCGAAGGGTTTGTGTGGCTGGGCGTGGATCACCGGCTGCCGTCCATCGTGACGCATGACGCCGGCGCGGCTTACGTCTTATATGCGCAAGGCCTGCTGCCGTTTCTGTTGCCGCTGAGCGTGCTGCTGATTGAGCCAACGATACGGCAACGCCGGCGAATGCTGGCATTTGTGACCCTGGGAAGCCTGCTAGGGGTTTACATTTTGTGGGGATTAATCGCGTACCCGCTGGATATTTCGGCCGCGGGGCACGGCATCGTGTATCTGAACCAGATAACGACGACCACGGTGGTTGCGGTGCTTTACGTGATCGCCACCTGCGGCGCACTCTTCTTTTCCGGATTCCGCGATCTTGTGGTGCTGGGGTGGCTCAACATGGTGGGGCTGCTCGTGGTGATGGCGGTGAGGCGGTACGAATTCACTTCGTTGTGGTGCGCCTACGCCGCGGTAGTGAGCGTTATCATTTATTTCTTTTTTCGCCGGAGCAAGGAACAGCGGCCGGCGAAATATGCGTTAGCCTCGTGAACCATCATCCTTTCCGCATCCCCAACTGGAGGAATCAATGCGCCGGTCTTTAGTCCTGCCGTTCTTTGTGCTGTGTGCGTGCCTCGCGACGTTGACGGTGAGTTCCACTACCGCGGACGATATTGCCGAGCGCGCCCGCAAGCTGCATTTTTCTTCGATCGTGCTGGATACGCACGACGACACCACGCAGCGGTTCTTCTCGAAGGACTACGACCTGGGTAAGCGGAACCCCACCGGGCACGTGGATATTCCGCGGATGCAGGAAGGCGGCATGAACGCGATTTTCTTTTCCATCTGGATCGACGGCAAGATCATGGGTCCGCCGGCGGTGGAAAAAGCGCTCGACCAGATGGATGCGGTGCACGAAAACGTCAAGAACAACTCGAATGCGATGGTGTTTGCGCGCACCGCGGAAGAGGTTCGCCGCGCCCATGCGCAAGGCAAGATCGCTGCGCTGATGGGAGTGGAAGGCGGGCACATGATCGGCAACGACATCCGCATGGTAAGGATATTCGCGGATCTGGGGGTGCGCTATATGACCCTCTCGCACTTCTACAATACCGAGTGGTCGGACTCGTCGACCGACAAGCCGGCGCACAACGGCCTCACCGACTTCGGGAAGGACGTGGTCCGGGAAATGAATCGCCAGGGAATGATGGTGGATATCTCGCACGTCAGCGACAAGACCTTCTACGACGCGCTGGAAATCAGCAAAGCTCCGCTGATCGCTTCGCACTCGTCCTGCCGCGCGCTATGCAATCACGTGCGGGATATGTCCGACGACATGATCAAGGCGCTGGCCGCAAAAGGCGGCGTGATCCAGATCAATTACGAGAAAAGCTTCATCGACCAGGCGTACAAGGACGCCTACGACAAAGAGACTGGCGGTGTGGCGGCGCATTTCGCCGAACTCACCAAAGACTGCAACAACGACGAGGATTGCATTTCGAAGAAGATGGCCAGTCTCGAGGAGAAGTTGACCGCGGAGGGAAAACTTCCCCACGTTAGCTGGGAAAGAATCATCGACCACATCGACCACGCCGTGAAACTGGTGGGCGCCGATCACGTCGGGCTGGGCTCCGACTTCGACGGCGCCGACATGCCGGAAGGCATGGAAGATTGCTCCAAGCTTCCGAAAATCACCGAGGCGCTAATGCGCAAAGGCTATTCCGATTCGGACATTCGGAAGATTCTCGGCGAGAACACCCTGCGGGTAATGGAGCAGGTGGAGCGAGTGAGCAAGGAGCTACAAGCGCAGCAGCGCTAAAGCGTTCGCCAGCAGCCCGCTACCCGTCCTGGCTGGATTTGCGGCCGCCGCTCGCTTTACGATGATTGTGCCGGTCATCTTCGGGTGCACCGAGCAGAAGTACTGATATGTGCCGGGATCCTGGAACGTAAAGGAAAACTTCTCGCCGGTATCCAGCGCTTGCGACCTGAACTTGCGGTCGGTGCTTACCACCGTGTGGGGTACATCGTCCTTGTTGATCCAAGTAACTTCGGTGCCCGCCGGGATCTCGAGCGGCGAAGGGGCGAAACTGAAGTTATCGATGCTCACCGAAATGGCACCGGTTTTTTCCTGAGCGGCGGTGGCCGAATGCGGGCGTAAGGCGGCGCTTGCGGCCACCAACGAAAGAACGGCAGCGGCTCCGAAAATCACAGCCGCGAGGTTCCGTGCGGTCTTGCTTTGCTGCATTTTCCATCGTTGCATCGAAGTCTCCTTAACCTTGAAGTGTTGAATCCACGATTGCCAATGTGTGCTTGCCGCGAACGAAGTTCACCTCGGTGACGCCCAGCAAGCTGCGCAGTTTTTCAGCCGGTACTTTCATGGGGCCCGGAGAATCGGCTTGACCCGGCTGCGGCTGCGGAAAAGCAGTGGAGCATGCGGTGTGAAAGGCGATGTTCCCCTCGATTTTCTGCATGGTCTGGTGAATGTGTCCGTTCAGAATCGTCACCGAGCCAAATCGCTTCAGGAGGGATAGCGCTTGTTCGCTGTCATCGGTCCCCCACCCCCATTGGGGATAGACCGCCCAAAGCGGGATGTGCGCGAACACAACGATGGGCGTGCTGCTTTTCAACCTGACAAGATCTTTCTCCAGCCACGCGAGCTGATCTGGGCCGAGCTTGCCCAGGCCGCCGGCCTTGAGGTCCAGCACGTTGACCAGTCCGATGAAATGCGCACCTTTCTGATCGAAGCTGTACCAGCCATCGCCCTGCGTTCCCCGGCCAAAACGCTCGCGGAACATCTGCCCGTTGTCGTTGAGCACATCGTGTTCACCGGGAACGTAAAAGATGCGCTCGGTCTTCAGGCTCTTCAGCGATTCGGCCAGCGTATCGAATTCCTCAGGCTTCGAAAGGTGCGTCAGATCGCCGGTGTGCAGCACGAATGAAGGGCGAGTAGATAGCGCGTTAACCTTGGCAATGGCCTCGCGGAGGGTTGCGGCCACGTCCGGGTTCGCCGCCTTGTTGAAACCGATATGACTGTCGCTGATCTGAACGAAGCTGAGATCACCCTTCAGATCACCCGCATTTTTCCGTAGCACGTCGGTCAGAGCGAATGATTTCAGTACGCCGCCTTGCAGCAAGCAAAAAGTGCCGGTGCCGGCCCAAGCCATGCACTTCAAGAAGCCGCGGCGATCTACTCCATCGCGATCCAGATTCTCTTCAATGTACTTCGACATCTGCGTTCCTCCCCTTTGCGCGGGCGCGTTGCCTGAAGAACTTCTGTGCTGCCCTCGTTTGTCCGGACTACCTGCGCGCTTCAAATATTCCCGCCAGTCACGAATAAGTTCTGTTGCGCTTCGCGCTGTTTTGGCCCGCGAGTTGGCGGGAATAAATTAGGTTGATATCCAGTCTGGAAGGCTGAGAGTCTATTGCTCCCATGGGGGAAGTGAAGGGCGGGCGAGTCCAAGCCGGGACTTTTGAGCAGGTTGTGCTGCCGCACCTGGATGCGGCTTACAACCTTGCGCGCTGGCTCGTTCGCAACAGCCACGATGCCGAGGACGTGGTTCAGGAAGCGTATCTTCGCGCTTTCAAATTCTTCGGCGGCTATCAGGGAGGCGACGCCCGCGCCTGGGTGCTAAGAATCGTGCGCAATACATGCTATTCATTTTTTGAAAAGAATCGCCCCGCGGAGCTGGCCGAACAATTTGACGAGGAGATTCACACCGCAGGTCCGGAACAGCCTAGCACGGAAACGGAGCTCTTACGGTCGGCCGATAGCCGCATGCTTCGCGACGCACTTAGCGAATTGCCAGTGAGTTTTCGTGAAGTGCTGGTACTGCGCGAACTCGAAGGCATGTCCTACAAGGAAATCGCCGAGATCATGAGCGTGCCCATCGGCACGGTGATGTCTGGTCTGGCTCGCGGCCGCGCCCAATTGCGCGAGCGGCTGTTGCGTGTGCGCGCCGAGGGGGAGCGACGTGCCCTGCGAAAATAACGAGCGCTTGCTCCACGGATATTTCGATGGCGAGCTCGACCTCGTTCGCAGCATCGAATTCGAGGAGCATTTGAAGACGTGCGTGGATTGCGCCCGGGGGCTGCACGAACTGCAAGACCTGCGCGAATCGTTACGGGCTGCAAACCTCCGCCAACGCGCGTCAGAAGCCCTAAGGTCCCGCATTCGCGCCGCCCTTCCCGTGGACGCCCGGCCGCAACCCATTGCTCCGCCCCGCCGCCCGATGCTCGAGTGGTTTGCAGCTGCCGCCGCGATCCTGATCGCCATTTTTCTGGCCGGGAAATTGCTTCCGAATATCGGAGGGCAGAAGCCGAACCTGGTTGCCGAGGAAATCGTAGCGAGCCACATTCGCTCACTGCAGCCGGGCCACCTGTTGGACGTAGAATCCACCGACCAGCACACCGTCAAACCCTGGTTCGACGGCAAATTGGATTTCGCGCCACCGGTCATCGACCTGGCCAGTAAGGGTTACCCGCTGGTGGGAGGCCGCCTGGATTATTTGGGCCATCGCAACGTCGGCGCGCTTGTCTACCAGCGGCGGAAACATTTGATCAACGTGTTCGTCTGGCCCGAGGAATTGGGGGCCGCGAAGCTGCCGGAACTTCAGACCATGCAGGGCTACAACCTGATTTTCTGGTCGTACCACGGCATGTATTTCTGCGCAGTTTCCGATCTGAATGCGGCCGAGCTCCACCAGTTCGCGCAACTCCTGGAACAGTGAAGGTTCCTCTTTCCACGAATCGGATTCGAATTCCATCGATTGGTTAGGCACCGGGGGATAGCGGAATGGCGGCGGTGACGCCGATTTGAACCTTCGATGAACCTGAGATCGCCCTCGCGCCGCTATCGAATACGCAGGACCATGTAATCCTCGTCGACGTACCTCGAGCCCACCTTCAAGGCGTGCGGCTCGGTCCCGTAAGTTTCGAACCCGAATTTTGTATATAGCTGCTTGGCCGCGCCCTGGCCTGCCGCAACGGCCAGCAGAATTAGCTCCAACGACGAATCCCGCTTCGCTCTTTCCAGAAGCGCGGCAAGTAGTGCGTGCCCCACGCCTTTGCGGCGGTGAGCGAAGCTTACGTACACGCCGAAGATGCGGCCCTTGTGCCGCTCTTTTAGCCCTGTCTCACGGATAAAGGTGGCCATCCCGATTAGCTTGCCGTCTTCGAACGCCCCGAGGTGAAGGTTGGCTTCGGGCGCGTCACGAAAGCGCTGCGCGATCGCTTCAATTGTAGTCGCTCGATGTTCTTCCGCTGCCTTCCCGAATGCGAGAGGTTCGTTTTCCAGTGCTTCCAGCCTAAGGCGCCACCACGCGGCTGCATCGCCTTGGAGCAAGGTGCGTATTTCCATTTGCGCCATTTTGTTCTCCGCCTAAGTTGCAGACTTGCTTGGGCATAATACGCGGTAACCCTCGGGCAGGGAAAATGCTGCATTCAGGACATCCGCGGATGTTGAAAGTGGATCATTGTCGAGCAGGCGTCGCCAATCAGCGCACCGGATCGCATTCTGCGCCCACAGCAGGCGCCCGCCTAGTGCATGGAGGGTTCAATGCGTGCGAGCCGCGGCGAGCAACAACCCACAGAACTTAGCGGACATCAAGCCCGCGCAAAAAGTCCCGGAAAAGCGTTGGCACCGCAAATGCATTTAGGCTATGCGTGACGGAGTTGCGCAGGAGTCACCCACAGGAGACACACAGATGAATATCAAAAAGAGCGTAGCCATCGGAACGGCGCTGTTAGTGACCATGCTGGCGATTCCAACGCCGCCGGCGCAGGCCACCACGGTGACCACACCATTGAGCGTCACCGCAATCGTGGGCGCCGTTTGCAGCTTGACCACCACCGCGGTGAGTTTTGGATCTTACGATCCCATCGTTGCCAACGCATCCACCGCGTTGAACGCCACCGGCAGCATTTCGGATACGTGCAGCAACGGGCTGAGCGGAACGATTACGTTGGACGCGGGATTGTATCCGACCGGTAGTTCGACCGCGAGCGTTCCGGCCCGCCAAATGCGGAGTGGAGCTTCGGTATTGGGGTATTTTCTGTATACCGACAGCGCCCGCAGGAATCCGTGGGGATCGAGCGGCGTGGGGATCACAGGAACCGGCACCACCTCGGTACCGATTCTGGTATACGGCCAGATCCCGGGTGGTCAGAACGCCGCGGCCGGCTCCTACTCCGACACGGTAACCGCAACAATCACGTTCTAACGGAAGCAAGAGAGCCGCGCAACACGAAGATTAGAACCAACGATCGGTGACGGGTGATTACTGCTAGCACCCGTTACCGATTTTTTTTCGCCGAGGGGCGAGGGCGGCGCGTCGAGCGCCAGCCAAATTCCCCGCGCCGCGCCGAAGAAGATTCCCCTTGACGCTCGAAAGTCGTATCGGTATCGTCCGTTTATGAATCTGGCACGCACTGTTGCGTCCCGCTGTCGCATGCACAGCAAACCGCTGGCAGAGCCGGACGCACGCGGGGTCAGGAAACCGTAAGCGCTTCGTCCCAGGGTTTCATCGAAGCCCGCTCGCCAGACCACCTGGTGAAGCGGGCATTTTTTTGGCTCGGATGTGATGTGCGCGCCAGTCAAAATGGCGAAACGAGCTGATTCGGATCCTTCATAATGACCGATACCGAGGAGACATACATGAGTCAGATTCTGTCGGAAGTGCTGGACGCGAATGCGAAGTATGCAGCGGAATTTGGCGACAAAGCCAAATTGGCGATTCCGCCGGCGCGGCGGTTCGCCATCCTGACTTGTATGGACGCAAGACTCGATCCCGCGAAGTACGCCGGACTGGCTGAGGGCGACGCGCATGTGATCCGAAATGCCGGCGGCCGCGCGAGCGACGATGCCATCCGATCGCTGGTGATCAGTTACAAGCTGCTGGGCACGCGCGAGTTCTTCGTGATCCACCACACCGAGTGCGGGATGATGTACTTCACCAACGAAGTGATTCGCGGGTTGCTGGCGTCGAGCCTGGAAACGGCCGAGCTGGACGCGGAGGGTTTTCACGATGTGGGCAAGACGCCTGGATCCCGCGAGGGAGAATACATCGACTGGCTGACGTTCAAAGACCAGAAACAGGCGGTGGTCGATGATGTGGCGCGCATTCGCAATCACCCGCTCGTTCCTCGATCGATTCCTGTGTATGGCTACATCTTTGACGTCAAGTCGGGGAAACTGGTTGAAGTGGAAGGGGCCAAATCGGTGGGCGCAAAGGCTTGACGAAAAGCTGCAAGAGACTCGTTTTGTGATTTCAAAGGCGCCGGCTGAAGCCACCGCCCTGCGTGATGGCTCCGCCCGCCGCCGATATCAGGAAGAGTAAATCTGGCCGCCCGCGCCAGAAAAATTGCGTGTGATTGGTTTTCGATAGAGCGTCAATTTCCGGTAGTATCCGCGTCTCTTCTCCGCCGATGTGAGATCGCGCCCAGCACGATCCAAATTCCGAGCGCCAGCCATTCGTACGCCGTGAAGCCGCCCGGTATCCCTGGAACAACTTTCATCAGCAGCATTGCGATGGCCACGAGCAAACCCAAGCCGGCCACCAGCCATTCGATCGGCGAAAGCTTTAACTGCCCAGGCAGCTTTCTTGCGCGTCCCATGTAGAGGTAAGCGGCGCAAGTCGCTGCCCATCCTATCGCGCAGGCCACCGAGCCAACCTCGGTGATCGGTACCAGGATCGCGTCGCCCAGGAACATGCACGCGGCGGTGGCCAGTCCAATGCACAGCACCGCGACGGACGGGGTCTGGTGCCGGGGATGAATCCGGCCGGCGCGTGCTTCGACCATCCCGCGGCGTCCTAGCGCAAACAGCATGCGGCTGGCGGCTACGAAATTTCCGTTGAAACATTTGAACAGCGACAGCAGCGCCGCCGCCAGGATGACGTCGACGATCCACCGCGAGCCCATGGCGCGCTGAAAAGCAACCGCGGTCATAAATTTCTCACCGGTCAATTCTCGCCAGGGCGCCACGAACGCGACCGTGGCTACCACGATGGTGTAGAAAAGAATGCCGACCAGGACGGCCATCCATATCGCTTTCAGAAATCCCTGCCCGCGAAACTCGGGCGCCGATTCCTCGGCGGCCTTGCTCACCGATTCGAATCCGGTCATGAAATAAGGAACGATCTGAAGCACCAGCAAGAACGAAACGAGCGGCGCATGGGTAAAGAGCGGAGGAAAATTGTGCGGCGATCCTTTGCTAATGCCAAGCGCGACGAAGACGATGAACAGCGCCAGGGTTCCAAATGCAGTCCAGTTCTGGAAGGTGGCGCTCAGGCGAACGCCGCGATAGTTCAGGGTGGTGAGCAGCGCCGTGAGCACAAGCCCGATGATGAGGTGCGGAAGATATACTGGCCGTCCGGCGATGCGGTAGATTTCCAGCGAGTCCAGCGAAGGGATGATGTAGCCGGCGATGCGGCCCACAGCCACCGCCTCCCATGGGCAGACAATAAAGTAGGCCAGCATCATGATCCAGCCGGTGGAGAAGCTGACGGGGCGGGAAAAAGCTGCCGCGGTGTAGGCGATTTCGCCCGCGGCGTCCGGCATGGCGGCCACCAGCCTGCCATAAACCCAGCCGATCGGGAATAGCAGCGCGCCGCCGATGGCGAAGCCTAGCAGCGCACCCAACGCGCCGCCGCGGAGCAGCCAGTCGTCCATCACCACCAGCCATCCGACACCGACCATCGTGCCCCAGGCCAGGGTGAAGTAGTCGGTAAGGCGGAGTTTGCGGGCGAGATGCTGCATTCCGGCGCAACGATGCTACGGCGCAGTGTTTGGGTCAACCCTGATTTTTTCGGAAACGGGGGCTGCCTCAATAAGCCGGCGAAAAGAAAACCGCGGCGCCAGCGGTGCAAGCCGGCGACGCGGTGGATACGGCTTCTATTGTGTGGCCACGCGGCGTTGTTCACGCTGGGCGTGAAGTTGGCGCCGCGCGGCCGGTTGAGGTTAGCGGCGTACCCTTAGACTGATGGTCGTCGTGTGGCTCAAGGACCCCGAAGTACCTGTAATGGTCACGGTGCTCGTCCCCGTCGTCGCCGTACTGCTCGCCTGCAACGTCAGCGTGCTGGTGGTGGTCCCAGGGTTCGGGCTAAACGATGCGGTGACGCCGCTGCCCATGCCGCTGGCCGCCAACGTGACGCTGCCGGTGAAGCCGCCGGACGGTGTGATGGTGATCTTGGTTGTCCCGCTCGCGGACCGATCGACGGTCAAGCTAGTCGGCGAGGCGGACAGGGTGAAGTTGCCGGACACTGCAGCGGTCACCGTCAGCGAGACGGTGGTGGTGTGGGTGATGCTCCCGCCGTTGCCGGATACAGTGATGGTGTACGTGCCGGTCGCGGTGGTGGAGGCCACCGTCATGGTCATGAGCGAGCTTCCTGAGCCCGGCGCTGCGATCGGGTTTGTACCGAAGCCCACAGTGACGCCGGTGGGCTGGCCAGTGGCACTCAATGTAATGGCCGAATCAAAGCCGCCAGAGACGCTGGTCGTGATCGTCGACGTGCCACTGTTACCCCGCACCACAGAGACCGAAGTGGGAGAGGCGGAAATGGCGAAGCTAGGCGACGCCGCAGTCCCGGTGAGCGCGTTGATTAGGCCGCTACCGTTCGGGCTGCCCCAACCGGTGGCCAAATCATAGCCGGCCACCGCGGTGAAGCCATTGCTGCCGCTGGTGATGTCGTGGAAGTCAGAGCTGCCTGACCCTAGCGCCAGCGGATAGATGGTTGGATTGATGAAGCCGGGGGCCGCATCTCCGTTGGTGGCCGCCTGTTGATTGGCTAGAGCCAGATATCCCGCCCACATCGGCGCGGCAAAACTGGTGCCGCCGTATTCGTTCGCGGTGCAAGTGGTTTGGTCGGCGCAAACGTAGAAAGTGAAATTCGCGTTTGCGGAGACGTCTGGGCCGTTCCGATACGTCGTGGAGCCCTTGTTGGCTGAGGTGATCACGCCGGATAGCTGTTGGTACGACGGAATCAGGATGTCGTCCTTAGCGTAATAGCCGCCGCCACCGTCAACCCACGTGGATTCCGAACTCCAGGCTCCACCCGCGCCGCTGGTGACCAGGTCCGTCCCGCCGACGCAGATGACATGCGCGTCCTCGGAAGGGTAAGTGCTGGTCTTCCAATTGCCGCTATCTCCGGCCGCTTGAAAGAAACTCTGGCCTTGCGTTGCCATCTTCTCGAAGTAGGGATCGTCGGTGCTGGGGTCCGCCGGGGTCCACGTCCAGGAAGAGCTCAGATTCAGAGGCAACGGAGAATGCGAAGACATCGCACCCAACATAGCCGTATCGCTGGCGCCCACGAACATGTACACGGTAGTCACTCCGGGGGCCATGCCGAGCGCCTGGGTGATATCGAGAGTCTGCTCGGTATCGTCGCAGCTCTTCTCGACGCAGGATAGGCTGGATCCATCGGTGGAAACGCCAGTGACAGCGGCGGTTCTGGTCTGTCCAATGTTCGCGTAGTAGGTGTTCACGTCGGCGATGTCAAATCCTTCGAACTCCAGCAACCCGATGTTCTGGCCGGAGCCGGTGAGAGCCGATCCGCCGTAATACGCCGCTCTCATGTCGCTGCCGCAGAAAGAGGCTGAGGGACATGAGCCGGTGGTGGCATTGGACTTCACCGTCAGATCAGGAGTGCGATGGTGAAAGAGAGGATGCGGGGTGGAAAAGTCGTCCAAACCGGAGATATGCCACAGCTGGAACGGCAGTTCTACAGTTGGCTCGCGGTCCGGGCCGTAGAAGGTGCGGTCTTCCGTGGGGTGCTTGTACACGCCCATGTTGACGTGGAAAGCGGCCTCGATGGCCGCCACCGAGCCACTGACCTGCACGTCCATGGCATCGCGCGAGCCGCCAACCACCGCCAGACCCCTCGATTTGGCGAAAGCAACCACGGCGTCATAATCCTGCTGGCTGGGGCCGAAACTGGCGGTGAACTCCGATACGGTAAGGTAGCGATGGTAGAAGGCACTGGAAGGATCGTAGAGTTCTTGCAGGAAATTATCCAACTCTGCCTGATTGCGCAGCGGCAGAACCATGTCGATGCGCAATGACTGAGTTGCGGGTAGCCGCTTGACGAATGGCGCCTGCCCATTGAGAGTGGCTTCACGCATATGGCGCGTCAACGTGGGTTGCGACTGAGCCCCGCTAACCGTGCTGACGCCCAATACCATCGCGACGATCGTGAACAAAAATGCCCCTAGTCTGCGAATCACGATTTCTCCTTTAGCCGGAATCCCGATTTCAGCTTCCCCCAACGGTTTAAGCGGAATTTCCGATTGATCATTGAATTGACGGCGACCCGGCAGGTCGATGTTTTGCAGCCCGGGCTGCCGAAATAGGTCAAGAGGATTCGCGGATGCTAGCGCACCCATTACTCACATACAAGAGTTATCACCCTCGTGAAGAGAAAAATAAATGCTTAGTACTCTCGGTACTCTTTCGCTACTTTGCAAATTATCTTTGTGACCATGGCAATTGGATTTCCTTGCCGGTTTCCACTACCAGCCCCCTCAGCGACCCGCCATCGCCTCCGAAATCTCATCAGTGGCATCGGACTTACAGTCCAACGTAAGATGTTCCCCGGGCGATTGGCATACCCTGGGCTTTGGTTGACGGTTAGCAGTGAGTTTGCTCCTCGTCGCAAAGGAGGCCGCCCCGATGAAATTCGCTAAGGTGGTGTTTTGGATCGCCGGTATATGGGGCATTCTGCTGCTCACGCCCCTGTATTTCATGTTCGACCTGATTGGACGACAGGACCCGCCGCCCATCACCCACCCACAGTTTTTCTACGCCTTCGTCAGCGTCGCCATGGTGTGGCAGTTTGCGTTTTTTGTCATCGCCACGGATCCGGCCCGCTTCCGTCCGATGATCCTAATGTCCGTTTTAGAAAAACTGAGCTCCGTACTCACTCGGCGTGCTCTACCTGCGAGGACTTACCACTCCCGCCCGCTCCGTCACCGCCTTTCCGGATGCGGTGCTGGTGATTTTGTTCGTTTTGGTCTTCATCAAGTTGGGATCCCCGAAAAGGGCCTTTTCGATCGCCGCGCCTTAGCCGCAGAAGGTTGACCTCCGCCGTACGCCCGCGGAAGCCGGGGACGGGGCGGATCATCAGGAGGCCCTCGGTTCTCTCTAATCATCTGATGCTCAATGATTTATCGCTACCTTGGGGCTTCGCGATGATTACCGGTAATCTCATTGCATTAGTAATCTTTTAGTTCAGCGCCATTCTTGTTTGCCCCCCATATAGTCGGGTTACCTATAAAATTGGTACACCTCTCATGGTTTCATCACGATCATCCAAAGCCATCCTGGCTTCATGGTTGTTCTTTGTTGGCGGCGGCGCGGCGGTTAGCTTCCTGCTCGCGCCGGGCCCGGCAAAGAGCGTCGGCGGAGACTTGCTTCTCTGTCTCGTTCCACTCTTCGCTAACGCTTGCCTGCTTTGGAACGCCGTCTCGCGCTATCGCCGCACCAACACTTTTTGGAGATTTCTCGCGCTCGGCTGCAGCATGTGGTTGGGCGTCCAGCTCACTCGGACTTACTTGGATTTGGTGCTGCATGTCTCCTCGGCCCTGCCCCTTCTCGCGTACATCGTCATTTTCCTCAGCGTCGTCCCGCTGCTTGCCGCGATGGTGCTGCGCCCGCACGTCCGGGGAATCGGCGAGAGCATGCGCGCCGGCCGGATCGATTTTTCCCTCCTGGTCTGGCTGTTCCTGTACGCCTACGTATTTCTTGCGGTGCCATGGCGGCT
>Ga0302325_10008536_pt1 | contig 22512 bp, 18 predicted proteins | sample Palsa_T0_2_FD_201948 | JGI IMG/M metagenome (GOLD analysis project Ga0302325, IMG submission 201948) | Peat permafrost microbial communities from Stordalen Mire near Abisko, Sweden - Palsa_T0_2 | ecosystem: Environmental > Terrestrial > Soil > Palsa > Peat permafrost | place: Sweden: Abisko...
GACGAGGTAGCGGAGCTACCGCGTCCAGGCCCACCGTGCCGCCCGCCACGCCGTGTGCACTCATGGTTCGATCAGCGCCGTCCGTGGTGCTTGGACGACTTGCCGTGCGACTTGCCGTGCGACTTGCGGTGCGACTTGACCAGCTTGACCTTGGCGCCGTGGAGGAGCTTCAGCGTCTCCTTGAGGGCCGCCTTCGCCGCGCCGGTGGTCGTGCCCGTGCCCGTCGTGCTTGAGGGCGCGGGGAGGTCGAGCAGGAACATCAGCGGGCTGGCCTCGACCTGCGCCGCCGTCATCCCGGCTTGTCCGATCAGTCCGCCGGCGACCATGTCGCCCTGCGAGACGTCGCCCAGGGTGCCGCCGAACAGGCCGCCGAAGAGGCCGCCGAGGCCGCCGCCGCTGCTCGTGCTCAGGCTCGACCCGCCGATGATGAACGTGTGGGCGCCGACGGTGAACGTCGCGTCGCTGCCTACGGTGATCAGGCTGCTCGGGAGCGACCTGCTCACGTCCGCGGTGAGGGTGTCCGCGGTGGTGTCCGTGCTTGCGACCGTGCCCACGAACGCGTAGAACTGCATCGGGACCTGGGCGAAGATCGACGTCGCCGGACTGGCCACGAGGGTGGTGATGCTGTCGCTCGAGGAGCCCGGGAAGAGGGCGAGGAACTTATCTCCGGCGGCGAGATCGCCCACCGTCGCATCGCCCATCATGCCGCCGACGTGGATCGTCGTGCTCGAGTTGGTGGTGATCGTCACCTGGGTCGTGGTCGGAGTCGTGGGGGTATGCGACCTCACCATCGAGCCGAAGGCGCCCAAGCCGCCGAAGCCGCCGGAGCCGAAGCCGAAGGTCCCGGTGCCGGTGCCCGATCCCCAGCCGCCGCCTGTGCCCGTGGTGGTCGGGGGCGTCAGGACGTAGGCGTTGGCCACGACGGTGCCCGTCGTCGGGTCAGTCGAGACGACCGTGCCGGCCACCGCCGCCTGCTGAACCCAGGTGCCGCCGGTGCCGCCGGTGCCGCCGGAAAGCCCGGGGAAATGCTGGGTGGAGGCCTGCGCGGTGGCGACTCCCAGCGCGAGCGGAAGCGTTGTGATGAGAGCTATGAGAACACGTTTCATATCTTTCCTCCTGAACTGTGGGTGATCCGCCGTGTCCGAGGCGGGGACTGCTTACGGTGCGCCGTGATGGTGACCTTGTCGCTGTTATTGACGCAGCAGGATCACGAAAGTTCGCTCCCATTCCGCGAATGTTTTACCGGTGCGGAGTAGGCTGCGACCGCGACCGCGACCGCGCCCGGATTCGCCGAGATGAGCCGGGCAGGTCCATGCGCAGAGAGGGCTGACACGGAGGGCAGTGCGAACATGGTGGTGAAGGCCGAAAAGTTCGAGACCGAGCTGATCGAGTCGGTCTGCGCCCGCATCCAAGAACGTCTCGCGCACGGCCAGGCCGACGACTGTGAGGCGTTCGTTCGCCAGTACTACCACTGGGTCCCTCCGGAGGACCTTATCGGCAGAACCTCGGACGACCTTTACGGGGCGGCGATCGCGCAGCGGAGCCTGGCTCGGCTCCGCCCACCGGGCACGGCCAGCGTCCGCGTCTACAACCCCGACTTCGAGCACGACGGATGGCGATCGACACATACGGTGGTCGAGATCATCTGCGACGACATGCCGTTTCTCGTCGACTCGATCGGCATGGAGCTCGTCCGGCGGGGCTACGGCATCCACATCCTCATCCACCCCGTCATCCGCGTCCGGCGCGACGCCCAGGGCGCGCTCGTGCAGACCCTGGCCCCGGGGGCCGACGCCACCGACGCGATGGCCGAGTCCTACACCCATGTCGAGGTCGACCGGGAGACCGACCCCGAGCGACTCGAGAGCCTGGCGCGAGGGATCGAGCGCGTCCTCGCCGAGGTGCGCGCCGCGGTCGAGGATTGGCAGGACATGCGTGCGCGCGCACACGCCATCGCGTCCGAGCTCGCCGCCTCGCCCCCTCCGATCGACGCCGGGGAGGTGGAGGAGGCCCGCGCCTTCCTGGCCTGGCTCGAGGCCGGGCACTTCACCTTCCTGGGCTACCGGGAGTATCAGCTGGCGGGGGCGCTTCGCGCCCTTAAGGGCAAGGACGCCCCGAGTTCGCCTGGCGGCGAACGTCCCGGCGAGAGTGGGTCCCCCGAGGGGGAGCTTGGCCTGCGGGTGATCCCCGGGACCGGGCTCGGCATACTTCGCGACTCAGACCGCGGTCAGGGCTTCACCAAGCTTCCCCCTCGCGCGCGGGCGTTGGCGCGCGAGCCACAGCTGCTCGTGCTGACCAAGGCGAACTCGCGCGCGACCGTGCACCGGCCCGCGCATCTGGACTACATCGGGATCAAGACGTTCGGGCCGGATGGGCAGGTAACCGGGGAGCGGCGCTTCCTTGGCCTCTACACCAAGGCCGCGTACAGCGAGAACCCCCGCGCCATCCCGATCATCCGCGCCAAGGTGGAGCACGTCCTCAGCCGCGCCGCCTTCCCGCCGGGCAGTCACGACGTGAAGGCGCTCGTCGAGGTCATGGAGGTCTACCCCCGGGACTCGTTGTTCCAGATCACCCCCGACGAGCTCTTCGAGGCGGCGATGGGGATTCTCGGCCTCGGCGAGCGCCAGCGCTTGAAGCTGCTCGTGCGCGGCGATGCCTACGACCGGTTTCTTTCGTGCCTGGTCTTCATCCCCCGCGATCGCTTCAACACCGAGAATCGGGAGGTGGTCGGGGCGATCCTCAGGGAGGCGTTCGGCGCGACCCGCCTGGACTGGAGCCTGTACATCTCCGAATCGGTCCTCGTCCGCGTGCATTTCGTGCTCTGGTGCGACGACGATCCGCCCGCCCACCCCGACCTGGCGGAGCTCGAGGCCCTGCTGGCGCAGGCGATTCGGTCCTGGCGCGACGATCTCCGCGACGCCCTGGTCGAGGAGGAGGGCGAGGAGCTGGGGACGCAGCTCTTCCGGCGCTACCAGACCGCCTTCCCGCCCGCCTACCGCGCCGACTGGTCGGCTCGTTCGGCGGTGGCCGACATCAGGCGGCTCGAGGAGCTCGGCGGCGCCGACGGCCTGCTCATGAGCATCTACCGACCGCTCGAGGCTTCCCAGGGCACCGTTCGCTGCAAACTCTTCAGTACCGCGGGGATCACCCTCTCCGACGTGCTGCCCACCTTCGAGCAAATGGGGGCGCGCGTCACCGACGAGCGGCCCTACTCGATCACCGGCAGCGGCGGGTCCACCGCGTGGATATACGACTTCGGGCTGACCTGCGTCGGTGGGAGCTTCGACGACGACCACGTCCGGGAGATCTTCCAGGAGGCATTCCTCGGCGTCCGCCGCGGGGAGCTGGAGAACGACGGACTCGGCGCCCTGGTCCTCGGCGCCGGCCTCACCGGGCGCCAGGTCACCGTGCTCCGCGCGGTCGACAAGTACCTACGTCAAGCCGGGATCATGTTCTCCGATCAGTACATCGAGCGCACCCTGCTCGGGCATCCGGCGATCGCCAGGCTCCTCGTCGAGCTCTTCGAGGCACGCTTCGATCCGGCCCGGCGCGACGGCGACGACGCCGGATTGCTCGCCGCCGCCATCGAGCAGGCGGTCGACGCCGTCGAGAGCCTCGACGAGGACCGGATCCTGCGTAGCTTCCTCTCGGTCGTGTGCGCCGCCGTGCGCACGAACTACTTCCTCGCCGATGCCGACGGCGTCCCGAGGAGCTACCTGTCCTTCAAGCTCGACCCCTCGCGGATCCCGATCCTGCCGCCGCCGTGCCCGGAGTTCGAGATCTTCGTCTACTCACCCAGGGTCGAGGGCGTGCACCTGCGCGGCGGCAAGGTCGCGCGCGGCGGGCTGCGCTGGTCGGACCGGCCCGAGGACTTCCGCACCGAGGTCTTGGGGCTGATGAAAGCGCAGATGGTCAAGAACGCACTGATCGTCCCGGTCGGCTCCAAGGGCGGCTTCGTGGTCAAGCGGCCCCCCGCCGAAGGCGGTCGCGAGGCCCTCGGGCAGGAGGTCGTCGCCTGCTACCGGATCTTCCTCTCCGGGCTGCTCGATCTGACCGACAACATCGTTGCCGGCGAGGTCGTCACGCCTCCCGACGTCGTGCGCTACGACGACGACGATCCCTATCTCGTCGTCGCCGCCGACAAGGGGACCGCGACCTTCTCCGATATCGCCAACGCCCTCTCTGCCGACTACGGCTTCTGGCTCGGCGATGCCTTCGCCTCCGGCGGCTCGCACGGCTACGACCACAAGCGGATGGGCATCACCGCCCGCGGAGCCTGGGAGTCGGTCAAGCGCCACTTTCGCGAGCTCGGCGTCGACACCCAGAGCGACGACTTCACCGTGGTGGGCATCGGGGACATGTCGGGCGACGTGTTCGGCAACGGGATGCTGCTCTCGCGCCACATCAAGCTCGTGGGCGCGTTCAACCACTTGCACATCTTCCTCGACCCCGATCCGGACCCCGAGGCCGCCTTCGCCGAGCGCGAGCGGCTGTTCGCGCTCCCGCGCTCGTCGTGGAGCGACTACAGCGAGTCGGTGATCTCCCCCGGCGGCGGCGTCTTCGCCCGCACCGCGAAATCGATCCCGATCTCCCCCGAAGTGCGCGAGGCGCTGGGTCTCGACGCCGAGGAGCTGACCCCGACCGAGCTCATTCGCGAGCTTCTGCGCGCGAACGTCGATCTGCTCTGGAACGGCGGCATCGGCACCTACGTGAAGGCCTCGGGCGAGACCCACGCCGACGCGGGCGACAAGACCAACGACGCGGTCAGGGTCGACGGCGGCTCGCTGCGCTGCCGCGTGGTTGGAGAGGGCGGCAACCTCGGCTTCACCCAGCGGGGCCGGATCGAGTACGCGCTCACCGGCGGCCGGATCAACACCGACGCGATCGACAACGTCGCCGGAGTCAACTGCTCAGACCACGAGGTCAACATCAAGATCCTCCTCGACTCGGTGGTCGCGGCGGGGGACATGACCGAGAAGCAGCGCAACGAGCTGCTGCGCGAGATGACCGACTCCGTCGCCGGCCGGGTGCTCCACAGCAGCTACACGCAGACCCAGGCGATGAGCCTCGCCGTGGCCCAGGCGGCCTCCATGGTCGACGTCCACCAGCGGCTCGTCCGCCAGCTCGAGCAGAGCGCCCACCTGCGCCGCGAGCTCGAGTTCCTGCCCAGCGAAGAGACCATCGGCAAGCGCCGGCATGACCACATGGGGTTCGTCGCGCCCGAGCTCGCGGTGCTCATGGCCTACGGCAAGATCAACCTCTACGCCGAGCTGCTCGCGTCCAACCTGCCCGAGGACCCCTTCCTAGCGCACGACCTCGAGCGCTACTTCCCCGCTCCGCTCCCGGAGCGGTTCGGGGCGCAGATGCGCACTCACCGGCTACGCCGCGAGATCATCGCCACGGCCGTCGCCAACCAGCTCGTCGACCGCGCCGGGATGAGCTTCACCTTCCGCCTGCACGAGGAGACCGGCGCGGGCGCCGCCGCCCTCGCCCGCGCGTACACGGTCGCCCGCGAGGTCTTCGGGATGCAGGACTTCTGGGACCAGGTCGAGCTCCTGGACAACCGCGTCGACGCCCACATCCAGCTCGGAATGCTCATCGACGCCCGCCGGCTCGTGGAGCGCTCGGCGCGCTGGCTCGTCCGCGCCCGTCAGCGCTCGATCGACATCGCCGCCACGATCGCGCAGTTCGCCCCCGGCGCCGCCATGGTCGCGGAGTCGCTCCCCGACCTGCTCGACGAGGGCGATCGCGTCCTCTGGCACTTGAAGCTGGACAAGCTCGAGCCGGCCGGAGTGCCGGCCGGGCTCGCCCGCCGCGTCGCCGGCATGCCCTCGGTCTTCCCTTCGCTCGACATCGTCGAGGTGGCTGAGGCGACGGGGCGCAGCCTCGAGGCCGTGACCACGGCGTACTTCCGGCTCGGCGGGCGCCTGGAGCTGAACTGGCTACGTGACCGGATCGCCGAGCTCCCCCGGGCCAACCGGTGGCAGGCGCTCGCTCGCTCGGCCCTGCGCGACGACCTCTACAGCCTGCACCGCGCGCTGGCCCAGGACGTCGTGGAGTCGGCTGGCGCCGACTCCGCGGAGACAGCGGTCGACGCGTGGCTGCACGCCAACGCCGGCGCGGTCGAGCGCAGCCGGGCCATGCTCGGCGACATCAGGGCGACGCGGATCTACGACCTGACGACCCTGCCGGTCGCCCTGCGCGAGGTTCGCAACCTCCTCCACGGCGCCGCGAACTAGCGCTAGCGGATGACCACGATCCGGCTGTGGTCCACGAGCCCGGTGGTGGGGTCGGCCCACGCGAGTCGCAGTGAGCCCGGCCGGGCGATCCCGACGCGAGCGAGGATGAAGCCCTGGGCGCCGGAGCCGACCTGCTCGAGGGTCGTGAACGCGCTCGCGCCTCTGGGCGCGTACTCGATGTCGGCGAGCTGAGGGCCGGCTTGATCGGCCGGACGCACCTGTCCCCACACGGTCACCTGCGTGCCGGTCCGGGGGTGGGGAACCCAGATCGGGATGCGGTAGGCGTAGTAGGCGGGCTTGGGTGCGCCGCTCAGGGTCATCAGACCGGTCTGGAACGTGCCCCAGTAGGCGGGGCTGCCGATCGGCTCACCGGCCTGCGGAGCGGCGTCGACGAGCTCGAACTGGGAGAGGGTGGGCACGTAGGGGTCGCGCCAAGCCATGTACTCGCCTTCGTTGATGTACGCGGCCTGCTGAGCCTGGGTCGTCTTGACGTAGGGGTTGGGGGGATTGCTCTTATAGCCGTACTCGGTGAGATAGAGGGGGACGCCGCCGGGAATCGTCCGTCCGTAGGTGGCGAAGATCCGGTTGAGGGTCCGCTCCACCCGGGGCAGGTCGGCGAGCGTCGCCCACGCCGGATTGGCACTGAGCTCGTTGGGCGGCTGGGTGAAGGAGTACGGGTGGTCGGAGTAGCCGCTGGCGTCGATGGCCGCGGCGTGCTCAGCCGTGAAGGCGCTCGTGCTGCCGTTGGTCGGGCAGGCGAGTTCCGCGGCGCGCTTGCCGGTGAGGGGGCGGTCGGAGTTGCCCACGCAGTACAGCGCGCGCATGAAGGTCATCGGGGGCATGGCGGAGAGGATCCCGCGGCGGCTCGCTCCCTTGGCCGAGGTGTCGCCGACGAGGATCGTGTCGTTCCTGTGGCCGCTTGTGGCGAGGCCGCTCCAGGCGGCGTCGAGCAGGCGCCGGTAGGTGACCGGAGAGGCCTCGACCCAGCCCTTGCCCACTCGGCGCCACTGCGGTGTCAGCCAGCCCGCCTCGTTGGGCTCATTCCAGATCTCCCAGTAGTTGACCCGCGGCAGCGGTGCCGGCGCCGCGGGCGCGGGAGTGGTCGGGGTTCCACCCAGCGAGGGCGGGAGCAGCCCGCCGAGCAGCGTCGGCGGCGGCGTGGGCGCGGGCGTCGAGGTTACGTAGGAGCCGCTGTAGCGGGTGCCGACGGCCTCCACGAACTGCCCGAAGGCGACCGGCGAGGGCAGGTAGTTCTTCCTGAACTTGGGGTCGATGGTGATCGGAGAGGGCTCGGTGGCCCACTCGGGAACCGGCGCGGTGATGTCGAAGTCGACGCTCATTCCGAGCGCCTGGGCGTCGGTGACGAGGACGTCGTAGCGGTTCCACGCGCCGGCGGGGTAGTCGGCCGGATTGGTGGCGTCGAAGCTCGGTGGCGTCGTCGACCCCGGGTCCGGGGCCACCAGCGCCCAGATCACGGAGACCCGGATGCGCTCGACGCCGAGGGCGGCGAGCTGGTTCAGGACCCCGGCCACGTGGCCGGCCGAGGCATAGACGAGCTGGTTGTCGTCCTGGAACATCGACTCCTGGGTGGGGGAAGCGGCAGCCCGTGCCGGCGCCAGCACCGCGACGAGCACACAGGTCATCGCCAGCGCGCGCAACATCCTTGATCTCGCCATCCCGCGCCCGATCGTAACCCAGGGGCCGGGGATGCTGCGCAGTTGCCGCTGGTGGCGGTCTGAGCTCCGCGATACCTTTCCTTGGCCGCGTGCACGCCGATGCCCGACGCCACCCGAACCGAGGAGCAGTCCCGCCGGCACGGCTGGACCGTGATCGGCGCCTTCGCGCTCCTCGCGGCCGCGACCCAGCTCCTGTGGCTGACCTACGCGCCCATCACCACCGGGACCGCCCATCACTACCACGTGTCCGAGAGCGCGGTGGGATGGCTGTCGGAGATCTTTCCCCTGCTTTACGTCGTCCTCGCCATCCCGGCGGGCAAGCTGCTCGACCGCTCGCTCCACGGCGGTCTCGGGGCGGGGGCGGTCCTCACCGTCCTCGGCGGCCTGCTGCGCCTGCTCGGTGACGACTTCGCCTGGGCCCTGGTCGGGCAGTTAGTGGTCGCGGTAGCCCAGCCCCTCGTCCTCAATGCCATCACCAAGCTCGCCGACGAGCGACTCCCGGAGCGCGAGCGCCACGAGGGGATCGCGGCTGGGTCGGCGGGGATGATGGTGGGCATGCTCCTCGCTTTGATTCTCGCCTCGGCGCTTGGGGGCCGGGGGATCCACACGCTCCTGGTCATCGGCGCCGTGTTCGCGACGGTCGCCGCCGCCGCCCTGCTCGCGGCGCTGCGCCTGCCCGGCGCGGCCGCGGGACCGCTCGCGGCGGCCGCGCGGCGACCCCTGCGGGCGGTGTGGACGGACGGGCAGGTGCGGGTGCTGGCGGGGCTGCTCTTCGTGGGCTTCGGCGTCTTCATCGCGCTCACCACCTGGCTTCAGGCGCTGCTCAACCATTACGGCGTCTCGGCGAGCGCGGCGGGCGCGGTGCTCGTGGCCATGGTTCTGCTCGGAGCGATCGGGTCGGCGGTGCTGGCGCCGCCGGTGATCGCGCGCGGCGCCGAGCAGCGGTTGATCGGCGCCTCTGTGGTGGTCGGGATCGGCGGGTCGGTCGTGCTCGCGCTCGTCCACGTGTTCGCCGTCGACGCCGTCGTGCTCGCGGTCATGGGGATGCTCCTCCTCACCAACCTGCCGGTGATCCTCGAGCTCTCCGAGCGCCGGGCCGTCAACGACGGCGGCACCGTCGCCGCTTTGATGTGGCTGGCGGGAAACGCGGGCGGGATCGTCGTCGCCGTGCTCGTGCAGGCCCTCGTGCACCATCCGCTACCCGCCTTTCTGCTCCTCGCGCTGTGCGGGTGCGCCGCGATCCCGCTGCTCGGGCGCTTGGGGGCGGCGGGCTCGAGCGATGTGGAGGTCGAGGTCGAGGTCGCATAGGCGGGACGTGAGGAACGTTGACCACCGCATAGGTGGTCAACGTTCCTCACCCGCGCTTGCGCGCCCTCACCCCCAGGGGTCGCGGCCCGCCGCGCGCGCGGCCAGGTAGTGAGCGATCAGGGCGACCCAATCGATCGTCCCGGCCACGAAGTGGCCGACGGGACCGGTGAGGATCCGCGCGGCGAAGCGGGAGGGCATCGTCCGGACGCTATCGTTCGCCGCTCGATGTCTCTCAAGACGAACGTCACCGAGCTCCCCGAATCGCGCGTGCGGGTCGAGGCCGAGGTGGCCCCGGAAGAGGTCGAGCGCCGGCTGCACCAGGCGGCGCGCGAGCTCGGGCGCCAGATGAAGATCCCCGGCTTCCGCAAGGGCAAGGTGCCCCCGCCCGTGGTCATCAGCCGTCTCGGGCGGGGCACCGTGCTCGACGAGGCGCTGCGCCAGTCGCTCCCCTCCTGGTACAACGACGCTATCGATGCCGCCGGTATCGATCCGGTCGGAGACCCGCAGCTCGATGTCGGCGAGCTTCCCGCCGAAGGGCAGCCGCTCGCGTTCTCGATCGAGGTCGGCGTGCTGCCGGCGGCGACGCTCGGCGAGTACAAGGGCATCGAAGTCGGGCGGCGCGAGCCCGACGTTGACCCCGAGGACATCGACAAGGAGATCGAGGAGCTGCGCGAGCGGGTGGCGACGCTCGAGACCGTCGAGCGGCCCGCGGCCGAGGGCGACAGCGTGGTGGTCGACTTCGAAGGCAAGGTCGACGGCGAGCCGTTCGAGAACGGCTCGGCCCGCGACTATCTCCTCGAGCTCGGCAAGGGGCAGCTGATCGACGGCTTCGAGGAGCAGCTCATCGGCTCGGCGGCCGGCGAGGAACGGACCGTCGAGGTCACCTTCCCCGAGGGCCACCAGAGGTTCCCCGGCAAGCCCGCGACGTTCGAGGTCACGGTCAACGAGGTCAAGGAGAAGCGCCTGCCCGCGCTCGACGACGACTTCGCCGTCGAGACCGCGGGCTTCGACAGTCTCCAGGACCTCCGCGACGACATCTCAGGGCGCCTGGCCGAGGTCGAGGGGCGGGAGATCGACCGCGAGTTCGAGGAGGCGGTCCTCGATGCCGTCGTCGCCGAGGCGACGATCGAGGTCCCGCACAATCTCGTGCATGAGCGCGCCCATCAGCTCTGGCACCAGATGGTGAGCGCCTTCGAGCGGCAGGGGCTCTCCAAGGAGGCCTACATCCAGCTCGCCGGCAAGGCGGGCGAGGAAGAGATCATCCACGAGGCCGAGCCCGAGGCCGAGCAGGTGATCCGTCGCGAGGCCGTCCTCGCCGCGATCGTCGCGGCCGAGGAGATCGAGCCGACCGACGACGAGATCCTCGAGGCGCTCAGGCCGTCGGCCGAGCGCGAGGGGATGTCCGCCGAGGACCTGCTCGGGCGCCTGCGCAAGACCGACAGGCTCGGGCGCCTGCGCGAAGAGCTCGCCTCACGCCAGGCCATCGACCTGCTCGTGCGCGAGGCCAAGCCGATCGCGATGGAGCAGGCCGAGGAGCGAGAGGCGCAGGCGAGAGCGCGGGAGAAGCTGTGGACGCCGGGGCAGGAAGAGGCCGCCGGGGGCGCGTCGGAAAAGCCCAGCGCGGGCGACTCCTCGGCGAAGATCTGGACTCCCGGCAGCTGAAGTACGCGAACTGCGGTAAGTGCGGTTTCGGGGTCGGTCTTGACGGTTGCCTTCAGCGCGGCTCTCGACGGTTGCTAGACTCGCCGCGAGTGGCGGTACACGCGCACTTGAAGTACCGTCGCCCGGCCCGGAAGGCCAGGCCACTGCGGGCAGGATTCCGGCCCAGGAAGAGAGAAAGAGCGACACCATGAGCCCACTGGTACCGATGGTGGTCGAGCAGACTTCCCGCGGGGAGCGCGCATTCGACATCTACAGCCGGCTGCTCAATGAGCGAATCGTCTTTCTCGGCACGCCCGTTGACGACCAGATCGCGAACCTGATCGTGGCCCAGCTGCTGCACCTGGAGTCCGAGGATCCGGACAAGGACATCTCGATCTACATCAACTCGCCCGGAGGATCGGTGTACGCCGGGCTGGCGATCTACGACACGATGCAGTTCATCAAGCCCGACGTGCAGACGATCTGCGTCGGGATCGCGATGTCGATGGGCGCGCTGCTCCTTTCCGGCGGCGCGACGGGCAAGCGGATGGCCCTTCCCAACGCGAAGATCCTGATCCACCAGGTGTCTTCGAGCTTTCAGGGCCAGGCCACGGACATCGAGATCCACGCTCGCGAGATCATCGACGTTCGGCGGCGGCTCGACGAGATCATCGCCCACCACACGGGCAAGCCGGTCGAAGAGGTCCGCAAGGACACCGAACGCGACTATTTCATGAGCTCCGAGGAGGCAAAGGACTACGGCATCATCGATCGCGTGATCTCGCAGCACTGAGGTATTAGGCTTCGAGGTCGGCGTCGCGCCGCGGCTCCGGGGAGGGCAGCAAAAATGGCACGTCCAACGGACTCCAACGAACAGCTTCTCTGCAGCTTCTGCGGGAAGTCTCAACGGCAAGTCAAGAAGCTCATCGCCGGTCCCGGCGTCTACATCTGCGATGAGTGCATCGATCTCTGCAACGAGATCATCGACGAGGAGCTCACCGCTCCGCCGACCTTCGACATCGAGAACCTCCCCAAGCCGCGGGAGATCTACGACGTCCTGAACGAATACGTGGTGGGCCAGGAGCAAGCCAAGCGCTCGCTTTCGGTGGCGGTCTACAACCACTACAAGCGCGTACAGATGATGCAGTCCGATGAGAATGACATCGAGCTCCAGAAGTCGAACATCCTGCTCCTGGGGCCGACCGGCTGTGGCAAGACCCTGCTCGCGCAGACGTTGGCCAAGATCCTCAACGTCCCCTTCGCCATCGCCGACGCGACCGCGCTGACCGAGGCGGGCTACGTGGGCGAGGACGTCGAGAACATCCTCCTCAAGCTCATCCAGGCCGCCGACTACGACGTCAAGAAGGCGGAGACGGGAATCATCTACATCGACGAGGTCGACAAGATCGCGCGCAAGGCCGACAACCCGTCGATCACCCGCGACGTGTCCGGCGAGGGAGTCCAGCAGGCGCTGCTCAAGATCCTCGAGGGGACGACCGCGTCGGTGCCCCCCCAAGGTGGCCGCAAGCATCCCCACCAGGAGTTTCTCTCGATCGATACCACCAACGTGCTCTTCATCTGTGGTGGCGCCTTCGCCAACCTCGACCGGGTGATCGAGCGTCGCATCGGCCACCAGGGCGTCGGCTTCGGGGCCGCGATCGTGACCAAGGAGCAGCGCGACACGGGCGAGATCTTCGAGCACTGCCTGCCCGAGGACCTGATCCAGTACGGCCTCATCCCCGAGTTCATCGGGCGCCTGCCCGTGATGTCCGCCATCCACCAGCTCTCGCGCGACGAGCTCATGCAGATCCTCACCGAGCCGCGCAACGCGCTCGTCAAGCAGTTCCAGCGCTTCTTCCAGTTCGACGGGATCGAGCTCGTGTTCGCCGACGAGGCGCTCGTCTCGGTCGCCGACAAGGCGCTCGAGCGCGAGACCGGCGCCCGCGGCCTGCGCTCGATCATCGAGGAGGTCCTGCTCGAGGTTCAGTTCGAGCTGCCCTCGAGACGGGATGTGAAGAAGTGCGTGGTGACGCGGGAAACCATCGATAAGGGTGTTTCGCCTACTTTGGTCACGGTTGCCGTTTCTTCGGAAGACGAGGGCGAGGCGGCGGCTTAGCTGCCGGCGCACCGGGGGGCTGCGGCCCCTCGTGCGGGGATGGGCGTTGACGGGCTCGTGCGGCGGGCTGAACGGTGAGCGAGTTTCACGCAATCTCCCCGCCCGATGGGCCGCAGCCCCCCCGGACTACCGCTTGTCGCCCCTAGCGCGCCCTCGCCCGGCCTCCGTGGGGCCAGCGTGGCTTGTTGGCTCGTGTCGTCAGCTTCCTTCTTCTTCGGGGGGTGGGCCGATGCCTCTTGCTTTTAGGCGGCGGATTACTTCGATCTCTTCGAGGTCGAGGCGGTCTTTGGCGCGGTTGGCGGCGCGTTTCATTGCTTCGAGGTCGTCGAGGGCGGCGATGAGGATTGCCATGCTGTTGATCTCGACTCGGTCGGCTCGGCGGCGAAGGTCGTCGTAGGGCGGTGCCCCGGATGGCTCGCGGAGGAGGTCGATCGCTCCGTTGGGAGTGTCGAAGGTGGCGATCGAGAGCTGGCGCAGCGCGCGTCCGTCGGGAACGAAGGGAACGTCCTCGTCGACGCCCCGCAGCGTCGCTTCGAGTTCGATCATCGCTTCTCCGAGCACGTTCAGGTTCGCCTGGGCAGGCGCGAAGCAGATGTCGAGGTCCTGCGTCAGCCGTGCCGAGCCCTGATAGACCATCGCGATTCCGCCGACGACGACGAAGTCGACTCCGTGCGCCACCAGCACGCGCAACAGCCTCGTGGGCGAAAACTCAGACCAGCTCACCGCGTGTGCGCCGGCCGGCGAGGGCGATTTCACGGACGTTCGCGTAGCTGCGCTCGAAGCTTCTGATCCGCTCCCCGGGTGGGAGTCGCAGGCGTCGGGCGACGAGCGTCTCGTCGATGCTCGACCGGCGGGGTCGTGCCTCGAGCAGGATCTCGCGGTCGCACGCGTCGAGCGCGCGAATCAAGGTGCCTATACGCGGGTTGGAGCCCTCGGTCTCAAGACGCGCGATCGCTGACTGGGTAGTGCCTATACGAGCCGCGAGCTCGGCTTGGGTGAAGCCGGCGTCACGACGAGCATTGCGGACTAAGTGGTCTGGCGTCATAGCGGATAGGCGATTGTAGATGCTTCTATCCTTAATACGCTATGTAGTCGGGACGAGATTCCCGGCCTGCCCCACCTAAACTCAAGGCTTCTCATGTCCGACCTCGAGTCCAAGACCCGCTATGACCCCGGCGAAGTCGAGCCGCGGATCATGCGGCGCTGGCTCGATTCGGGCCTGTTCCATCCCGAGCCCGAGGGCACGCCGGATGAGAACTACTCGATCGCGATCCCGCCGCCGAACGTGACCGGGGTGCTCCACATGGGGCACGCGCTGAACAACTCGATCCAGGATTGCCTGGTGCGCTACCACCGCATGCGGGGGCAGCGCACGAAGTGGATCTTCGGCACCGACCACGCCGGGATCGCGACCCAGACGCAGGTCGAGCGCGCGCTGGCCCGGGAGGGCCTGACGCGCGAGGAGATCGGTCGCGAGGCGTTCGTGGCGCGAGTGTGGGAATGGCGCGAGGAGTACGGCGACGCGATCGTCGAGCAGCTCAAGCGCCTGGGCGCGTCGTGCGACTTCGAGGACGAGCGCTTCACCCTCGACGAGGACTACGCGAAGGCCGTGCTCGAGGTTTTCGTGGCCCTGTACCGCAAGGGCCTGATCTACCGCGACCGCTACATGGTGAACTGGGACCCGGGCAGCGGTTCGGCGATCTCCGACCTCGAGGTCGAGGATCGCGACGTGACCGACACCCTCTACTACCTCGACTACCCGCTGGCCTCGGGCTCGGGTGCGATCACCGTCGCCACGGTGCGGCCGGAGACGATGCTCGCCGACACCGCGATCGCCGTGCACCCCGAGGACGACCGCTACCGCCGGCTGATCGGGGAGACGGCCGTCCTCCCGATCGTCGGGCGGCGGCTGAAAATCATCGCGGACGAGTACGTCAAGCCCGAGTTCGGCACCGGGGCGCTCAAGATCACCCCCGGCCACGACCCCAACGACTTCGACATCGGGCGCCGCCACGGGCTGGCGCAGATCAGCGTGATCGGCGAGGACGGCCGCATGACCGACGAGGCGGGGGAGCGCTTCGCGGGCCTGACCGTGGAGGAGGCACGGCGTGCCGTGGTGGACGACCTGCGCGACCAGGGACTCGTCGCGCGCGCGGAGCCGTATCGACACACCGTGCCCTTCTCGCATCGCTCCGGCGAGCGGATCGAGCCGCTCGTGTCGCTCCAATGGTTCATGCGCATGGACGAGCTCGCGGGGCCCGCCATCGACGCGGTCAAGGACGGCCGCGTGAAGTTCTTCCCCGAGCGCTTCGCCAGGGTCTACCTCGACTGGATGGAGAACATCCGGCCCTGGTGCGTCTCGCGCCAGCTCTGGTGGGGGCACCGGCTGCCGGTCTGGTACCGGGGCGGGGAGACCTACGTGGGGTCCGAGCCGCCGCGCGGCGAGGGTTGGGAGCAGGACCCCGACGTGCTCGACACCTGGTTCTCGAGCGCGCTGTGGCCGTTCGCGACCCTGGGATGGCCCAAGGACACGCCGGCGCTGCGCGCCTTCTATCCCACCGACGCACTAGTCACCGGGCGCGACATCATCTTCCTGTGGGTGGCCCGGATGATCATGATGGGGCTCGAGTTCCGCGAGCAGGTGCCGTTCGCGGACGTCCACATCAACTCGATCATCCAGGCCCCCGACGGACGGCGGATGCAGAAGTCGGTGGGCACCGGGATCGACCCACTCGATCTCATCGACGGCGGCCCGCGACCGCCCGTGTTCGCCCAGGGCGGCGACTTCCCCGCCTACGGCGCCGACGCGGTCAGGTGGGGCCTGCTGGCCATGTCCTCAGGCCAGGACGTCCGCTTCAGCGAGGAGAAGGTCGCCCAGGGCCAGCAGCTCACGAACAAGCTGTGGAACGCCGCGCGGCTGATCCTGCTGGGCGTCGACGGCGCGGCGCTTCAGCGCCCGGGGCCGTCCATGGCCCTTGGAAGTTCGCCTGGCGGCGAACATTCCGACGCTCGCCCGGGAGCGGTCGAACCGGGCGCGATCGAGGACCGGTGGATCGTCTCGCGCCTGGCTCGGGCCAAGATCGAGGTCCACGGGCGGATCGAGCGTTACGACTTCTCGCATGCGGCGCTCGCGCTCTACGACTTCATCTACGGCGAGCTGTGCGACTGGTACCTCGAGCTGGTCAAGCCCCGGTTGCGCGATCATGATCGCGGTGCGCAGGCGACGCTGCTCCACGTCCTCGTCGAGACGATCGCGCTCGCCCACCCGATCATCCCTTTCGTGACCGAGGAGATCTATGCCCACGTTCCCGACGCGCAGGGCCTGCTCGCCGCCGGGATCGAGAGCGTGCCCGAGACCCTCGACGAGGAGGCCGAGACGGCGCTCGAGCGCACCATTGCCGCCGTGCAGGCGGTCCGGGGGTGGCGCGACGTGGCCGAGGTCAAGGCCGCGGCGATCATCCCGGCGCGCCTGGCCGCGACCGGCTACGACGAGACGGCGGCACAGATCGAGCGGCTGGCGCGGCTCGCGTTCTCGCGCGGCGCTGGTGCGGAGGTCGCCGTCGCCTCAATCCCGATTCCCGGCGGTGTGATCGAGATCCTGCCCACCGAGGAGCTCGACCCCGGGGCCGCCGAGGCCAAGCGCGCCGCCCGGCGCGAGAAGCTCGCGGCCGAGATCGAACGGGCTCAGGCCAAGCTGGCCAACGACGGGTTCGTGAGCAAGGCCCCGGCCGAGGTCGTGCAGGCCGAGCGCGACAAGCTCGCGCGCCTGAAGGCGGAGCTCGACTCGCTATGAGCGCCGGAGCGCGGGCCTTTAGTCCCGACGGCGCCGAGCGCTACCTGCTCTCGCTCGAGCTCTTCGGGATGCACTTCGGCCTCGAACGGATGCGCAGGCTGATGACCGCGCTCGGCCATCCCCAGCGCCGGTTCGGCTCGATCCACGTGGTCGGCACGAACGGGAAGTCCTCCACCACGCGGATGACCGCCGCCATCCTCGAGCGCCACGGAGTGCGGACCGGCGCCTACCTCTCGCCCCACCTGGGCCACTACTCCGAGCGGATCCGGGTCGGCGACACCGACATCGAGCCGAGCGCGTTCGCCGCCGCCGTTCAGCGGGCCGCGCGCGCCGCCGAGCTCGTCGACCATGCGGCCCGGGGACCGGATCGCGTGACCCAGTTCGAGGCGCTCACGGCCGCGGCGTACTCGGAGCTTGCCGCGCGCGGCGTCGAGGTCGCAGTGGTCGAGGCCGGACTCGGCGGTCGCTACGACGCGACCAACGTCATCCCCTCCAAGGTTCAGGTCCTGACCAGCGTCGGCCTCGAGCACACCCGTTGGCTCGGACCCACGATCACCGACATCGCGCGGGAGAAGCTCGCCGTCGTGCAGCCCGGCGGGGTCCTTGTGCTCGGGCCGGGACTGCATCCCGACGCCGATGCCGAGGCGCGCGCGGTGGCGGAGCGCGCCGGCGCACGGATCGTGCGCGCGCCGGCCGATCCCGGCGTGCCGGTGGGGTCGCTCGGCCTCTTCCAGCGGCGCAACTTCGCGGTTGCGTGGGCCGCGGCCGAGGCCTACCTGGGCAGCCTCGAGCCCGAGCTGGTGGCGGCGGCCGCGGCCGAGATCCGGGTTCCCGGTCGACTCCAGGTCGTCGACCACGATCCGCTCACCCTGCTCGACGGCGCCCACAACGCCGACGGCATAGCCGCGCTCGCCGAATCGCTGCCCGAGATCGCCGGGGGACGGCGTACTGTCGCGGTCGTGTCGATCCTCGACGACAAGGATGCCGCCCGCATGCTCGCGACGCTTCTGCCCGCGTGCCAGGCGGTGGTCCTCACGAGCAGTCAGAATCCACGTGCGCTGCCGCCGCCCACGCTCGAGTCATTGGCCGGACAGCTCGGCGGACCGCCCGCCGAGCTCGTGCGCGACCCCCATGCAGCGCTCGGACGCGCGCGGGAGCTCGCGGGGGCCGAGGGTGTCGTGGTGGCGACGGGTTCGATCTACCTGGTCGCCGATCTCCTGCGCAAGACGCGCGCCGGACGGCGCGCCTCGATGCTGTGACCGAGCCCGACCCCGACCCCGACGAGAATCCCAGCTTCCTGACCATGGTCGGCCTCGTCGCGCTGATCGTGGCGGTCGTCATCCTCGTCTTCTTCGGTATCGGATACCTGTTCGGCCGGGCGTTCCTGTAGGGGCTTTCGCGCCGCTCGCGAGTTCGGCGCCAGCCGAACTCGCAATGGAATCCGCGCCAGCGGATTTCACTCCGACCACCGCTACCACTAGACTCGCCGCTCACAATGGGCACCTTCGCCGTCTTTGGCATTAGCAACAGCGGTCTGAACACGGCCGTGAATCTGCTGATCGTGTTCCTCGTGGTGATCTGGCTGGCGCTTGTGTACTGGACCTACGCGGACGCTCGGCGCCGGATCGCTGACCCGATGCTCATCGGCTGCGCCACCGTGGCGTCGTTCCTGCCCTACGTGGGGACGATCATCTACATGATCGTGCGGCCGCCCGAGTATCTCGACGACGTCCGCGAGCGCGAGCTCGAGATGCAGGCCGCCGAGGCGCGGCTCGCCCAGCTCGGCTACCAGCTCTGCCCGCACTGCGATTACGAGGTCGAGAAGGACTTCCTGCGCTGCCCGAGCTGCATGCGCAAGCTCAAGGACCCGTGCGTCGCCTGTGGGCGGCCCTTGGACCCGAGCTGGAAGGTCTGCCCGTTCTGCGAGGCAGAGGTCAACATCAGCGCGCCGGCTCCCCGGCGCGCCCGTAGGCGCCGCGAGGAAGCGCCGGCGGCTGGCGCTGAAGCTGGTACTCAGCCGTACCCTGGTTGACGGGCGCCTTCGGCGCCTTGGAGCCGGCGCGGTGCCGCGCGGCAGTCTGGGGTCCTGGGGCCGGCTCCGTATAACTCTAGACGTCTTACGAACCGTTTTACCCGAAACCAAAGGATCACTGAAACCCTATGCAGCGGACCCTCATCCTGGTCAAGCCCGACGCGTTTGCGCGGGGTTTGACTGGCGAGATCATTGGCCGGTTTGAGCGCAAGGGGCTGCGCCTTGCGGCGCTGAACCAGCGGACGGTTACGCGGGAGCTGGCCGAGCGCCACTATGCCGAGCATGCCGGCAAGCCCTTCTTCGAGGGCCTGCTCGAGTTCATCACCTCCGGGTCGCTCGTCTCGCTCGTGCTCGAGGGCGAGGAGGCGATCGTCGCGGCGCGGCAGCTGATTGGGGCGACCGACCCCCTCCAGGCGGCGCCGGGCTCGATTCGCGGCGACTACGCGCTCGAGGTGCAGACCAACATGGTCCATGGGTCGGACTCGCCCGAGTCCGCCGAGCGGGAGATCAGGCTGTTCTTCCCCGACCTGAACTGATCCTCGCCTCGCGCTCGCCGCAGCGGCGGGCGATCCTCGAGCAATTGGGGATCGCCTTCGAGGTCCACCCCGCCGATGTCGAGGAGCTCACCGAGGGGCCGCCGCACGAGGTTGTGGCCGAGAACGCCTACCGCAAGGCGGCGGCGATCGCCGAGCATCATCCTGCCGCCGCCGCGCTCGTGCTCGGCGTCGACACGATCGTGACCCTGGGCGGGCGGATCTACGGTAAGCCGTCAGGGGTCGAGGAGGCCCGCGCGACGCTCCGCGCGCTCTCCGGCCACCGCCACGCCGTGCTCAGCGGCGTGGCCCTGATCGGGGACGGCCGGGTGCGCACCGCGGTGAGCACGACGCTGGTCGACCTCAGGCCCCTCGACGACGCGCTCCTCGAGTGGTATCTCGCGACCGGCGAATGGGATTCTCGCGCCGGTGGCTACGCGATCCAGGGCCGTGGCGCGGCGCTCGTGCGGAGCATCGAGGGCGACTATCTGAACGTCGTCGGCCTCCCCGTGTCGACCCTGCTCGAGCTCGCCCCCGAGGTCCTGGGGACGAGGTGAGCGGACGGTTCTGGTTTACATATTTTCCAGCTATTTTTCTCGCGCGACGGCGATTCGGGGAGGCCCGGCCGCGCTAGGGGTGTTCGATACACTGAGCGGTGGACGGGCCTGGCGGCGCCGCGCCACCTTCATCCGCGCCGGCCGTCCTTTAGCTGTCCCTTACCTCTTAGATACGCATGGGTCTCTTTACGTACATGACCGGTTTCGGCGGCCGCGATATGGCTGTCGATCTCGGCACGGCAAATACGCTCGTCTACGTCCGCGGGCGGGGGATCGTCCTCTCCGAGCCGAGCGTCGTCGCCGTCGACTCGCGGACGGGCGAGGTGCACGCGGTGGGGATCGAGGCCAAGCGCATGCTCGGCCGCACTCCGGGCACCATTTCCGCCATCCGCCCGCTCAAGGACGGGGTGATCGCCGACTTCGAGGTCACCGAGGAGATGCTGCGCCATTTCATCCAGAAGGTGCACCAGAATCGGTGGGCGCACCCGAGAGTGGTCGTGTGCGTGCCCTCGGGCGTGACCGGGGTGGAGAAGCGCGCGGTCGAGGAGGCCTGCCTCTCCGCCGGGGCGCGCCAGGCTTACCTGATCGAGGAGCCGATGGCCGCGGCCATCGGGGCCGGCCTGCCGGTGGGGGAGCCGACGGGCTCGATGGTGGTCGACATCGGCGGCGGGACGAGCGAGGTCGCGGTGATCTCGCTCGGCGGGATCGTCGTCTCCCAGTCGATCCGGATCGGCGGCGACGAGCTCGACGAGGCGATCATCAACTACGTCAAGCGCGAGTACAAGCTCCTGATCGGCCAGCAGACGGCCGAGGAGGTCAAGCTCGAGATCGGCTCGGCCTTCCCCATGGACGAGGAGGTCCAGGCCGAGATCCGCGGGCGCGACATGGTCTCGGGCCTGCCTAAGACTGTGGTCCTCACGAGCGAGGAGATCCGGGGAGCGCTCGAGGAGCCGGTCTCGCAGATCATCGACGCGGTCAAGGAGACGCTCGACCGCACGCCCCCCGAGCTCGCCTCCGACATCATGGATCGGGGTATCATGCTCGCGGGAGGCGGTTCGCTGCTACAGGGGATCGAAGAGCGTCTGCGCCACGAGACGCAGATGCCGGCGCACCTGGCGGAATCGCCGCTGACCTGCGTGGCGGTCGGTTCCGGAAGATCGCTGGAGGAGTTCGAGGCGATTCACCGCTCACACAAGAATTCACGCAACCGCCGCCGACGGTATTAGGTTGAGTACCGGTACCGTCAGCGCGCTTCGGAGCGCAACTTTGGAGACAATCCCCTCGTGCACGACAAGCAAGTCCGACGCCGGCGTGCGGTTCTCGCGCTCCTCGTCGTCGTTTCCCTGATCCTGCTGAGCGCGTACTTCGGCGAGGCTGAAGGCGGACCTCTGCACAGCGTGCAGCGGGGCATCGTCACGATCCTCTCACCGATCCAGAAGGGCGCGAGCACCGTGCTTACACCGGTGCGCGACATCGCCGGTTTCTTCAGCTCGACCTTCCACGCCAAGGCGCAGGTCGCCCAGCTCCGCAAGCAGAACGAGAGGCTGACCTCCGAGCTCGCGGGGCTCAAGGGCCAGGCGATCCTGAACAAGCAGCTCAAGGAGCTCGTCGGCCTCGACACCGACATCGGGATCAACGCCTACCGGCCCGTCGCCGCCAACGTGATCGGCAGCGATCCAATCCTGTGGTACGACCAGATCACCGTCGCCGCGGGCTCGGACCAGGGGGTGGCCGACGGTCAGCCGGTGATCGGCGAGGGCGGGCTCGTCGGCGAGGTCACCGACGTCACCTCCGGCACCTCGGTGGTCTCGCTCATCACCGACCACACCGTCGAGGTGAGCGCCGAGGTCCAGGACGGCGTCGGCAACATCGGCGTGCTTCAGCCCATGGTCGGGAACCCCAATGAGCTCGTGCTCTCAGACTTGCCCAACCAGGCCAACATCCTTCAGGGCCAGGCGGTCGTCACCTCGGGCTTCGAGTCGGGCAAGCTCGACTCGCTGTACCCCCCGAACATTCCCATCGGCACCGTCTCCAACGCCGACGAGGTCACCCTGAGCAGCGCCGGCACGGTCCAAGTGTCGCCCGCGGTAGACCTGCGCACGCTCACCGTCGTGCAGATCCTGACCAGGCCGCACCCCGGCACGACGAGCGCCTCTACCGTTCCGTGAGCGTATCCACGAGCTTCGTCGTGCGCCTGATGGCGCTGGCCTTCCTCGCGGTCGTGATCCAGGTGGCGGCCGTGTCGCAGATCTCGATCTTCGGGGTCAGCGCCGACCTCTCGCCCCTCGTCGTGATGTCGGTCGGCCTGCTCGCGGGCTCGACCATCGGAGCGGTGACGGGCTTCGGCATGGGACTCCTCGTCGACATGCTCTTCGTCCAGACGCTCGGCGTGACCTCGCTGCTCTACATCGCGATCGGCTACTGGTCCGGGCGCCTGCGCGAGCTCCGCGATCCCGCCCACGAGCTCGTCCCGCTCGGCGCCGGGGCCGCCGCCACCGCCCTGGCGGGCATCGGGATGGCGCTGATCCAGTTCCTGCTCGGAGTCGACGCCCCGGTCAGCTTCCTGCTCCTCCAGCAGATTCTCCTCACCGTTCTCGTCAACTCGCTGATCGCGCTG
>Ga0302325_10008540_pt1 | contig 22505 bp, 22 predicted proteins | sample Palsa_T0_2_FD_201948 | JGI IMG/M metagenome (GOLD analysis project Ga0302325, IMG submission 201948) | Peat permafrost microbial communities from Stordalen Mire near Abisko, Sweden - Palsa_T0_2 | ecosystem: Environmental > Terrestrial > Soil > Palsa > Peat permafrost | place: Sweden: Abisko...
TATTACTTAATATTTGATTTTTGCCAAACGGACCTAAATTTAACGAATACTAGTATTCATGAGTATTCGAATACTGGTATTTGAATACTAGTATCGAAATACTGGTATCCGTAGTCAGTAAATATTCCAAACGGGCCCTAAGCTGTGAGCTGATGAAGAGTCTTCCTCTTGTAGGAATTCCATAAAAATCCAGGAATTACATACGTTGGATGCAACCCCATGGCAAGTTTAAGAGATCAAAATTCGAAGAACAACTGTCCTCAATAACGACGTACTCTTAAGCGCTCTCGCTGTCATTCTGGTACTAGAGATGAAGGCTTTCAGAACTGGATTGATCGTTCACTGTCGTAATAACAAATGTTTAGTATCGAAATCCAGATGAATAGCGGCCCTGGGTTTTATCCGTACCAGCTACTTGGTAAGGACACTAGATATGTCCTTGTATATTCTAGTCGCTACCGGCAGACTGAGATGCCCTTGTTTAGAAGTAGCGTAAACCAGGGTACCTGTAAGAACTTTCAACACGGAGACTTCTCCAACGCCCAAGCATGGGCAAGTAAGTTTCAAGTGCTTGGATCAATCATGACTGCTCTACTCATCGTTGAATTCTTCGCATGGAAAAGGTCGAAATATCAAGAAATATATCCTAAAGCGGGCTTCTTCAGCCGCCCAACCATTCCAAATAATGTACCAAGTTCCTTAGTTATACTAGAGTACTCCTCTCGCCGTCAAGCCATCGACAGCTACATACCAAAGCATCGGAAAGAGTCACCATCATAGAGAGTTCTCCCAACTCCAAAGACCGAAAACACCCGAGTAAAATCCAGGCTCCTCTCCACATTACCGGGAAACTCACCGAACCCTTATGCCACACTACCAGAAGAAACACGTCCCAAGTTCTCCACTTACCTCTCCGCAAATACTGTAAAACCTTCCACACTATCACTGGCAAAAACATGAGTCTAACCCACTAAACTAGAACCTGCACGTTCGACCTCGGGTCCCGCCAAGCTAGCCATTCCGTTAGCCCACCCCTCTTCCCGTCTACTTCATCCCCGCATTCTCTAGTGCAAAGACCCTCCTGAACCATAAGTTATCTCCTATTTTCCCTGACTTTAACCGTCGTTCCCGCCAACCGCTCCCTTGGTGCCAAGGGCCCCTCTCCAGCTCTGCGAAGCATTTCAACCGGAAAGGTGGTCGTAACCACAACAGAGTGACGAGCAGGGTGCTGAGCCCCTCGTGTCCCAAAGTATTTCTCTAGACAGGCACATGGTATTGCTAATCGGTCCATGCAAGCATTAACTGGGTGATTAAGTTGCAGAGGGAAAATAGCAGTTGATATAAGTAGGGAATTGAAGGCTATGAAATTAAGTGTGGGGTGCATAAGTCACTTTGATCAGACAGAAGACGTTGCTTATGTGTCTCGCCTGGTGGGAACCAATTATGTCAACCTTTATCCCCATGAGCACCATAACAAAAGAATAACAGTGCTAGGCTTCGACTTTTTATATGCAAGGTTACTAAAAAGGTATGCTAAAACTGAGGCCAAATATATCTCCACGGATCTACCAATCAATGCTCCCATTTGGTCCACCAGCAGCAAGAGCCTTCTTTGCCTCAAACGGCTTCCTCCCCCTCATCCCCACCCCATTAGGACCGAGCCTCCTATCCAATTTCTCAAAAGGCCCCTCACCACTCTCTCCCTTCTTCACCATCCATTTCTTCGTTCCCAACACGCCATCTAGCTCATGCACAGGCGGCAACTTCAAATACACCATCCCATCCTCCCTTTCCTCAACCGGGAACGTAGCAATGCTGAGCTCCTCATCGTTCTGGCATCTCCCAGCTTGCTCGCCATTCAACTCGAAATTCCGCTTATGGTTCGGACACGAGACCCAAAGCTTATCGTTTGCATCTCCGATTAATCCATCAGAGAGAACAAAAGATCGCTTGTGTGGACACATCTGCTGACTAGCCAACCACTTGCCCTTCACCCTGAACACCGCAAGCTGCGTATCTCCCCTCTTAATAGTCGCCGAGATCCCATTCGGAGCCTCATCCGCGCCCTTAAAATGGCTCGCCTCAATAATTGGCTGCCAAGTAAGAGAAGTCCATTTAGTATTCCTAAAGTCCTCCTTCACGCTCTCCTTAGCCCAATAAACCGGCCTCGTCTGCCCTCTATCCTCCTCCAGTTCCATATTCTGCACTGTGTCAGGAGTGTTATCGAATTGCTGGAATTTCTTGCGGATCTCGGGGCTTTTGATAGCTTCGGCCCATTCATCGAAGAATGTGCCTACTAATTCTTCCATTTGTGCTTCTAGGGAGGCGCAGATGCCCAGCTTGTCTTCGAGGATGACTTCGCGTAGGTATTTGATGCCTCCTGGGAGATTTTCTAGCCAGCGGGCGGTGCGTTGGAGTTTGTCGGCTGTGCGGATGTAGAACATCAGATAGCGGTCGAGGATTGGGATTACATCGTCCGGCGGCACGTCTTTGGCGAAGAGCTCGCTGTGTTTGGGTGATGCGCCGCCGTTGCCGCCTAGGAAGATGTTGAAGCCTTTTTCTGTTGCTATCAGACCGAAGCTTATGATATGTTAGCATTGTTCGGGTCAATCTGGGATATTGAAATGCACTTACTCTTTATTTTGAGCTTCAGCGCATTCTCGTATACAACCACTTACACCACCTTTCATCTTATGCGGACTCCGGATACTCTTGTATCTCTCCTCCAATCTCACGGCCATGCCAACGCTGTCTCCAATGCCATATCGACACCAGGTAGTGCCCACACAACTCTTCACCGTTCTAAGTGATTTGGCATAAGCGTGACCACTTTCGAATCCCCCCTCAATCAACTCGCTCCAGATAGCAAGAAGATCTTGCTTCTGAGCACCGAACATATCGATTCTTTGTCCACCGGTAATTTTCGTATACAAGTTATACTTTTTGGCCACAGTCCCTAAAACGATGAGTTTATCTGGCGTGATCTCTCCAGCACTCACACGAGGAATGACCGAGAATGTACCATTTCGTTGGATATTACCTAAAAATCGATCGTTTGTCTCCTGAAGACCATGAAGTGGCTTGTCCATAACGTGTTTGTTGTACAGCGTCGAGAATATCGATCCTATACTTGGCTTACATGCCTCGCAGCCTTGACTTGCGGGATCATTCCCAGCTTCTTTCATAACCTCTGCTAGTGTCTTCAGCTTCTTGACCGAAATGATGTTGTAAAGATCTGCTCGAGAATAGTTGAAGTGTGGGCAGATATGGTTCTTAACTTCCTGGCCCATTGACTTCATCGTGGAGTTGAAGATGCTGGTGACCAGAGGCATACATCCTCCACAGCCGGTTCCAGCTTTCGTGCATGATTTCACGTCGCCGATAGACTTGCAGGTGCCACCTTTGACTGCTTGTACCACATCTCCTTTTGTGACATTATGGCACGAGCAAATTTGCGTGTCATCGTCTAGGTCATCTCCTCCATCATCGCCCTCTTTGCTTGCTCCCAGGATGAACTGGCTTGGAGGAATATCCAGTTGCTTCTGGTTCTTGACCATTGGGACCAGCTTCACATAATCTTTTGTGTCACCAATCATCATCCCACCCAGAAGATACTTTCCGTCCATGGTGAACAGGTACTTCTTGTAAACCGCTTGGAATGGATCCTTGTACGTCAAAGCTTTGACTGGAGGGGGGGCTGGACCATCGGTCAATTTTCTCAAAGCATCGGGACTGCCCTCCTTCTTGCGTCCAGCTCGAATAGGAAGATGTTTCGGTCCATCTCTGTCGGCAAAGAAGTCCCCAAAACTTGCGACTTCAACACCCAAAAGCTTCAACTTGGTGCTGAGATCAGGTCTCTTGAACTTTCGATACGAATGAACCTTGGCTTGTGTGAGGTTGAAAGATAGAACATCAGCCATCTCAACACCAGGGGCAATGAGACCAAACGTCTGGTTCTCCCAACTCGCACACTCTCCAATGGCATATATATCCTCCTTACTCGTCCGTAGATCCTCACCAACTACAATCCCACCTCCTCGGTCCGCGCACTTGATTCCCGCTTTTCGTGCCAGCTCATCTCGAGCCTTGATACCAATAGCGAAGCAAATCGTTGAGCATTCCATCTTTTCCCCATCTTCAAATATCACGCCTTTCACCGCATTATCCTCGGTGACTTCAATCTTGCCCACCCTCTTACTGAGTAAAACTTCCAGTCCCATGTCTCGAACTTGCTCAACGACAAGACCACCAGCATCAGCATCCAACTGTCTGCTCAAGACCCACCGGTTCCTCTCGATTAGCTTAACCTTGTCAAAGGCATCTAGATCCATCATGGCCTTCGCAGCTTCGAGGCCGAGGAGTCCTCCGCCAACAACTGCACCAATTGTACCTTTCTGTTTTGCTGAGTAGTCGATGAGTTTTTGCAGGTCTTCGATGGTGCGGTAAACAAAGACACCTGCGGCGTCGTGGCCGGGCGTGTGTCGAGGGAGAAGGGCATCAGAGCCAGTTGCAAGGACGAGGATATCGTATGGGACTGTCTCGCCAGAGGAGCAGGAGACGAGTTTGTGCTCGGGATGGATCTCGGTGACCTTCGTATTGAGGTGGTAGTTGAGGGAGCCAAGTGGACAGGAAGAATACTATGAGCTTCAGTTTAGTGCCTCTATTCCATTGGTGTAGGCAAACTTACCCATTCTTTGGGATTGAGATATAGATTCTCGACCTTTCGGTGTTGGAAAAAAGACGTGAGGCCGACTCGATTATATGCCAAATGTCCCTCCTCACCAATGACAATGATATCGTAGTCACGTCTTTTCGCATCGAGCTTCATTAACTTTTCTCTGGGTTATGGTTAGCGGTTCCCTTTCTTACCAGATGGATGGGCGGTAACACACATAAAGCTTATCCCCACCATCCCCAACCCAACAACCACAACCTTATTCCTCTGTCCGCCATGGCTCTCATTCTTAGACCCGTTCACACCGTTAGATCCATCCTCAACGGGTGCAGATTTAAGTTCCTCGACAGGGATTTGAGGCTGCCAATTGCTTGACATGATGCTCCTATAGCAGTATCTTCGCTCGCAACTTTCCAATCAATAAACAAGCAGGGAGAAGAACACAAGCATAGAAAATGTTTACAACCAGAAGAAGAAAACCCGATCCAAGCCAGAGCTAAAGCTACCGACCAGAACATTGCCATCCGATACCAACGACTCCGTAGGATACCCACCCAGCATACGCCATCTCCCAAGTCCACGGAAAAGTACTCCTCACTATACTGCTCACAGCCAATGGCAGCAGCATTATTTGCAGTAGCCATTCCGGAGAAGCAGATCGCTCATCATGGTCCGCTTACAACTGGGCGCCTTATCGCACTGAGGGTCGCACCGAGGAAATGCTGATAACGAAGGTTGCCTGGCACAAGAAGAAATCTAGCGATCGGCTGGCCTGTTGATAAGGAGAGGTTGGGAGCTATGATTGGCTGGTGGTGAATTGGGAAGCGTTGATTGGAGGTTAGGCGATGTGGGGTGGGAAGATGGCGGAGATGCTAGATTCGATGTTTAGCTGCTTAACACGACGTTGGACAAGTCCTCGAATTGTCCTCGGGGGTTCGGGGATGGAAATTTATTGTCATCAGTGTGCTGAACCTCGTGGTAGATGGAGAAAGTGACACTCACTTCAGTGTCCCAATCAAATGTGGGCCATTTCAACCACTTTCCTCCCGGTGTTTTTTCGGGAGGTTATACATTCAAAGCCTCGTCTCTTCACAGTCCTAGTGATCTGTTCCAACGAAAATTACGTTACTACCATTTTCTTACCTTCAGTTTAGGACATGAATGAATTCACCCACTGTACATTAATGCTTGGTCTCATACAATGGCGAAGGTTGTTGATATTACCGACTCATCTATTATGGAAGACCAGTTTAGTGTAAGATTAATTTTCAGTAATACACGCAAACAAAGCTCTTGCTACAGCATTGTGAAATATCATCCTAAGCGCTCTATCAGAACCTGCCGAGGATGCAAACATACCAAGCGATCCCGGAGCCTCCCAAGCAAAGAGAATGTAAAGCATTTGAGATGCCATTCTTTGCGCCGTGTCTTCATCCTTGGACTCCGACCAGAGAAAATAAAACATCTTGTAACGAGATGGGAGTTGAGTTAAAAGAACATCCAAAACTCCAGGCAAATTACAACAGAGTATCTGTGGAGAAGACCACCCGATGCGAGTGAGGCAGGTTTCAGGAGAGGAGAATACCAGGAGAAGATCAACAGCCCTCGCCGGTATTTTCATCTGACATGCTTCCATAACCTGCATCCTCCATACCAACAATGCGCTTCGTGATAGCCAAACACCGCTCGACCATCTCTCGCTTGATTTCCTTGTCCAAACCACTTCTCTCACACCCCTTACTACCAACCCATACTCTCAGACCGCCAGCCAGCCGCTCCAACACACTTGTGGATTTCTCAGCAACGAGATGATGACCGTTGATCTTCTCCATAAGCTTGAAAGCTGCTGTGAAGCCGAGTAATGTCAAGTTAATAGGATGAATTGTACTAATAATCTTTGGAGCAGCTTCGGGGACAAGAGGGGGTGGGAACCGCTCGAGGTGCGCAATGGCCATGGCACAGCGGAGAGACATTTTGATATCGGGGAGACCAGCCATCGAGGTGCTGGCGTTGATGAAACTGGTTGTTGCATTCTTGCTATTAGGCTTCTCCATCGGTCCGAGGGCTTGCAGTGCTTCTGCGATGCTGGCTCCGCGCGTCTCTTTGACGTGGATAGCACGTGCGACTAGTGCGCGGATCTGAGCGCCGGAACCGATGGGTGCAGTCTTGATGGCGAGCGAGATGTTGTCGATGATGAATTGCTGGGTAGTGAGGCCTGACTCGTTGCTTTGAAGGCTCTGGGCAAGGGCTCGTTGGAGGACGAGACTGGAGTACCATGCTGCGACGGCATCGAGAGGGCTACGAATGGCGAAATCGTCGACAACTCCATCCATGCCCTCGCTTGGACCTTTGGAGTTCTGGGTGGTTGGGAGGTTCCAAGCTAAGTTGTAAGCACGTTGACCAATGCTGTCGGTAAGAACTTCATCACAGCCCTGCTCGAGAAGAGCAATAAGGTACTCGGGAAGTTCATCCTCTTGCTTGACCTTTGTGTGTGCAATCAATCGCTGTAGTTGCTTCGCCTCATTCCACTTCCATCTAGCCATCTTGGCGGCGACTTCCTGGAACATGAAGAATCCATTGAAGCCTGCATTGCCGATCTCCCAGAGAAGGACACGGATATGGAGGGCCTTAAGCATTAAGCGAGCTGGTGTATCGGGCAGAGTTCCTGAAGCCAAGAGAGTTAATGTTAGTCGGCTCTTACTCACGTCGACATCCCCGCCAGCTAATTGAGCATCCAGTGCGATTGACCATGCCTTGACTCGAGCGGCCTCTTGCTGTGGGGTGATTCCGGTAACATAGGTATAGCCCTGAGTGCCAATGACGTTGCGCGTACTGAGTTTCACCATCTTCAAGCACAGAGCGGCAGCCTCAAGGAAGAAGTTGTGGCGAGGAACCCAGACAGTTTGGATGGCTGTAAGCCATGCTTGTCGGCGAACTTGAATCGAAGAGGCTAGAGAAGGTGCAGCAGCAATGGAAGCGCTTTGCGACTTGCCACCCTTTCGTTTCGGCTTCAGCTCGAAAATGGAAGGCAGGAATACGAAGAGAAGAGCACCACAGAGTAAGAAGAACCTGAGATAACCCAACGCTTGGGCCGCCCGAAGGTGATAGCCGAGAACATTGATGTTTAGCGAAGAGTAGAAGGCGTTGCTGAGAGTTCTAAGAAGTTGAACGGGAACAGCAAAGAGACCACGAGCGGCTGGGGAGTCCGTTTCTTGCTCTGCTTCGGAGAAGCCTTCCATGATCATGAGACCTGCCAGAGATCCGACCATTAACTTCCCAAAATAACCACCGTTATTGGCCCAGCCACCATTGGGACCAACTGGTCGGCCTTGTTGATACTGCTCTTGAGGAACAGGGTATGTTTGTTGATTGGTTACACCTACTAAGAGTCAATTTCACATTTCTGACAGAGACATGGAAATGATCTCAAAGATCAAGAATCACGGCAGGTCTCGATATGATAGACCTGTCTTGATTTGGTAAATTTAATCCACTCTCTTCTGATTGTATCAAAAGTCGTGGAACCTTGCGAACCCTTCTTGAATAAACTGAGAAGTAGAGAATCAATAGCTTACTATGCAGTCTACGAATATCATCAGGTACTTGGATCATTCCTTGCGGATCAATACCGCTAGGGCTTGGTCCTGGAGTTGTGTAATCAGATGGATAGGGGAATGGTTGTGCCATTGGTGGTGTAGGAGTGAAGCCCATTGAACCAGAACGGAACAAGGTCTCGAAGGCAGCAAGGCGAGCTTTTTGCTCTGCATTTTCCTCTTGTAATCGCCTGTTGCGCTTTTCGAGGTGATTAATATATTCAGTAGCTTTGCTAAGAACCTATCAAGAGTTAGAACCGCTGTTGTTGAGGTCAATTGGTATAATTCTCAGACTATACACTTCACCGTAAAGGAAAAGCCACCACCAGGTCAATCACTTGTCCAAGGAGAATACAAAAGCCAATTGCGAAGGTATTCACTTTGATGTCGATGAATAAAAAAGATAGGGCCAATGCTGCATCATGTTTTGCAGGCTAAGAATGTTGAAATAGTAAGAGGAAATTTAAGTGGCCTGATTTCGGCTGCTATGGAAAGGAAACAAACTGCATCACTTACAGTGGCTTTGTTCAGCTTGTGAGCAGGTGTCAGGCCTTGCAGCTCCTCCCTATCTGTAATTGTGTCTTCTCCACGGGCGCTCTTTGTCATAATTCGTAGACTGGGTACGCTGTCCCGCAACGCTGCAATCTTATCATTGAGATTTGTTCGGTATCGTTTCTCGATCATATTATGGGCTGTCTTTTTGACTGGCGGATTGGAGTCGTCCTCTTCCTCCTCTTCATCTGCCTCCGCGGATGACTTGCGCTTGCGACTGCGTTCGTGACCGTCGGGAGACGAGATCGAGTGGCTCTTGGTGCTCACGGTTGAGTGCGGACTGTGTTGGGTTCGGTATTGAAGGTGCTGAGGCATCGCGATATTGCGCAATTTCTCTTGCTGTGCTGCAGTGAGCGTATTCATAGTGGAATATGACCCGGCGAAGACTGGGACACGCTCGATTTTTGGTTCGGGAGGCTCCCACGAAAGAGGTGTACTGTATAAATTTGACTCGTAGGGGGAATTTTCCTCCCATGAGGCCGGGAATGGAGCTTCTTCCGCCAGATTGTCGAACGCCACACCAGCGTTACTAAAAGCGAATGATAGAGGATCGAAGGGGTCAAAGACCGAAGGTATGAGTGTCTCGTCGTAAGAATCTTCTGTAGAGTCCATGACGAGAGGCGCTCACTGGGAAGTCGGGGAGGTGAGCTGATAATCCTGCGACCAAAGAAGAGGGAGCAAGGGTAAAACACCTCGTTGGGGGGCAATATCTCAGAATCGTACGTTTCTCCAGCCTGGCACCCGAATGTATTCACATTCTATGGCCCCGCTAGGACCCGATCACGCGATTTTTGGAGCCTGGGCTTGCCACATCCTTGTAAACTTTGTGGATCAGAGTTGCCCGGCGTGCCTGAGGTCTCAAAAAGAGACATGGCTCCACGTGCCGTATAAATTCCATTACTGGTACTGATTATATTCCTGTAACATGAATGATGATATTAAGCAGATGCTCAATGTGGGTTCTAATATTCCTTCATGAGACTCCTTAATCAGCCTACCGTTTTCCAGTGTCCCTGAGATTCTAGAACAATTGAAACCATCCCAATCTTATCGTCCGGCTTTTCGACAGACGACAACGTAGAATGCTGGCTCCCTTGTCTGCAAAGAAACTACAATAAGAACTTGATACTTTCCAGTTTTGCGCATATCACCCCGTGTCATACTTCCCCTGCTCATATTCACTTACTGATAGACAATGCAGTACTTAAGTATTTGTAGATGCTCTTAGATGTACATTTGAAGATATCCTTCTCTCTTAGGTAGTATTTATCTCCGTAAAACTTGAATACATGTTTAATGAAAGCAGGGAGACCTCTTGTTAAGTAAGACTCCTCAGAGCCACAATATGTAGCAAAATATGGGAATGATGTTGTCGCCCCTCAATTTAAAGCCAAGCGCCATTTCAACACTTAAAATATAACATAGAGAGGAGAACCTGCTTAACTTAACTCTGCTTAGTGGCAAGAATGATGTCGTCGGGTGCGCTTTGTAAATGAGTGCGTAAAATCATAGAGAATAAGTCAGCAACGTTGCGAAGAATGGCACTCCAAAGCATAATCTCAAGGTGGAAATCAGTCGATTCATACTTTATATATAAGGAAATGTGCGGCTTGCAACTCGAGACCACGACTTGAAGTTTGGAAAAGGTGTGATCAGCGAGCAAATTTCTGTATCCAAAAGCCAACCAAATCTGTGAAACGAATCAAGAAAATTGAAGAGTCAAATGAGATGCAAGCAAAGGCTGAGATACAGCTTCAAGATAAGTAACCTCCAGATGATCCTCCGTTTATTCGATCGCATACTCAGCGTCAATATAATCAGTGACATCGCTTCAGATACGTCCTTTATGCCGTTCGTCTCTGGAGTCTCTCAGAATTTGGCTTGTATTCAAGGCCAAACGAGTGTACGAAGAGAAACCAGTCCAGGTAACAAGGCGCAATTAAGAAGAGAGAAATGGCAGTGCTTCTGATGTCCCGCAATCTTAAGGCTGAGGCTCACAAAGAAACCCACTTCGTCGTCACGTCTTGCGGTCTAACTGTGGGGAACTCAGACCGCAGATTGTAATGAGTCGCTTTTTCAGAATTGAGGCTACACTGAGAGCTGTAACGACACTTGTTACCCGATACTTGTGGCAAAAACACGTTGTCTGCGACATAGCAAGCCAGAAATTAGTGTGGTGCTGACCGACGCTAACGCCAAGCTTATTTCCACCTCTCCACCTCACCACCAGCTCTCTCCACACGATTCCTCGACCACCAACGCCATATCCGTGCGCATGCAACTCGAGGCAGATCATACTCGTAGAAACCAAAATAATGGTGTTGTTCTCGGCTTGCAAGATTAAGCTATGAATCGTCGAGGGAGGTGCGGTACAACCACAAGTTAAACGCGTCTGCGAAACTGCGTAGGTTTCAGTCGCGGTTTCTAGAGCAGGGGCAGGGCTGCGCACAGAGGTCGACCCCGTTTGTCGAGCCAATCGAGCCCCTGGCCGTGGCCGGACGCCTCCCAAATCTGCATCCCACGCAATGCCGCCGCTGTCATTGTTAGAGATCCTGTTCCAGTTTCTCTCGACGTTGAACGTTTTGGGGCGGGTCAACCCAATCGAGCCTATGCCACGCTTTGATCGCTGTTTGACGATGGCAATGGGGTACTGTCATCAAATCGATGTCAGAGGCAGAGAGTTCTGTTGCCCCGCCTAGAGCCGTATGTACCATGTGACTGCTGAGTGCTTGCATGCTTCGTCTTTTTATTCTATTCTCACGAAGTTTCTGAGACGAACAGCCTCTCTGCTTGTTGTCGTCGGCGCTCACCATGAGATTGGGATGCCAATTCTCCGCCATGGTGCACGTTCATAAACTTTAATTCTTTCCCTCCTTCCCCATAGACTGGGTTTTATCAATATTATTCTTTCCTCTGTCGGGTTCCATTCGACGCCTGAGCCGCCATGGCGATCTCGGATGCTGTACAGACCCTATCGGCAGCATTTTCATTGTCAGTTGGAAGTGTACTCGGACGACGGTTCTCTGCTAACGAGTCTCCGTAGTGGCATATTACTTCAGGCCGCGTCGGGAACGTTAATCCTTTACTACAGAGGGCATGGACCCGCGATAATTCAGGACGGCCGGAGGCTGGTCCTTGGGCTTTTCTTGTTGTTTGCTGCCCTGTGGGCGCAAATCGATTTCGTGAACCTGCTGCTACCAGTCACATCGACCACTGGGTGCCAGGCAACGCTGGTATTTTCGACAATGTTTGACCAACTTGCACGAGTACTTATGGAGCAGTTTTTGCTATGGTCGGTGGGACACGGACAGAAAATGACGGTCGACCGATTGGTACTGCAGGTAATCTTGTTGTTCAGATTCATCGCTGGTGGAATTCTTGTCGGGTTCACTAGGCCGGATTTTGCTCCCGCGTGCGTGGCTAGGACATCGGTGCTGCCGGTTCCGATTTTGGTCCTTGTCCTAGATGTAATCATCATCGGTGTGTTGATCATTCGAGCCTTGTCACTAGGCCTGTTCAGAGATCTTAGGGAGAAAGATTCAAGCCCTAGGCAGGAACAAAGCAGAGCCCTGATTATCTGTATTGCTGGCTTCACTGTGTGGACTGGAGTATGTCAACTTTATAAGTCCTTGATCTGTGCTAATATTTTGCCAAGACTAGCGTGGCCATGATTCTAGGTATTCCATCTATCCTCCTCATCATTCGGACAGTTCTACCGTCGAATGGACTCCTGATACTTGTGGGTTAGTGCTACAGCGCTCATACCAGGAAATGAATTTTCTAACGTAATTCAGGTATCATTACTATGTTTCTCGGTCCCCTCATGCTTGCTCGGGAGGAAGAGGCGATAACCCCAGAAGCGAGATCTCCTTTTGTTACTCCCATGCCACCCTCGAGAGAGCTCTTCCGAGATAATGTCGCCAGCAACGGATCTCCTATCTCCGGTCATGGGTACATCAAAAGCGGAGGATTGTTCGTCGTCAACCCTTCCTCCACACCTCGTGACTCTCCGACAGCCATGTTTCAGGGCAACTCTCGAAGTGATATAAAGGGGTTCACAAAACTTGGAGAAGATGTTACAGTCCAGGCTATGGGCAAAATTGCTCCAGGAAGACCTGAGAGGCCAGACGGGAAGTATGGAGCAGGATATCGCGGGTCTAGTGGAGTTTTTCCGACCTTCTTATCAGCTTCCCAAATAGGCAGCATCGGTGCCCTTGCACCGCAAATCAGGCCCAATATTGTCGCTAAGACACAGGATGTATCGACTGCGATCGAGCAAAAGAGGTCCCTCTTCAATCGGTCCAAGCCCCCGTCGAAGGTTAGTGTGCGAAGCTTGGCCATTTCTCAACCAGTCATGCCTAATGGAGATGGCTCTGCGATACAACCAGTTGCTCGAATGCAGACGATCGATTTAGCAACCGCCGCTATAAACGAGCGAAAGCGCCGAGAGGACGCTGCTGCCAGATCCAAACTCGTAGCAAATAAACCTCCGCCTCAAGCGCAGGGAATGTCACCCCAAGAAGCCTTGCGTCGAAGTATTAGCGTTAAGAGGAAAGAAATGCCTTCTTATTTTCCTGAAGCAATGCCGACCATAGCTGCTTCTTCAGCATCTGGACTCTCAGTTGGAGCTGCCAACGGAAGCACAACTTCAGCAAGTCTTTCTCCTGGTCGAGAAGAAGTCCGACGGAGATCACCCCGCAATGCAAACACCTTTGATATGTCCATGGATGATAAGCCTTCGCGAAAATTACCTCCCCAGAGAAGCGGGACAATTGGATTGCCCTCAAACCCTAGGTCCCAAAGAATGACCACTATGGCACGAGAAATGGCTATGCCAAGAGAGCAGACCGTGATGTTGATGAATGATATCGTATATGACGATCCTGGCATGGTAAGAACCATCATCAACGGGGCTCCAGGAATTTTTGCCTCCGCACAGAAAAATCATAAGACGTCAGAAAAATCCTCTATGGACTCAACAGGCAGCGGTCTTCGCTCGGCTAATTCTATCATCCATCGTCCTCGGCCTTACAAACGCAAGACCGAAGATCCAAGGGCTCTATTCCCAAGCGAACCGTCTCCAGGGCATAGGCGGAGCAGATCCGGACCATCGATGATGGTTCGAAAGTCATGCTTGATGTCCAACCCTGGCAGCCCGACACAGCTGCCCCCTCTCCCACCTCCTCCAACAAGTGCATCCAAATTGACTCGCCTCCTTCCGAATGACACCAAGAGCATGACTTTCGATGAGAAGATCCAACTCCTTTTTCCAGCCCCACCAGGGACAGTCTCCAAGCATAATCGAAGATCCTCAGTTCCGTCTCTTCCCCGAGTGCCATCTGTGTTCATGTCTGAGAGCCCCCAGGTGCAAAGTCCGACGGGCGAAGAACTACTAAACCTGAGAGCTTCGAAGAGATCAACCATCGCTTCTTTTGGGCTACCAGATATGTCCACTATGGCGGGATCGCCAAAATTAGAACTCTCCAGTCAGGAAGAGCGCCAAACCTACCGCTTCAGCGCAAACACTTACCGTACGATTGCGGACCAAGTAGGAGAGACGTGGATCCCTGGGATTCCATCCAACGCAATTGATGTCCGGAATTCAAGTCAGCAGCCGAAACCAAGACCTGCTGCTTACGACATGCGCCAATCCCACTTCACTGAAGCAACCACAAGCGACGAGAGTTCGCAGGATGATTCTACAACTTATTGGGGATCTATCCACTCCGAGATCCCGCCGATAGATCTTTCAAAAGCGATGCAAACAGCACAAGCAACCATTATTCAGAGATCTGCTGCTCGACTAGACAGAACTTTGCCACCTGTACCATCCATTCCAATGGAAAAGTACAACGAGAAGGATACAATCATGACAGTAATGCTTGACTGCGAAGAAACTTCTCGGTCAATCTTGTCGGGTTCGGCTCCTCACAGAGGTTCGTTCTTTCTTGACGCAGATCAGGCCTTACCTGGAGATCAGACACCCACAGCTTTAAATCTGCATTCATGGCATCGCCGAATTGGTGACGAACTTCCAACCTTCTCGGAGAGAAAGTTGAACTCAAGGTCTCGCAAGATGCCACCCCCTACACCTCTCCTCCTGAACAAAACTAGTCAAAAAGCTAAAGTCATTGTTCGAGCAACCGAGCCGTCTCCACCTTCAGACTCGCCTGAGCGTGCTATCCAAGAGATACAAGCCCAGCTCAAGCGATTCGAAGAGTCCAGTCGTGGATCAGTTGGCTCTCTTCTGAGGCACTTGCCGAATGCTACGTCAACAGATGTTGACGAGCAGGATCAAAGCAGCCGCCGCCGACTTCTTGAAAACCTCGAGAAAGAAATAGGACAGCAACAGGATCAGTGGCAGCAAATGCAAACGAGTCTTGATAGAGATTCGATGTCCATTGTTATGACTCCTCAAGCTGAACCCTCGGAAGGAGAGATGTCCGGAGAATCATCCCAGAGGTCATCTCGAACCCCACTAGGAGGTTTATCCCGTCGTGCGCGTATTCGAAGCAGCATGACGATGCGGTCTAAGGGTGAAGACTCTAGCCGCACCAATTCCACCACTAGCTCTGATAATTCGAGAGCCAGTGTTTGGCAACAACGTCTTGCAGAGGCCCAAATGACCTATGTGGAAAATGCGCCCGATCTTCTTCGCAAACGAAGCTTGAACTTTCTCTCAGTTTCCAAGGCTCAGCATCAGCAGCTCGGTAGCCCGACTCCTCCAGATTCGGACACCGACTTGGAGTTCCATTCAGAATCCGAGAATGGAGAAGTGTCTAGCCATGGCAGCCAAGAAAGTCCCTCTCTTTGGCAAGCTCCAGTGTTGTCCGCAAAAGTAGCTACTGGCCACCTATGGGACCCTTCACTTGTGAAACCAGTTGTTAAATTAGTATCTGCTCGCCCTCCTGCCCAGGACGTCAGACCCGCACAGCGTCGACTCGACTACACTCTGCCAATATCCAGCTTTGATCTCTGGACAAAGCCTCCTTCTTCTAATCACAGCCGGCCAGTGATGACTCTTTGGGGCTCAAGGACTGTGCGCCCAAGAAGCATTGTTACTCGTCGAGCGGTCCAAAGGCCCCAGAGAAAGTCAAGGCGTGTGACTTTCCTTCCAGACATCGGTGAGAACTTTAAGTATCATTGTGAGATTTTTGAAGCTAATTCGCCAATAGTTGAGAGTCCTGTGCCTATTCCCAACAAAAGAGACACTCTCGGTATCTTCCAATTCCCTTGGGGAGAAACATCTGATCAACCAGTTTACCAACCCGCGTTCAACCCAGCTCTTCTGACCGGCCCTGCCATCAATGCAAGGTTAGATGCTCGCTCTCGACTACTTGAGCCTGAATCCGAATATGGGTCTTCCTTCTTTGATGATTATGACGATGGAGAGAGTACGTCGTCAAAGCCTCTTGGTTGAAACTGAAGCTGACTTGACCGCAGTGGATCCAGAGAGTGATGACGACTTTGATGAAACCACCTTGTGGGAGATTGCTAATCTTTTGAACACGAGGAACGTGCCTTCTAGGGACAGTCTTCTGCCTTCTGGGAGAGCAGAAATCATCGAAGACTACGATGAAACCGATACTGAATTGGAAGAACCTAACCAGTCAAAAAAGGAGGCACCGGCAATGAGTCTCCCCATTAAGCCGCTCTCGGTCGCTAGGGAGACCTCTCAGCTCTGCGCAAGCGACGTTGCGTCTGCATTCTCAACAGTGGCAGCTCGCTCACCAGAACCCGAACCCAGTGCTTGCAAGGGTCTTGTACCATCGTCAAATGATGCCGTTCGGTTCAATCCGCGCACGCCTAATAACTTGCCAATGCAAATGTGGTCACCGCCCGCAGAGCGGACAGAAGATCGCAAGCCTGGCCTTTTTACGACCCCAGCTGCAGGCTCAGTGATTCGCACAACGCAGGCAGTGCCAGCTGCAGTCAAGATGGCAAAGACGCCACGTCAAGCTACCAACTTCGTTCCCAAAATATCATCCCAGAATTTATGGACTGCGGCTCAGAATGTCGATAAAACGATTGAGTGGATTTATAAGTCAACCGCACCTAGAATTAGACATGCATCCGTTTTCTCGCCCTTCCTATGGAATCCACCTGCAAAGGTGGCGACTGTCCCTATTTTGGGCCTCTTCAATCCTTCTACCCCGGGATGTACTTTCAGCACCAGCTCTCTGGCACCGGCCGCACTCAACATGACCAGCAAGCCTCGACGATCTCAAGCACCTGTGAGCGAACTGAAGTCGACTTCGCTCTGGAATGGATGTAGTAAGCTACCAATCGAACAGGATTGGATTTCAGTGTCATCAATGCGACCTGAAAGCCCTTCGGGATACTCTACAACTTCTTCTGGTAGCTCTTCACCGGCATCCGATTCATCCTCGGTCAAATCTACGAGCACCAAAGCTTCATCTCTATGGAACTCTGCTGCCTCTGCCTCTACTGGGTGGGAGGAGAAGAAGTCAGCACCTACTTCCCCAGAAGGTGAGCCGAAGCATCTTTCAAAAGCTCCAGTCCACCAGCAATCTTTCAAACAGCTCGCTCCCTTGCGAGTGTCGAGAGTTTTGGCATCTCGCGATTTATGGGAATCCAAGGCCGCAGTGCTCGATGTACCAGCCAGGAAGTTTCAAAGATCAGTTGCAGGATATAGAGCTGCAGCCATGGCGAAGCCCATTCGTCACCAGCACAGAGCTAACTTTGCCTTTCGTGCTGATTGGGAAGAGGCTCTCTCCCAAGCAATAGTTGCCGGAACACCCAAGCAGCGTTTGACTCAACCACTGGCGAGCACCTCCGATTGGGAGTCTGCCCTCGCTGAAGCTGTTGCTCTTGGACATGTGATGAAGGCGGAAAAGTTCAACCCATCTGTGATGCATCCAGTCTTCTTCACAGACTCCCTCTTTTCAAGCTCTGCCGACGTGCATCCAGCGGCGATTGGTTACGTGGCGAAGCGACCAGCTTACGATGCTTCCATACTTCATCCTGTCTTTTTCACTGATTGCCTCATCTCGAGCGCAAATGAAGTTCACCCTGCTGCGCTTGGTCATTTAGCAAACCAGAAGTCGCACGCTTCGATGTGGAAACGATCTTCGTTATCTCCTGCTCCCACTCCTAAAGCTACGCAATTATGGTCAAAGAACGCAGGCCAATCACGCGATGCTTCGATGCACTGCGTCGAACTTAGTGGTCACGTAGTTCGAAAAGCTCTTCCGATGAAACCGCTAAACCTGCCGGCACTGTCGTCGTCCAACTTCTGGCAGCGACCAACTCAAGCTGCTCAGCAGCAGCGCCATTGGCTGATAGCGCCCCACGCTAAGCAGATATCTGCGCCGGGCCCCGTTCAAGGCTCGAAAACAAATGCTATGTTTGCCAAAGACTATGCCGAGATATCCTCTACTCACTGGCTTCACGAGACATCTGCCATAGACACCGCCGTAAAGCAGTCGACAAGGACAGAAAAGAACGACCCTGCATCCGCTTCAATCTTCAGCAACCCACACGCTGCGCCTCGGAGCAGGAAGAAGAGAGGGGACGTGTCATTGAAACAGGTTGAGAGCACTCAAATGTGGCGCCCCTACTATGGATTGCCCGAAAGCCCGAAAAACTGGCTAGTGAACAAACGACCTTCGAGAGTTGAATTCAGATACTGAGACTTACTAAGGCTTTAGGTATATAGTGTGTAGATAAATTTTGTATGTCAATAACGGAGGAGGAATGAGAAATTTATCGTGAGCAATGAAATCGTTGAAACCCATTCCTGTGAAGCTCTGCTTGAAAAGCCACTTATGTGAAGTTCTCACAGATTTTGTAGAAACTTTACTGTTCCATCCACAACCAACAGCTCAAACAGGTCTTGCTCCAGATGAAACCACCCATTTGCCACGTAGACAGCACGCGCTAAGGGAAATTGTTCGTGGGCATTCTGGACTAATGGCTTTAAACCTAGACTTGTACCCGGGGGGTGTTGTGCTTCGCGGTAAATCAAACCCAATGCGGATAAGTGGATTGACTGCAGGTGTCACATTTGACCTCGATAGTGGGGCAATTAGCGCGCCGCCCAAATTTATGAGAGAGATAGCTCCCAAAGTAACTCAGAGAGTGGCGGCGAGTTGGTGTCTTGTGCCATGCATAGCTGGCACAGCCGTTCATCGCGGAAGTAACGGGCCATTGTAGGCCACTACCCTTGCTATCGCTCTGCTGTTGTTGAGTGCCGTGGCAGCCGTAGCAAATCGGAACTCGAGTAACAATATGCTTTTGAACGCTTGCGGTTGGCTGAAATGGATGAATGCAAGGAGGTTGAAGAGCAGATGAGGGAGGCGTCCATGGCGCTTTGCCCTGCAAATCTCCTCCAGCCCCTGTCACGCTTGCCCCTGAACGGCACGTGCATGCCTCTGCTCCTAGCCGAGCCTGGCCTAGCGCCTACTTTAAATGGACTTCTTTAGACATTGACCGAACACAATTATTCCAAACATTCAAATCGTAGACAAGCTTCGACATTCAATCTTCTGAACTAAAACAGAGCTCTGCCAGTAGCTACAGGCCTGGCCGGCCGTCCACCAGCTCTCCCACACCGTCAACTTATGCATTATTGCCATCGGCCGCCGATGTAGCCACTGTCAACACCATGGAAAAAATTTGGCGACTTTCTGCATCCAGGAGGCGGCCTGCAGGTTGAATTAGTTGGTTTAAACACTCTCTATGTTTTCTGGAGCGGCTGTCTTTCCCAGGGGTGTACGATCTTCCGAAGAAGCCAGTTGGGGTGTAGAATATGTTGATCATGGATTTCTTGCTCAGTCTGGCTATTGCCAAGACTTTGGATGCCCGGGCCGATGCTATGGCATCTTGTTCCATGGATCTTGCTTATAGCATGATGGACGTATGTATTAGGGATCACCACTCACGGCAGCTGTTCCGCCTGACCGGAAGTATACAGAAAAGATCAGTGCGTGTTCCTACGTACTCCCAATTACCTGAATCAACGCTTGATTCACACAGAGTTTAATACATCTGCCCTGCTCTTGAATCAAATACATGGCATTATCCTTCTCATATTCAGCGCCCCTTGTGAAGCTCTCTGTGAATGGCATCCACTTCTAGAACAATCCACAAAAAATATGTCTATATCAAAGGCCATTGTTTTCGAAGTTGCTCCCACTTTCCATCACAGAACAACTCCCAAACTAAACAACTTTCCCATACCGATAAAAAAAAACATACATTACAGTATTACATCAGAGACTACAAGGTATACATAGGATTTACATCGCAAGAGCGAAAAGAAAAACAGGAAAATGGTTGCGATCAACGAGAACTCTTGGAGCTCCATCCTCATCCTAGCAGTTAGAGATATTTGGTGGCAATGCCCTCACTGTCACAAAAGGATATGCACAGACAATCTCAGGACACCATTTTGTGACGCTTGTCATGCACCGATGTTCCAACTGATAGGCGCTACCTGCACCATTTCCTCCCGGGATGGAGGCTCTTGTTGATGGGCTAGATAGGAGGGGAGATCCTAAACTCAATTAGTTTTTATGGGAATTCTGTACGTTGACGTTAAGGTTTAACTACCTGGATACTAAAGAGTCTCGGTATTGTTACCGTACCCAGGCATTTCTTTTCCTCTGGCCATGGGATGCATGAGGTTTTCTTGTGCTTCCCATTTCTCCTAAAGCCCTGTCTTTCACCACGTGGGGTCAAGACTATTGCATTGCGTGAAAGTTATCTTACAGTCCTAACGTGATAAAATGCTTCACTGCTTGCCGTTGTTCAGGTGTTTTGCTCTTGCTCATGTATTCTCTACCCATTGATCAAGGTTACTCAGCTTCTCGTTGCGCACTATAATGGCTGAGGTCATTGGGGTGCAAGCTGCTGAGCACTGGTCTCGCGACAGGTACTGGTTGGGTTCATCCTCGTACATTTGTGCTGTACCTGACACGTTCAAGTCTGTTAGATAATTGGCTTTTAAGTTTGTTCTTAATAAAAATTAGCGACATTGTATGAAGCAGTTGTCGCGCAGCGCGCAAGTCGCCATCGATGTGGATTTGATTTAGTAAAAGTTTGACTGACTGATTACAGGCACGCAAATCAAGATCCAAAGCAGTGCCGTCCTCTGTCAAAGTCTACATATCGTACTGCACCACAAACTTCTCTCCATATCGAAGCGAGAAGAAGACTAAGAGGCCTGATAGCTATAGGGTATATCTTGGGGAGCCCGACAAACCGCCCACGAGGCATCAATTGCATATACTATCAGAATGGGACCTCCTCATCATCTATCCGTCGCAAGCAGGTATTGTGGACGCAATATCTTTTGGATTGTATCCTGCCTCACCGCAATCCCTGGATCTTGATGTCGAGTTTGTGGTGGGTCATTGTTCGCGGCCTAGCATAGTCCTCCTAGTGGATTGGATGGCAAGACATATCGAGCACTCCCCCCAAGTAACTGGTCATCGTTGCTGCTTTACTGGCCACGTAATTGGCAATTGAAGAATTGTGTTTCGATTTCGGTACTGAAAACATTACCACATTTCCTCGATTTGCTAGGGCTTTCTGTCTATCTTTAAGTCTCTGCGCCACATCTTCTTCAGGATGTCAGTTTGGCTGAGCTAGATGAACTCACGGGTTTGGTTATTTATAATGGAACGATCAACTCGAACGGGGAAGAACGCGATTCCTTTCAAGTTTCAGATGGCAGCTATGAGGCCAACGATCAAAGCTTTTGTATCTCAAGCTTGCTTACACGGCTTTGTGGTGCTTCTCTGGGTGACTCTCGAAGATGATGTTGGACCTCTGAAAGCAGTAGTAAAGAGAAGCTATCAATGGTTAAAATTCTACTATGCTCTGCCGTGTATTCGTCATTGTCCGCACTTACGTCTGCGGAGAAATTTCTTTGCCAGGATGAACCATTGGGGGCTTTCGATTAGCTGAAGGAACTCAAATCCATGAAGGAACATAAAGATTGCCGGATGAACCAGATCATTGCTTCGAAGTCTCTTCCCAGATTCGTGGTACTACGAGGAGAGGCCAATCAAACAGATGTTCTCGTCAAGACTTGGGTCTTCCTCTATTCCTCGATATCCGAAGGCCTTCCCTTTGCACTCGGAAAGGCTGCTCTTACAGGTACTCCGGTAGTCTGTACGGACGTGGGCGCTTCGCTACTTGTGCTTACAGATGCAGACACTGGAGCTCTTTACAGTGCTGTGGTGGCACCGAACGATGCCCGCAACTTGGCGCGAGCACAAATCAATTTTTTGGCATTGTTGGATGAATGGATACCCTACGCAAATGATCCCGAAAGCTTCGTTGCTCACACAATTTCTGATAAGTCCACAATAGAAGATATTGCACAAATTACCCAGCGGATGTATGCAAGCTCCGAGGAGAGGAAGGCTATAGATTTGTATATGGGTGTGTACGTCAGATATGTTTGAAAAATTCATGACAGACGAAATTTTGTATGGTGTTGATAGAGAATTTTTAATATTATTTCACATCCTCTACGCCGAAGTATTGTACATGTTAGGTGATGTCCTTATGTACGGGCGGCTGGAGGGCTTTTTCGATTACGGGCACTGTCCCTTACGAGCCCACCCGAGAAGGTCTGTGTTTTTAGGGCATTTCGCTAACGATTGTCCACTAAAGAGAACTTTGACAATTTCAACTTTTATCGCAATTGCTCG
>Ga0302325_10008542_pt1 | contig 22504 bp, 19 predicted proteins | sample Palsa_T0_2_FD_201948 | JGI IMG/M metagenome (GOLD analysis project Ga0302325, IMG submission 201948) | Peat permafrost microbial communities from Stordalen Mire near Abisko, Sweden - Palsa_T0_2 | ecosystem: Environmental > Terrestrial > Soil > Palsa > Peat permafrost | place: Sweden: Abisko...
GAATTGATCCTTGAGGCCGATTAGCCGTTCCATCGCGTACGGCGACGAGCAATCCATCCGGATCCGGCCGTCCCAGTCGACCGTCATGAATCGAAACGTCGGATCGACCTGGTCATTGACGACCTTGAGGTTGAGCCCATAGCGGTCGCCGATTCGTCCCCAGTAATGAACGCCGGCGCCGCCCAACGGATCGACGCCAATATTCAATTGAGCGGCCTTGATCGACGCCATGTCGATGACATTGGCGAGATCGTCGATATATGCGGTCTTATAGTCGTGGCGATGCGTTCGCGGACCGCCGAGCGCGCGGGAATAATCGATTCGGGCGACGTCGCGCAGACCATCGGTCAGCAAGGCGTTGGCCTTATCCTCGATCCACTTGGTCACGCGGGTGTCGGCCGGACCGCCATGCGGCGGATTGTATTTGAAGCCGCCATCCTCGGGCGGATTGTGCGACGGAGTTATCACTATACCGTCCGCAAGCCCGCTCTTGCGGCCGTGGTTGTAAGTAATGATCGCGTGGGAAACTACCGGCGTCGGCGTGTAATCCATATCGCCGTCGATCATGACGTCGACGCCGTTGGCCGCGAGCACCTCGAGAGCGCTTGCGAAGGCGGGCTCGGACAGCGCGTGCGTATCGAAACCGATAAACAGCGGCCCGTCGATTCCTTCTATCTGTCGATACAGGCAAATGGCCTGGCTGATCGCGAGGATGTGGCGCTCGTTGAACGCGCGATTGAACGCCGATCCACGATGGCCCGAAGTTCCGAACGCCACGCGCTCCCCCGGCACCGCCGGATCGGGAATTTCCGCGTAATACGCCGTCACCAGCCGCGGTACATTGACTAACAAATCCGCCGGTGCGGGCTTTCCTGCGAGAGGGCTTATATCAGGCACTTTGTGTCATCCAACCCGATTTATCTGGTGATCGAATCGCCGCCGTTCGCATGCTGTCGGCGGCAACCCGCTTCATCATGCGCCGGATCTGCGCACGCGGGAAAGCGCCCTTCGAGATTTATTCATTAAAACCGCGTTACTTGATAATCTCGGAACGCAATCCGGCAAACGTTTCCCTATCGCGCCGAAAAATGGAAAGTTGAAATCATGAACCAAAGCGCCGCCCAATCCAGCCAAATAGGCCCGACCGGCATCGATGCCGAAGAGCTCGCGATACTCGATAGAATCCAGCGCCGCGTGCTGTGGCTGTCGACCTGGATGGTCCACTACGCAAACTTCGTGCGCGAGGCGGAATCCGGCACCAAACTCGGTGGGCATCAGGCTAGCTCCGCATCGGTCGTGACGCTCCTGACGGCGCTATACATGCGTTTCCTTCGGCCGGGCGACCTTATTTCGATCAAGCCTCATGCCTCGCCGGTATTCCACGCCCTGCAGTTCATGCGCGGATTCCTGCCACCAGAAAAGCTTCGCGAATTCCGCCAGTTCGGCGGTCTGCAGGCCTACCCGTCGCGCACCAAGGACGTCGACCACGTGGATTTCTCGACCGGATCGGTCGGCCTCGGCGCGGTGGCCCCGATTTTCGGCGCACTGGTGCGCGATTATGTGGCCGATCATTTTGGTGCCGACGATCGGCGGCCCGGCGCCGGCTGGCAGATAGCGCTGGTGGGTGACGCTGAGCTCGACGAAGGCAACGTATGGGAGGCGCTCGGCGAAGACTTCACGCAGCATCTGTCGCGGGTACTCTGGATCGTCGATCTCAATCGTCAGAGTCTCGACCGCGTTATTCCATCGGGCCGGGCCCAGCGTCTGCGCGAAATGTTCCGTTGCAATGGATGGGAAGTCGTCGACCTCAAATATGGCGGCATGCTCGATGACGCGTTCGCCCGCCCCGGCGGCGATCGGCTACGCGCCGTGATCGATGAAATGAGCAACGAGGAATACCAGAGCCTGCTCCTGAAGGAGGGCGACACCATTCGCGGCCGCCTATGCGCGCAGGATCGGACGCTCGCGCCGCTGCTCGATCAGTACAGCGCCGACGAGGTCCGCCAACTGCTCGGGAACCTGGGCGGCCATGATCTGACCAGCGTCCTGAATGCCTACGAGCAGGCCTTCGCGGTGTTCGATCGGCCCGTGGTTATTTTCGCTTACACGATCAAGGGATGGGGTCTGCCGACGGCCGGCAATCCTGCGAATCACGCGCGCCTGCTTAAGACCGCCGAGATTGATCGCTTGCGCGACCACATGGGAATCCGCGTGGGTGAGGAGTTCGAAGGCTTCGCCGCCGATTCACCCGAGGCGCGCTATATTCACGAAAGCATGGCGCGGGCTGGCTGGCTCGATAAGACGTCCGAGGCGCCGGCGCCGACAGCGTTGCCGCCAATTCCCGTGACGCTCGGCCTGCGCTACAAGGGCTCGCTGTCGACGCAATCCGCAATGGGCAGCGTGCTCGTCAACCTGGGGCGCGACCCGCAAGTGGCGCCAGGAATCGTCACGGTATCGCCAGACGTCGCGACGTCAACCAACCTGGGCGGATGGATCCACCGCGTCGGTATTTACTCGCGTCATCCGACCCGCGACTTCTTCAAGGAGCTCGGCATCTCGCTGCTGATCGATTGGAAGGAGAGCACGCGCGGGCAGCATATCGAGCTCGGCATTTCGGAAACCAACCTCTTTATGCAACTGGCGCTGCTCGGCCTGTCCGGCGATCTGTACGGCCAACCGCTGCTGCCGATCGGGACGGTCTACGATCCGTTCGTATGCCGCGCGCTCGACGCTTTCATCTACGGGCTCTATTCGAAGTCGCGATTTATCGCGATCGGCACGCCCGCCGGTGTGACGCTCAGCTACGAAGGCGGGGCGCATCAGTCGATCATCACGCCTGGAATCGGTGTGCAACTGCCGGGAGTGACTTTTTACGAGCCATCGTTCGGGCCGGAAGTCGAATGGATCCTGCTCGACGCACTGCGCAATCTGCACGACCCCGAACGCGGCCGCAGCGTTTATCTGCGCCTGTCGACCAAGCCTATCGATCAGGCTCCCTTCAACGCACTGCTGGAAAAACAACCGGAGTCGGAGTTGCGCGAGGGCATATTACGCGGCGGCTACCGGCTTATAGATCGGCGCGACGTTCCCGGCTACGAGGCCGGCCGCAACGTCGTTCACATCCTGGTGGCCGGCGCGATGGCTCCCGATGCGATTGCGGCGTCGGTGGCGCTGGAACGTGACGGCATCCTGGCGAACGTCTTCGTCATCTCGAGCTCGGATCGCCTGCTGCATGAGCATCTCGCGGCGCGACAAAAGGCAGGCAGCGCCACCTGGCTGAGTCAGTTGATACCCGCCGCGGAAAGAGCAGCGCCGATCGTGACAGTACAGGACGGCCATCCGATCGCACTGGCGGCGCTTGGCGCGGCGTTGTCGACGCAGGCGGCCAATCTGGGCGTGACACAGTTTGGCCAGACCGGCACAGCGGAAGAGCTATATCGGGCGTGCGGCATTTCGACCGATGATATCGCGCAGGCCGCGCGGCAATTGATCGGCTGACGTCCCGATCCGAAGCAGCGAGGAGTAGTGGGCCGATATCGCGACAATCCGGAGGCAATCAGGACGCTGGTCGACGACGACCGGGTCCATCGCGACGTTTATATCGACCCGGAGCTCTTCGAAATCGAGATGGAGACGCTCTGGCCGGGTACCTGGATCTACGTCGGCCATGAAAGCCAGGTACCCAATCCCGGCGATTACTACACGACATTGCTCGCTACCGAGCCGGTCATCATGGTGCGGCACGACGATGGGTCCGTTCGCGTGCTGCGAAATCGATGCGCCCATAAGGGCACCCGCGTCGTTAGCAGTGTCAGCGGTAACACCGGCAAATTCTTCCGCTGCCCTTACCATGCGTGGATCTATCGGACTGATGGCGCTTTGCACGGTGTACCGCTGAAGGGTGGTTACGACGGCACGCGCATGGCGCAGAGCGATAGTGGCCGCGGACTTGCGACTGTGCGCCACGTCGAGATTTATCGCGGGTTTGTCTTCGCGCGGCTTGCCGATGACGGCCCGGGCTTTCATGAATATTTCGGCGACTCACTCTCGTCGATCGACTATATGGCCGACCGCTCGCCCGCCGGGCAGCTTGAAGTCGCCGGCGGTTGCCTGCGCTATTTGCATGACTGTAACTGGAAGATGTTCGTAGAAAACCTAAACGACACGATGCACCCGATGGTCACTCACGAACTCGCCGCCGGCGCGGCCAAGACCTTGTGGGCTGGTCAGCGCTCCGATGTGGCGCCCCCGATGGCCGTCGAGCAGCTCGCGCCGTTTGCATCGGGCTATGGATTCTTCGATCAGATGGGCGTGCGCGTCTACGAAAACGGCCACAGCTTCACGGGCGTCAACTTCAGTATCCACTCCGCTTACTCGCCAATGCCTGAATACGACCGCGCTATGGTTGCGGCATACGGCCAGGAACGGGCGAAGGACATCCTCGGAACTGTGCGGCACAACACGGTCTATTTTCCGAGCCTGACAATTAAGGGCGCGATTCAGGCGATCCGCGTCGTCCGTCCGATTGCGGTCGACAAGACAATCATCGAAAGCTGGACCTTTCGGCTCAAGGACGCGCCTGAGGCCTTGCTGCAGCGCACGGTGATGTATTCGCGGCTGATCAATTCGCCAATGTCGGTGGTCGGGCACGACGATCGGCACAATTATCGGTCGATTCAAGAAGGTCTGCGCGCCGGTGGGAACGAATGGGTCAGCCTGCATCGCAACTTCGATCCGACCGAGACCGATCACACCGAGTTAACCACCAACGGCACCAACGAAATTTCGATGCGCAATCAGTTCCGCGCGTGGGCAAAATTTATGACCCCCGCTGGCACGCCCGCCCTCTGATGGCCGCCACGGCTGTCACCGACGATCAGTTGATCCGCTTTGTCTATGACGAAGCTCGTATGCTCGATGAGCGGCGTTACGAGGAATGGTACGATCTCTTCGCGGAGGACGGCTATTACTGGGTACCGCTGACGCCCGATCAGCCCGACGGCATCAATCATACGTCGCTTGCATATGAAGATCGGCTTCTGCTCGGAATCAGAATCGAGCGGCTCAGAAATGGGCCCGCGGCTCAGCATCCGCCAACGCGATGCCATCATCTGCTCCAGACGCCCGAGGTAATTTCGCGCGGGCCTGACCGCGGCGAATACGCAACCCGGACTCAGTTCCATTACACGGAAGTGGATCGGGACGAGCAGCAGATTTACGTGGGCACAGCGTATCATTATTTGACGATCATCGACGGGCACATCCGAATCCGGCTCAAACGCGCCGACTTGCTCAACTGCGACGCTGCGCTGCCGTCGATTCAGCTCTTCCCGTGAGGTCCAGCCGTGAGTGACATTCCGGCTACCGTCGCTCAAGCTTTTCGCGCAACCGCCGCGCGGCTGCCGAATAATCCTTTTCTTTCGATCACAAATGAAACCGCTGCCGCATACGCGATAGAGCCTATAACGACCACTTACGGCGAAGCGCTGGAAGCGATCGAAGGGCTAGTCGCGCGCTATCGTGACGCTGGATGCGGGCGCGGTCATCGCGTCGGCCTTCTGCTAGAGAACCGCCCTGCCTTCTTTTTTCACTCGATCGCGCTCAACTCGCTCGGGACAAGTGTGGTGCCGATTAACGCCGATCTTCGCGCGGCCGAGTTGGAATATCTGATTGGGCACAGCGAAATGGTGGCAGCGCTGACGATCGAGGATCGGGCCGGCGATCTTGAAGCCGCCGCTGGCCGAGCCGGCCGTCGGATTCCGATCGTCCTGGCCAGCGCCACCTCCTTTCCCGCAATTCCAATACCCACAACGTCGACCGGCACCCCGGACGCGCAAACCGAATGCGCCCTGCTCTACACTTCCGGCACCACCGGCAAGCCGAAGGGGTGCGTGCTGTCGAACGATTACTTTGTGCTAGCGGGCCGCTGGTACAACTCCATCGGAGGCCTCTGCGCGATTAGTGATGGCACCGATCGTTTGATCACGCCGCTGCCGATGGTCCACATGAACGCGATGGCCTACTCGACGATGGCGATGATCATGAGCGGTGGATGTATCGTGCCTCTCGATCGCTTTCATCCGCGCACCTGGTGGCAAAGCGTGCGCCAGAGCGGCGCGACGATCGTGCACTACCTCGGCGTGATGCCGTCGATGCTGCTGGGCGCGGAACCGTCGGCTGACGATTGCCGCCACAGCGTCCGATTCGGCTTCGGCGCGGGGGTCGATCGGCGCGACCATGCGGCCTTCGAGCAGCGCTTCGGATTTCCGTTGCTCGAAGCGTGGGCGATGACGGAAACCGGCGCAGGCGCGGTGGTGATCGCTAATCGGGAGCCCCGTCATATCGGCAGCAACTGTTTCGGCCGACCCGAGGCCGCAGTCAGCGTGCGAATCGTCGATGAAGCTGGTCGCGATCAGCCATCAGGCACACCGGGCGAATTGCTTGTGCGGGCCACGGGCGCCGATCCGCATCGCGGTTTTTTTGTAGAATATCTGAAAGACCTCGAGGCAACGCGCGATGCGTGGGTGGGCGGCTACTTCCACACCGGCGACATCGTGCGCGCCGACGACGATGGCTATCTCTATTTCGTCGATCGCCGGAAAAATGTCATTCGTCGCAGCGGCGAGAACATCTCGGCCGTCGAGGTCGAAAGCGTGCTGCGGCGGCATCCGGCGGTGGCCGAAGTCGCCGTGGCGCCGGTGCCCGATCCCATCCGCGGTGATGAAGTTCTTGCCTGCGTCGTGGCGCGGGACGCCTCACCCGAAGCGGAGCTACACGCGTTGGCCGAATCGATCGTCGCTTTCTGCCTTGAAAACCTCGCCTATTACAAGGCGCCGGGCTATGTCGCCTTTCTCGATGCGGTTCCACTTACCGCCACCAGCAAGATTCAGCGGGGGGAATTACAGCGGCTCGCGCGCGAGCTGCCCGGCCAAGCCAACTGTATCGACACGCGCGCGCTCAAGCGGCGAAGGACCTGACCGCGATGCCCGATAGCTATGATGCGGACGCGCCGGCGCGGGGCTACGAGGACGTCGTGGCCACGGTACCCGTCACAGTGCCGTACGTTCGGCGATCCGATCACGGCGCCGGATGGTTTCTTGGCCGCGCGCTGGCAGGGCTCATCGCCAACTCCGGCATCGCGAAAGGATCGATCGACGGGCTAACGGTTTCGAGCTTCACGCTGCATCCGGACAGCGCGGTCTCGTTCACGCAGTACGCCGGCATCAGCCTTCGCTACCTCGAACAGATTTCGACCGGCGGCGCGTGCGGCGTGATGGCGCTGCGGCGGGCGGCCCGCGCCGTGCAGGCCGGCGACGCCAATGTGGTGGCGTGTCTCGCTGGCGACACCGCCAACGCGAACAGCTTCCGCGATCTGATAGCGAATTTCTCGAGCTTCGCGCACGATTATGTTTATCCTTACGGTGCTGGCGGGCCCAACGAAAGCTTCGCCTTTCTGACCGAGCACTATATGCGGACGCGCGGCGCCACTCGTGAGGATTTCGGCAAGCTGTGCATCGCGCAACGCGACAATGCGCGGCTCAATCCAATCGCGCTCTTGCGGGAACCGATGACGCTCGGGGCGTATCTCGCTTCGCGGCCGATCGCCGAGCCGATTCATCTGTTCGACTGCGTGATGCCGTGCGCGGGGGCGGATGCGTTTCTCGTGATGCATCGCTGGCGAGCCGAGCGCCTGGGCTTGCCCTTCGCGCGCATCCTTTCGACCGTCGAGCGTCACAATGCTTATCCCGATGATCCGATTCAGACTCGCGGTGGATGGGCCCTGGATAGCGTTCGGCTGTACGCGCAGGCCGGAATATCTCCGGTCGACATCGATTTTATCGAGACCTATGACGACTATCCGGTAATCTCGATGCTGCAGTTCGAGGGCCTGGGCTTTTGTCCCGAAGGCGGCGGCGCCGAATTTGTCCGCCAAAATTCTTTCACCATCGATGGCAGCTTTCCGCATAACACGTCGGGCGGGCAGCTCTCGATGGGACAGGCGGGAGCGGCCGGCGGCTATCTCGGACTCGTCGAGGCGATTCGGCAGTTGACCGATTCGCCGCTCGGGACCGCAGTGGTAAATGCGCGAATCGGAATGGTCAGTGGTTTCGGCATGATCAACTACGATCGGGGACTGTGCACAGCGGCGGCAATCCTGGGGCGGGCATGACGATCGACGGACCGAATTCGATGCGTGAGGCCGCGGCTAGCGGCTTGGTTTCGATTCGGCGATGCCTCGAATGCGGTCGCACTCATTATCCGCCGCGCGAAATCTGCCCCTTCTGCCTCTGCGACAATCTTGGCTGGGATACCGCCATCTCCATTACTGGAGAACTGATCGGACAGGCGATCCTGAGTCACAGTATGGAAGAGGTCTTTCGAGATCGCCTTCCGATTCGCGTGGGTCTAGTCCAATTCGACAGCGGTCCAACGGCTGTAGTCTTTGTGGCGGACGGATGCGTGGCGGGTGGACGCGTGACGGTCGGCGCCCGACTCGATGAGCTGGGCCGGCCTGTGCTGACCGCCTCGCCCGTGGGTCCGGAATGATGGCGTGGAGGTGATTCATGGGGCGCGGCGCTGCGATCGTTACTGGAGGCAGTACGGGAATCGGGCTGGCGACCTGCCGGATGCTGCTCGAAGCAGGCCACGAGGTCGTGTCGCTCTCGCTCGAACGATCGGAAATCGACGACCCGCGGATGCATTCGATCGCCGTTGATCTGACCGATCGCGACGCAACGAAAGCGGCCGCGCGCGCGGCAGCCGACAGTTATCGAGTAACGACGCTGATACATAATGCCGGCGCGATTCGCCCTGCTCTGCTCGCCGACGTCGCGCTCGACGACTTCGACGCGCTCGCCGAACTCCATCTCGCGAGCGCGATAATACTTGCACAGGCCGTGCTCCCTGCCATGCGCGCCGCCCGCTTCGGACGGATCGTGATGGTCTCGTCGCGCGCGGCGCTCGGTCTCGCGACTCGCACTTCTTATTCGGCAACCAAGGCCGGGATGATCGGACTTGGGCGGACGTGGGCGCTCGAGCTGGCGCCGGAGGGAATCACAGTCAACGTCGTCGCTCCGGGTCCGATCGAGACCGCCAATTTCCACTCGATCGTTCCAGCGGGCAGCGATCGCGAAGCGCGCATCGCAAGCGCGATTCCGGTCGGAAGGCTCGGACAGCCCGACGACGTGGCCCGCGCAATCATGTTCCTCGCCGCGCCTGAGCAGAGCTTCATTACAGGACAGGTCCTGTACGTCTGCGGCGGTGCGAGTATCGGTAGTCTGATCGTCTAACGGATCTTCAGCCGCGTCCTACCAGGGGCATCTTGGTGGCCATCACGGTCATGAACAGCACGTTCGCATCGAGCGGCAGGCTCGCCATGTAGGCTACAGCGCGCGCCACGTTTTCGACATCCATAGTAGGTTCCACAGCCATCGATCCGTCGGCCTGTACGATGCCCTTGCTCATACGGGCCGTCATCACAGTCTCGGCATTGCCAATGTCGATTTGGCCGCAGGCGATGTCGTGTTTTCTGCCGTCGAGGGCGACGGACTTGGTCAGCCCTGAAATAGCGTGCTTGGTGGCAGTATAAGACGCCGAGTTCGGCCTCGGGGCGTGCGCGGAAATCGAACCGTTATTGATGATCCGGCCTCCGCGTGGAGTTTGCGCTTTCATGATCCGGAAGGCCTCGCGGATGCATAAAAAGGTGCCGGTCAAATTGGTTTGGACGACGGCGTTCCATCGATCGAATTCAAGATCTTCCAGCGGTACCGCCGGGGCGCTGATACCGGCGTTGTTGAAAAGCACGTCGAGCCGTCCGAAGCGATCGCGGGTCTTCTCGAAAAGATTGCGAACGGATCCTTCATCGGCAATATCGGTGGGCACTGTGAGCGCGGGCCGGCCAATCTCCTGGATCGCGGTGGCCGCGGCTTGAAGCGGTTCGGGCCGGCGTCCAGCCAGCACGATCGAATAGCCCGCCCGGGCAAGTTCGAGCGCCGATGCGACGCCGATTCCGCTACCCGCCCCGGTGACCATCGCGACCTTTTCTATCGCTTCCATGTGTGCCCACGCTCCCAACGACGGCATTGCACAGCAGCCGCTCCGCGCGCAACTATATTACAGTGGATGGATTCAAATTGGGGCGCAGCGGCCTCTCTTTCCGTGACATAAGGAAACGAGCCTGTACCTTGCCGAAGGGCGCAGTCCGATCTATACGAGAAGTTGAAGCCGTAAAAATGCAACCAAGTGCGGGCGGGCACCGAGTGGGAACTATAATCGTTGGGACGATGCCGCCGCCAGCACAATTATTGGGAGGACATGGCAAATGGCGTTGATTAAGGCGACCGATCTAGCGTACGCGCGCCTGCAGGCGCCCGATCTGGATATACAGGAAGAGTTTTGTACCGACTTTGGAATGGTGAAGGTCGAGCGGACCAAAGACCGGCTTTACATGCGCGGTTCGGACCCGGCCCATCATATCCACATAACCGAAAAAGGCGACAAGCCGGCATTCATCGGACTCGCCTATTACGCGGCCAGCGAGGATGACCTGAAGAAAGTAGCCAAGGCGCCCGGCGCGTCGGGTATCGAGCACCTCGATGAGCCCGGTGGCGGCATGCGCGTGCGGTTGACGGAACCGAACGGCTACCAAATCGAAGTCGTCTACGGAATCGAGCAGCTCGAGCCGATCAGGGTGATCCGCGACCCCGTCAATTCAGGTGACGAACCGCTGCGGCGCGCTGGGCGGCTGATGCGGCTGTCTAAACCGCCAACGACGATCAAGCGTATCGCCCATGCAGTGATGGGCAGTCCGCGGATGGTCGAAACGCTCAAGTGGTTCCGCGAGCACCTGGGCTTTGTCGCCTCCGACGATATTTATGTCGGCGACAAGAATAATCTCATCGCATCGTTCAACCGATTGGATCGCGGCGAGACCTACGTCGACCATCACGTGTTTCTGTGCTTGCAGCACGAAAAGACCGGCCTCAACCACATTTCGTTCGAGGTGCCGGATATCGACGCGGTATTCACGGACCATCAATATCTCGTGGGACTCGGCAAGTACGAGCATATGTGGGGCGTCGGCCGGCACGTGCTTGGCAGCCAAGTCTACGATTATTGGGCGGATCCATGGGGTCGGGTACACGAGCACTGGGCAGACAGCGATCGGCTCAATATGAACGAGCCGTCGCACCTCTTGAGCGCCGCCGAGGGCCTCAACTCACAGTGGGGTGAGCGTGCGCCCGAGAAATTCATAAATCACATCACGCCTTAGTCCCGCAGGTCACGCCGTGGGCTCGGATCGAGCCCACGGCTCAGCTCGGCGATCGTAAAAAGAAACCGCGCGAGGGAAATTGAAACCTCGCGCGGTTTTTCTTCTGTCCGCGACAAAACTAATCGTTGCCGCTTGTCTCTGAGCAGATATCAGACCTTCCCGCCCTCCCGTTCGACCAGGGCACGGGCGGCGGCGGGATCCTTTATGTAAGGAAAGAAATCGCGCGGCTTGGGAAAGTTGCCGGTGAAATAGCGGTCGGCGAAACGGCGATTACCGGCCGCCGCCGTCAGGATCGTCTGGCCAGCCTCGGTAAGCGGCTCGAGCAGAATATTGTTGAACTCGTAAGCCCAACGCGCGTACTCCTCCCACCAATCATCGCCTACCTGTTTCAGCCACGCTTCATCGTAAGGCGCATCACCATGCTCGATGAGGCGGCCGGCCATGTAGCGGGCGTGACGGCTGGCATGATTGCCGCCCTGCCCTCCGATCGGATCGAAGGTCAAGGCAGTATCGCCTATCGGCACGACCGCCTTGCCGCACGGCAGTCGTCCGAACGCCGCGCGCGCTGTAGGTGGAAACGCACCCTTGAGCCATGAATACGGGTCGTCCTCGATCACGGTCATGCCGCGCGTGACTTCCCACTCCCACGGCGCATGCTCGCGAATCCACCACTTGGATCGCTCGACCATATCGGCGGCGCTTTGCGCATCCTTGAAAATATCCATCGGGCTGCCGGGCTTCGGTTCCCACAGCACGCACCAGGTTTTGCCCGCCGTCTTATGCGTATAAGGCACCCAGAAGTATTCGCCGGCATCGCCGTAGAAATTGAACTTGACCGGATTGAAATCGGCGCGATCATCCCAGCCGTCAACGCGCATGCCACCGACGATGACCATCGAGAGGTTGCGCTGGGGCTTGTCGTAAACGGATCGCTCGGGGTCGCGCGGAATGGTCCGCGCAAGATCCGCTTTGCCGGCGGCCAGCACGGTGAGGTCCGAATGCGCCGCGATCTGATCGAGACGCTCGGGCGTGACCGATTCGATTACCAGTCGGCCACCGAGCCCTTCGAGGTCTTCGAGCCATCGATGGACCCGCATCCGTTGATCGATCGCGCCGCCATCGCCGCCGAAGCTGCCGGCCAGCACGATCCGCGCATCGCCATCGAGGGTCGGCTTGAAGTCCAGCAGCACGCCCTGCATCGGATGCATCTCGTGCGACCAGAAGTCCATGCCGAGTTCGCGCTCGATATCGACCACCGGTTTGTAGAGCCCGGCGGTGCCGGTCGGCGCCGAACGGTTGAGCCATTGCTCGGGCGTGCGATCGGAATAAAGGGTAACGTCAAAGCCGCGTTTGACGAGCGCGTAGGTGAATATCAGTCCAGCCGGTCCGGCGCCCACGACTGAAATCTTTCTCATGGCTGGATTTGAACTTGATTTCGGATCGATTGTCCACCCGTTTCGCGGATAGACGATTCTCCCGCCGGATTGCGATCGCCGGGCGCCGCCGCTAAACAATCGATATGCCTCATCGTCCTGCTTCGAAGATGCTGACCCGGTTCACGATTCTTGATCTGACCCGCGTGCGATCCGGCCCGACCGCCGTGCGTCAGTTGGCCGACTGGGGCGCCAACGTAATAAAGATTGAGTTGCCGGACGACGGCGACGACAGCGAAGCGGTCGGCGGTGCGCGCCACAGCTCGGACTTTCAGAACCTCCATCGCAACAAGCGTGCGATGACGCTCAACCTGAAGCATCCGCGCGGACTGGAATTGATGCGCCGGATGGTCGCGCGGGCCGACGTGGTCGTCGAAAATTTCCGGCCTGACGTGAAGACGCGGTTGGGCATCGACTATGAGGATCTTCGCCGGATTAATCCGCGGATAATTCTCGCCAGCATCTCGGGATTCGGACAGGACGGACCATATCGCGACAGGCCGGGCTTCGACCAGGTCGCGCAGGGCATGGGGGGCTTGATGTCGGTCACGGGACTGCGTGGGAGTGGTCCGGTACGGGTCGGCATTCCGATCGCAGATCTGACGGCCGGCCTCTTTTGCGCGCAGGGGATATTGCTCGCGCTGCTCGAGCGTGAAAGCTCAGGCGAAGGTCAGTGGATTCAGACTTCGCTCCTGCAGGCGCAGATTTTCATGCTCGATTTTCAGGCGGCGCGATGGCTCGTCGATCATCAGATTCCCGGCCAGGCGGGCAATAACCATCCGACCAGCATCCCGACCGGCGTCTTCACGACCGCTGACGGCCACATCAATATCGCGGTGAGCGGCAACAAAATTTGGGAGCGGCTGGTCGAAGTGCTCGAGTATCCTGAGCTGCTGACGAATTCCGATTATGCTAACCGGGCGGCGCGCTTGAAGAATCGCGATGAGCTCAACCGGCTGCTCGATGAGCGCGTGAAGACCCGTACCAGTGCCGACTGGATCGATCGCCTGAATGTGGCCGGCGTGCCCTGCGGACCGATCTATTCAATCGACCAGGTATTCGACGATCCGCAGGTGCGTCATCTCAGAATGGCCCGGCCGGTCGAAACCCCGAAGCTCGGGAAAATCGACCTCGTGGCGCAGCCGATCCTAGCATCGCGAACGCCCAGCGACATCCGGACGCCGCCGCCCGAGCGTGGTGAGCATACCGATGAGGTACTGTTCGAGTTCGGGCTGACTCCGGGAGAGATCGCCGACCTGCGTCGCGAACGGATTATTTAGGCGGCGACGCGTAGCAGAAAAATCCCGGCCCGATGAACACGCATCGGCTTTCGCAACTGATTCTCCCCGCGACCCTTATCATCTGGACTCTCTACGGCTTCCTGTCTGGTTTCGGCCACTGGAACGCCGCCGTGTCGGTCGCGCTGGTCGCGAGCGTCGGGTTGATAGCACTGATGGGTGCGCGGCACGTGACGATCAAGGTGATGGACTGGACGATGGTCATTTACTTTGCCATCGCCGGCGTCGCGACATTCGCATTCCGATCGAGCACCTTTCGAGGTTGCAGCCCAATCGTCATCTGGGTTCTGTATGCGGCCGCCGCTTGGGCGTCGATCCTGCTCGGCAAACCGTTCTCGCTGCAATATGCGCGCGAATCCACGCCGACCAACCTTTGGCAGAATTCGCTATTCATTCGCACAAACATGATTATCAGCGGGGGCTGGGGATTATCGTTCCTGCTCAACGTGATCCTCGTGATAGTGGCATCGCGGGTGCCGTTGATTAGTCTCTGGATTGGCGTTCTCGCGCCGATCCTCGTGATGGGCGCCGCTTCAATATTCACCACCGTCTATTCGCGAAGCATTCGGGCACGACATCCGTTAACTAACGCTGTATAGTCGGCAAACTCACGGCTGACTGGTGAAAATGATGGACCCTGTACTCATAGTTGGCAGCGGCCCCGCGGGCATGATCGTCGCCAACGAACTGTTGCGCAGGCGCGTGCCATGCCGGCTGATCGACAAAAACTTCGCACCGGACGGCGGTTCGCGGGCCTTCACGATACACGCGCGCACCCTCGAGATGTTTGAGCATATCGGGATCGCTCATCGGTTCATGGAGATTGGCGAGCCGTGTCCCGCGATTACGTTCAATTTCAAGGGTCTAGAGGAAACGGCTCGGCTCGATTTCTCACGGCTGCGGAATACGCGGTATCCGTTTATCCTCAAATTGGGGCAAGCGCACACGGAGCGAATCATAAGAGAACATCTGGAAAGTAGCTATTCGTTCACAACCGAATGGAATACCGAATTGGTATCGTTGCGCAACGACGGCGATCGTCCCGAGGTAATTCTCAAGCATAACGAGGCCGGCGGACGCGAGGAGCTGGTTAAACCTCGATGGCTGATTGCGTGCGACGGTGCGCACAGTGCGGTGCGAAAGGGATTGGGGCTAACATTCACCGGCCGTGCCTACGAAGACATGGTCCTGCAGTGGATGGACGTGGAGCTGAGCGGTTATCGCGGCGACGACACCTGTATCAATTACTACATGAGTTCCGACGAATTTTTCCTCGTAACCAAACTTCCCGGCCCGAATCATCGCCTGTACGTCAGCGACAAGGGCGCCGCCGCCGAATCAAGTGTGACGCCGCGTCAGGCATTCCAGGAAGTCTGCAATCATTTTATGGACGGAGTTGAAATCGCCGATCCTTTCCAGGCGACCAAGTGGATAATCCGCACCAACCTGTCCCAGGCCTATCGGCGGGAAAGCATCTTTCTGTGCGGCGACGCGACACATATTCACTCCCCTTCAGGCGGACAGGGAATGAACGCGTGCATGCAGGATGCCTTCAACCTCGGCTGGAAGCTGGCGCTGTGTATTCGCAATGAAGCTCCACTTGCGATTCTGGACAGTTACGAACGTGAACGCCGCCCGATAGCCGAGCAGGTCACGGCAGGAGCCCATGCGATGCATCAGATACAGATGGCGCATGGGACTGCGGTTGAAAATCGCCTTGAACTAACCCGACAACAGGGGTGGCACGATGAGGCGATCGAGCGAATTTCGGGACTGTCGCATCATTATCGATCCGATACCGCCTCGGCCGATGATTTAAGCGGAATCGAAGGTCCCGGGCCGGGCGATCGCGCGCCCGATGCGATTGTGACTCGAGCGCCGGAGCGCCGTATATTCGACCTGATACGCCATCCACACCATACGATCCTGATATTCCCCGCCGGAGATTCACCTGTCGAAGCTGAGGCCTGCCAGCGGCTGGCGGAGGTTACCGCGGAAAGCTTCCCCGCCATGGTCAAAGTGGTCGCGATCGCCTCGGCGCGAATGGCCGGAATGCTCCCGTCCGGGCTCGGGTGCGTCGATGAGATCGGCTCCGCCGCAATACATTACGGACCATCGGGTACAGGGCGCGTGTACGTGGTCAGGCCCGACGGCTACATTGGATATAGAGGCCGGCTCGCCGATTGGCGGAATTTAATTGCCTATCTCGACCTGTGGCTGGCACGGCCGGATCACAATGAGCGCGACGGATGAGCGTTACGACATCGCCATAATCGGGGCCGGAATTATCGGCAGCTCGCTCGCGATGGCGATAGCGCAGCGGGGACTGCGCGCGCTGCTGATCGACGTCGACATGGGCGGACGGTTGAGCTCCAGTGAACGCAACGCCGGCGGCGTGCGCGCGACCTGGTGGCAGCCCGTCAATATCGCGCTGAGCGTCGCCTCCATCCGATACTACGAATCGATTCGCGCCGAGGTCGGTTTCCGTCAGAAGGGCTATCTTATTCTTTATGACGAGGCTCGATGGGAGCAGGCCCTGGCGATGGTGCCGATTCAGCGAGGGCTCGACCATCCGATTGAAATTCTGACACCGGCCGAGGTCCAGCGGCGAGTGCCGGAGATCGATAACCTCGACGGCATCACCGGAGCAACCTTTTCGGCTGGCGACGGCATCATCAATCCCAACCTTCTCAAACTCCATTATCGCGACAAGGCGCGCGAACAAGGCGCCCGTCTGATGGACCGAACGTACGTGTATGCGATCGACGCCGGCGGTTCCAATGTCCGGCTGTCATGCTGGCAAGGCGATTCGCCACTGAACGATGATCAAACCGTCAGGATGCTGACGCAGGACTCGCCCGGCGAGCCCGCAATCGGCCGTGTCGTCGAAATTGTCGCGGATGCGCTCGCGATCACAGTCGGGGCATGGGCGCCGAATGTGCTCCGGATGGTCGGCCTCGACAGTCCGACCGCAGCCATCCGGCGTCAGATTTGCCTCGTCGATAGCCGAGCCACGAATCTCGATTCCTACGGCATGATTTTCGACACCTCAGGAGCTTACTTTCACAACGAAGGGCCGCACATTCTGGCCGGCTATTCACCGCCCGAGGAGGCCGCCGGCTACTCGTTCAAATTCGACGGCGAGCGCTTTTTCCAGGAGGAAATCTGGCCGCGGATGTACGCGCGGGCCAGCTGCTTCGAGCGTCTGCGCTTTCTGAACGGATGGGCGGGCCTATATGAGATGACGCCGGACCGCAGCGGTATCGTCGGGCGCGCCGGCGACCGCGTCTTCGAGGCTCATTCGCTGTCCGCGCATGGCGTGATGCAATCCTATGCCGTCGGCCAGGCGCTCGCCGATCTTATTGCAACGGGATCGTACGGCAGCTTCGACGCGAGCGCACTTGCGCGTGAACGCTTCCAAACCGGGGCGCTGGTTTACGAAGAACTTCATTGGTAGGGGCTTGCGCATTACATTCGCGCGGCGCTAGACGTATCCAGCCGGATAGATATATATAAGAAGAAGCGGACCAAGCCGCGCATCTTTGGGGGAGGGTATGCCGTGACAGAACTGACTCTATACAACAATCGTTATTCCGTTTGCTCAATGAAGGCCCGTCTTGCACTCGAGGAAAAGGGTGCTGATTGGAAGAGCCACGAAATCGATATCGTGCAGGCTCTCGACCAGTTCCAGCCCTGGTATATCGAGATGAACGAGCGGGCCGTAGTGCCGACCCTGAAGGCCGGCGACGAAATAATTACGAACTCCGCGCGCATCATCCGGTACGTTGCCGACCTCAGCGGGGGGGAATCTCTGCTCCCGTCAAAGGAGAGCGATCGGCAACTGGTCAGCGAGTGGATCGATCGGGCGGACAGCGTCAATCTTCAGACCTTGAGTTACGCCAACCATCCGTCGTTCGAGCAGTCGGAAGGAATTCTTAACGCCCGTATCGCGCGCGCGTTCGAGTATTCCGAAAAATACCCCGCCCTGGCCGATCGTTATCTCGACTCGGCCCGCCGCGTCCTCAGTTACAAAAAGCGCGAGTCCAAGGAGGACGTCGCGGCGATCGAAGCGACTGCCCTTAAGCACGTCGACGCTCTGGAAGAGCGGCTGAAGAAATCCAAATTCATCGTGGGTGATTCCTACACTCTGGCCGACGTTATCTGGACAGTGTTGCTCGCCCGTTTCGATCTGCTGCAAAAGCCCCAGCTAATCGGTGCCGAAGCGCATCCGCACGTCGCGGCCTATTACGAGCGTATGAAAGCGCGACCGTCGTTCGCATCGGCTAACGTGCAGAACACCTGGTGGTTTACCAAGAAATAGTCAGATATGCCTGGCGGCCGGGGAACGACGCTACTGCTCGAATCGGAAGTTGAATTCAGGGGAGGGATTCATGCCTAAAGACATGCTTTTCGTCGGTAGTATTCCGTGCGATACGGTCGAAGAGGTATTCAGAACCTGGGGGCACACCTTCAGTCCTTCGCTCAAATACATGCCCGACGGCGAAGTCGGCGAGCGGCTGCACTGGATCGAGGGACAGGCGTTCAAGGTCTATAACGGGCATCCGCAAATCGAAACCCTGACGCGTCCGCAACCCGACAACGGCCGCGAACGATGGAAGCCGCGCGATCTCAGCGACCAGTGGACCTTCCGGGTGAAGGACGGGGTGGAGCGCGTCCTGTGGGCCGATCCCGGCTGGCGCCTTGGCTATGCGCGCGATGCGCTCAACTCGTACTTCATTTTTAAGACTCTGAAAAAAGAAGGCGTGCTGCCTCGTGAGCTGCGCCTCCTGGTCGCCCTGCCGACGCCCGAAAGCGCGACGCTGGTTCATTTCCGCGATCCAACTCAGCGCGACATCATCGTGCCCTCATATGAGGAAATGATGCTCGCGGAAGTTGCGACGATGACCGAAAATATTCCGCACGACGAGCTGGCGATCCAATGGGATGCCGCCTGTGAGTCGCTCGATATCGAAACCGGACTGCCGTGGCTCGGACCCCCGACCGAAGCGCGCTTCAAGAGGTACGTTACCCAATTCGAAAGATTGGGTGCGGCGGTGCCGGCTGGAGTTGCGATGGGCATCCACGCCTGCTTCGGTACGTTGGGCGGATGGCCGATGATCAAGCCCGATAATCTTGTCAAACAGGTCCGACTGCTCAACGAGTCGGTGGTCGCGGCGAAGCGCAAGGTCGACTACGTTCACCTGCCGATGATCGAGAATACCAAGCCGAATTACGCGGCTGCGCTGAAGGATCTCAGCGTTGGCGACACCGACGTCTACCTCGGCATGATTCACAACATGCCGACGTTTCCTGAGCGTCTAAAGAATGCGCGGACCTATCTTACGGACTTCAAGCTCGCAGCTCCTTGCGGTCTTGGACGAATATCGCGACCGGAAATGGAAGCCGTGATGCGCGACCATAAGCAAGCGCTTAATCTGCTCCATCAGTGAGCCGGTCTGCGAGAAACACTGCGATTGCCGGCCGGCGCAGTCGAGACGTCCTGCCTGGCGGCAATCCGCTAGAAAATCGCCGCGAAGTAATAAAACACCCCGTCGCGCGGCGATAGCCGGAGCGGCGGGCGGTACCCCACCGCCCGCCCAACTCCGGTGTGACTTTATGGCCGCGGTCATCACAAGCGGCGAATTCAGGCGATTCTCCCCTGCCCTCTCTGCGAAAAAACGGCCGCCCGTGTCTCATCGGATCGGCCAGATTCTCCCGTTTTCTTGACAGCATGGTCTGCGCATGCGATCTGATTTTGTCTGACAGTGTGCGATGGATATCGTTCGGATTATTCAACCGATCGACGCGGCCGGAGGTAAATTCATGACGATCGAGGCGGACAACAAGCGCTGGAGCGCGAAATATCCCGAGTTGGGAACCGGGCCGGTTTCGGCCGAGCCCTGCATCTCGCCGGAGTACTTCGAGCTCGAACGCGAGCATATTTTTCGGCGTTCCTGGCTGAACGTCGGCAACGTTTGTGAAGTCCCCGAGCTCGGCGATTATATAGTCCGCGATATCGAAGTCGTAAGCGCATCGATTCTCATCATGCGTGGCCGCGACGGCGTGGTGCGTGGCTTCCACAACGTATGCTCGCATCGCGGCAATACTATGGCGTGGGACGCAAGCGGCAACTGCCGGGGATATCTCACCTGCAACTTCCATAGCTGGGGCTACGACAGCTTGGGACAGCTGCGGGTCGTGCCCGACGAAGACAATTTTCACAATTTCGACAAGAGCCAGCATGGCCTGACTCCGGTCGCCACCGAAGTATGGAACGGGTTCATCTTCGTCAATCTCGACTCGAAGCCGCATCAGACGCTCGGCGACTACCTCGAGGGCGTGACCGGCAATCTGACGGGCGGCGATTTCGACAAGCTGACGCTCGTGCGGAGCTACAAGATCGACGAAAAGGCAAACTGGAAGATCGGACTCGACGCGCAAAACGAGGTCTACCACCTGCCCTTCCAGCATAAATACATCATGCCCGACGTCTTCGCGGCCAATAGCGCCGGATACACCCGTGTGAAGGATGTCACGCTGTTCAAGCGGCACAGCGTCTATTCGTGCGACATGAATCACGAGCACAAGCCATCGCCGATGGAGACGCTGATCGGCCAAATCGATCCGGGCAGGACCCGTTGCCGGCTGCCGACGAAGAGCGAGTTCGATTTTTACGTGCTCTTCCCGAATTTCGTGATAATCATCTTCCGCGGCATTTCCAACGACTCTTGCGTGACCTATAACTTCTGGCCGCTCGCAGTCGATCACACCATCTGGGAAATCCGCTTTTACTCGCCGCCGGCTACGGACGCAGCCGAACGGCTGATCAACGAATTCGGGCAGACTCGCACCCGCCTGGTCTTTGAAGAAGATGCGGTCGCTCATGAGACCGTCCACACCGGACTCAAGTCGCGCGCCAAGCGCCACCTGATCTTCCAGGACGAGGAAATACAGCTTCGCCACTTCCACAAGGTCGTCGAGGAGCACGTCGCGCAGGCGAAGGGGGATTGAGGCAGGATGGACGATAAGTTTTCGCCAATCCCCGCAAGAGTGCTGCCCGAGGCCTTCAGCGATCTCGAACCGTTTTCGCAGTGGGCGCTCGCCACCGAAAGCGAGCGAATAGCGGCGCGCGATTCCAGTACGCTCGAAGAGCTGCAGGTCTTCTACGAAGTAATGATGGCGCGCATTCCGGCCATCATTGGCTATGTCGATAAGTTTCCGTTCGATCGGCTACCCGATGACGCGCGCAATCTGTTCAACCTGGCGCTGTCGGCGGTCGAGGCCAGTATCGCGGTCGAGCTTTACCATCAACCGCAGGTAATCAACGGCTTCGATCGAGCCCGGTTCCGTCCGGTTGAGTGAAAGAGGTTGGCAGTGTCTGACAGCATGACAGGCAAGGTGGCGCTGGTCACTGGAGGCGCATCGGGAATCGGCCGCGCGGCGGCCATCGCGTTTGCGCGCGCTGGCGCCAAAGTCGTTATCTCCGACGTCGATACGAGCGGCGGCGCCGAGACAATCGATCTGATTGGCGATGCCGCTTCCCGCGCGATCTTCGTGAAGACCGACGTATCGCAAGCAGCCGACGTCGAAGAATTGATGCGCCGCGCCGCTACCCAATGGGGACGGCTCGATTACGCGTTCAATAACGCCGGCATCCAGGGCGAGGTCAACACGACCGCCGACTGCAGCGAGGAAAACTGGGATCGTATCGTCGGCATCAATTTGAAGGGCGTGTGGCTGTGCATGAAGTTCGCAATCCCGCATATGCTGCGCGGCGGCGGCGGCGCGATCGTCAACACCGCGTCGAACTTCGGGCTGGTCGGCTCAAGCGGGATGCCCGCCTACTCGGCGAGCAAGCATGGCGTCGTCGGGCTGACTAAAACGGCCGCGCTTGAGTATGCGAAGTCCGGCATCCGGGTCAACGCGGTTTGCCCGGGGCCGACCCAGACTCCACTGGTCGACAAGGTCATTTCCAGTCAGCCCGAGCTTGGCAGCCAGATCACCGAATCGATTCTGTCGCGGCTGCCGGTGGGACGATGGGGCCGCGCCGAAGAAATCGCCGCGGCGGTCGTATGGCTATGCTCCGATGCGGCGTCATTTGTGACCGGCGCCGCGCTGCCCGTCGACGGCGGCTACGTCACCCAGTAGCACTTTGCTGCTGGGGCAACGGCTCGTCGGCGCTGAGCAAATCGATATTGGTCGTCCGGCGCAGCTCTCGGCGCTCGGAAAGATCGTACGGCCGCCCGCGATGCATCACGCAGCGGTTGTCCCATATCACGAGGTCGCCCAGCCGCCATTTATGGCGATAGACGAACTCGCGCTGCGTCGCATGTTCCATCAAATCCATCACGAGCAGCCGGCCTTCGGCCGTCGACATGCCGAGCACGTGGGTGATATGCGCGGCGAGGAACAGGGTCTTGCGTCCTGACCCCGGATGGACGCGGACCAACGGCCATTGGACCGGCGGCAGCACCGCCCGCTCCTCCTCGCTGAACGTAATA
>Ga0302325_10008543_pt1 | contig 22503 bp, 20 predicted proteins | sample Palsa_T0_2_FD_201948 | JGI IMG/M metagenome (GOLD analysis project Ga0302325, IMG submission 201948) | Peat permafrost microbial communities from Stordalen Mire near Abisko, Sweden - Palsa_T0_2 | ecosystem: Environmental > Terrestrial > Soil > Palsa > Peat permafrost | place: Sweden: Abisko...
CTCCATGGCCGGGTTGAAAGGGCTGGCGCACACCGCCCACTACACCGCGGCCAAGCACGGAGTGGTAGGTCTGATGAAGGTCTTCGCGACCGAACTGGCGGCCGAGCGAATCCGGGTCAACTGCGTGCACCCGACATCGGTGAACACCGAGATGCTCCACAACGAAGCCACCTACAACCTGTTCCGGCCCGGGCTCGATCATGCCACCCGGGACGACGCCATGAGCGGTTTCCGGTACGTCCACTCCCTGCCGACCCCGTGGGTAGAGCCGTCGGACATATCCGACGCCGTGGCCTGGTTGGCGTCCGACGAGGCCCGGTTCGTTACCGGGATATCCCTTCCCGTGGACGCCGGCTTTCTGCTGCGTTGAAGTAGTGATCCATGATCTCCGCGGAACCGCTGAGCTCCGCGGGTTCTCCGGCGTAGACGAGGCGGCCTTTGGCCAGGATGTAGACCACGTCGGCCAGAGCCAGCGCCTTCGGTATGTACTGCTCCACCACCAGCAGGCTGCGACCGGCGCGTCGCAGGCCGGCCAGGAACTCGAAGATCTCATCGACCACCACCGGGGCCAGGCCCATCGATATCTCGTCGAACAGCACCAGCGGTGCTTCACTCAGGTAGGCCCGTACCAACGCCAACATCTGCTGCTGCCCACCGCTGAGGGAGCCGGCGGGCCTGGGCAAGCAGGGGCGCAGGGCAGGGAAGCGGTCGAGAGCCCCCTCGACCGCGCCTGGACTGGCCCGCTTGGGGGCGAACAGCCTGATGTTGTCCCCCACTGTTAGGTGAGGGAAGATGCTGCGGCCTTCGGTTATGTGGCAGACGCCGAGCCTGGCTCGAGCATCGGACGGCACCGTGGACAGTTCTTCTCCGTCGATCAGGACCCGCCCGCGTCGAGGTCGGAGCAGGCCCGAAACGATCTTCAGCAATGAGGTCTTGCCGGCGCCATTGGCCCCCAACAGGGCCACCACCTGGCCTTCGGGCACCGACAGCGAGATGTCCCTCAGGACGACCGTGGAGCCGTAGGCGGCGGTCACCTCGTCCAGGTCCAACCTCACGCCTGCACCCCCAAGTACGCGCTGCGGACTTCCGGACTGGCCTGCACCTGGCGCGGCGTCCCCTCGAAGATCGGCTGGCCGAAGTCCAGCACATACAGGTAGGAGCAGATGCTCATGACCAACTGCATGTCGTGCTCGACCAGCAGCACCCCGACTCCCTGATCGGCCACGATCTGGGCCAGGATCTCACCCATCTGGTGACTCTCCCCGCTATCTAGGCCGCTGGTCGGCTCGTCCAGGAGCAACAGGCGGAAGCCGCAGGCGACGACCCGGGCCAACTCGACCAGGCGCCGTTGCCCCGTACTGAGGGCGGCCACGGTCTGGGCAGCCAGATCGACGATCCCGCACATCTCCAGAGCCCGAAGAGTGTTCTCCACCACCGCACGTCGTTCGACTCGGCCAGCTCTCAGATGACGCACGGCGTTGCGGCCGACCAACCGAGCCTCGAGTCCGAGAGCCACGTTCTCCCGAACGGTCATCTGGTCACACACCTCTACGATCTGAAAGGTGCGGCCCAAGCCCAAGCGGGCCCGCCGACTCGCAGAAAAGTGGGTGGCGTCCACCCCGAAAAGCCGGATGGATCCAGACCTCGGGCGGACGAGGCCGCTGATGGCGTTGAAGACCGTAGTTTTGCCCGCTCCGTTGGGCCCGATCAGACCGGTGATGCAACCAACCGGAGCCGCCAGTTCGACGCCCGACGCCGCGGGGACCCCCTGGTATTCGACCGAGAGGTTGTCTACGGCCAATCCATCGTTGAGTCGAGGCGGCGCCCCTTTCATCCGTGGCTACCAAGCCGCGACCCAAGGGGGCTCGATTGCGATCGCCAAGACGACTCGGCTGCCAACCGACCCACCCAGGCGGCGAGACCAGACCACGACGCCAGCACCAAGGAAGCGATCATGGCTGCCACCCCGAAGAGCAAGGTCTGCTGGTCGCTGGTAAACCGGGTGAGGTACCCGGGCCCCACGGCAATGAGCACGGCGGCCAGCGCGCTGGACCGAAACAGCCGGGTGCCGCAGATGACCAGGACGGCGATCAGGACGAGCGACTGGACCGGCCCGTAGGCGGAGCCACTGGCCGCGGAGAACTGCGAGATCATGAGCGCCCCGCCGATCCCGGCGAAGAAGGACGACACGCAGAAGACGATGAGCCGAGTGATGTTCACCTCGAGTCCGTTGGTAACGAGCATGGTGGGCGTTTCGGACAGGCCGCGCAGTAATCGTCCCAGGCGACTCCGCTGCACGCCGACCATGGCCGCGCAGCACACGGCAGCCACGGCCAGGCATACATAGAAGAACCAGGTGTCGTTGGCTCCGTGGACGAACCAAAGCCGGGGCCGGGTCGCGTTGACGGTGAGCCCGCCACCGAACATGAGGAAGGACGGGAATATCACGTCCTGCATGAGGACCCCGAACCCGAGCGTGGCCAAGGCCAGGTAGATACCCGACATCCGAATGGCGGGAATGACAATGAGAGCTCCCACCGGGACAGTGGCCAGGCCGGCCAGGACCAGCGCCACTAACCATGGCACCCCGTCCGAGGTCAAGTGGCCCATGGTCGTCGAGCCGATCGCCACAAACGCCATCTGGCACAGCGAGATCTGTCCCGAGGTCCAGACCAGCAACCCGAGCGAAGCGAAGATGACCACATAGGTCAGGGCGGCGGTCCATACCGGCAGGTAGGCGCCCACCAGATGCGGGAGCGCGATCAGCAGGACGGCGGCAGGTACACCAAAAAGGATGGCGTGCTGGCGGTTGACAGGACGCGCCGGTTGGGCGATGCCGCGCACCACCGCCGGACCGCCGGGTAGCCGCCTGGCTGGGACCGCGAGGAGAACCGCGATGAGAACCAGGAACGGGATGCTGGGGGGAAGACCACCGATGGGGCCGTGGGTGGCGTACTTGGTGGCTACTGACGCGATGACGCCTACCAGGATCCCGCCGAAGTAGGTCAGGGGCAGGCTCGAGAACAGCCCGATGGCGCAAGCCCCGAAGGCCTGGATGACGAGCAGGGTGAGCAAGGTGGCGTCGAGACCTAGGGTCGGACCGAGCAGCATGCCGGACAATGCCGCGAACACCGAGCCCAGGCACCAGGCGGCCGACCGCACCCATCTGGGCCGCTCACCGGTCAGGCCCACCAGAGTGGGCACATCCACCACGGCTCGCATGGCCACACCGAGGCGGTGGAGGCGCAAGAACAAATACAGGCCGAAGGACAGGACGAGGACCAGAGCGGACGAGATGACGTCGCCCCAGGTGATCAAGACCCCGTCGAGGCTGAACCCGCTCTGGGGAAGGAACGGCGGGAAGGGTCGGGTCACGTCGCCGTACACCACCAAGAGCAGTCCGTCGACGGCCAGAAACAGACCGACGGTCAAGGTCACGATCAGGCTGGCGGGGGCGTTCATGACTGCGCGGGTCAACGGTTCGAGCACGAAGGCGCCGACTGCCGCGAACAATCCCAGCACCACTAACGCGGCCACCGGCCAGGGCCAGCCGTGGCTGACGTGAAGGTCGTAAAAGACGAAGGCCGCGGCCGCGGCGAGGGCCCCGTGCCCGAAGTTGAACACGCCTGAGGTCCGGTAGGTCAACACCAGCCCCACTCCGGCCAGCCCGTACAGTGAGCCGGTCACGACCCCGACCACCAGGAACGGAAGCAGAGCGCTCACGCCTGGCAGACCTGGCAGGGCACGCGGCCATGGCGGGCCCCGCGGGCTACGGTCGGCTTCCCGGCGATGAGTGGGCAACCCGGCCGGTGGTACATGGTGACGCCGGGCGCCTTCACGACCACTCGGGCATCCGGGCCGGCCACCGCCGCTGCGTCGTTCCGTGGCTGAGGGTCGGGCAGTACCAACACCCGGGCGGTGCCGACGTTGCGGCGGCCCTGCAACAACCATATGGCATTGCTGACGCCACACACGAGGAGCCCGACAACCCCCAGGTTGAGCCAGGTGAGCTCACCGCGGACAGTCACCTGACTGCTCATCTCAGACCACGAAGCCGCCATCATCGCCAACCCGACCAGTTGGCCGAGAAGGCCCCGCGTCATGTCATCCGCCTTCCAGGGATGCCACATCGCCTGCTGGCGCCGGCTCAGGACCTCGGGATCCAGCTCATCCATCGACTGCGGTCCGCGTCCGGTGGGCCCGCGGCTTCGACGCGGCAATCAGTCCGCTGCCGTTGGTCGCGGAGACCTGGCGCAAGCGGATGTCCTTGTGGATCAGGTCCAGCTTCCGCCATTCGTCGCGCAGGTCGGCCGAGAGCCAAAGCGTGGCACCCAACCCCAGGGCGAAGAGGCCAGCCAAGCCGCCCGACGCCAGGTACGGGATCTGCTGAGTGGCGAGGGTCGAACGGCTTACGCCCAGATACCCGAGAATCAGGGCCACGACGCCGAACCCGACCGCGGCGATGGCCGCCGCTCGGTCCCATTGGTTTCTCAACCACTTGACGATGTCCATGGTCCCCTCACTCCTAGGGTGCGCACCAACTGAGCTGCCAGCAGAGAAACCATCGCGGCGCCGGCGAACACGAGATACACGCTCCGGATATCGAAGCCGAGCGGGTCCGACACGACGGCCAGCGACCGCCGCGTCGGTGCGGGCGCCGACGACTGCATCAGATCATCCGGCTCCGTCGTGGGGGTCGACGCGGCACCCGCAACCGCGGGTACAGCCGAGGTTCCAGGGGCGACCGACGCCGCAGCTGTAGTGGTGGCGACCGAAGTGGCGGTGGCGCCGGTAGCCCGACCCGGCACGGTGGTCGCGGCTGGCGAACCAGACGAAGACGCCGGACTCGAAGTGGTGCCGGAAGCCGGAGGCGCAGCGGGCGGAGCGACCCCGACTTGCATGGCCGCCTCCGCTCCGCCGAGCGTCAGGGTGAACGTGCCCGCACCGGTGCCGAGGCCGAGGTCGTTGACCGGACCGGTCAACTCGACAGCCGGCGCCACCACCTCACCTTTGTAGTTCTGGGCTGCGACCACGGTGGCGGTCAGGCCATATCTGGTCAGAAGCGACCCGAGGATGGAGTTGAGCGGCAACGGTAGGCTTGGCCCCGGCAGGTCGAGCCCGGCCGTCGACAGCGATACCGGCAGACCTCCAACTTGCAACCCGGAAAGGACCAGGTTCGTCGACGGGGTGAGCGCGCCGGCGGCTGAGGCCGTCTCGGTCGCGGTGGAGAGCACCTCTCCGACGGTGAGCGGCCCCACCGTCAGGCCCTGGATCTCCGAGGTAGCTCGGGCCACCACGCTGCCGTCGGACTGGACGGCCACGCTGGCGTCGGACGTGATCAGGGCGGCGTCGCCGGTGAGATCATCCTGTAGACCACCATTGGCAGACGCGTCGCTCGCGGAGGCGTTGCTGGTAGCACTGAGCCCATACGGGCCGGCGCCGAGCTGGTCGCTGGGTTCGGTGCCGGCCTCGGACTGAACGAAGAACGGATACGATGGCAGCTGGGGGAGGCTCACCGGGGGCAGGCCCGCCAGTCCGGTACCAAGCAGCCCTGCCGCCAGACCGGGAAGGGAAATGACGGTCTGGCCCGGGTCGGGGAAGGCCGCGTATCCCTCGCTGGTGCCAAATGACGTCAGGTCGGCTTGAGCCGTCGGTCCGCCGCTGTCCACCGGCGAATTCGTTATCGGCGCCCCTGGCACCGTGACAGTCAGGTTGACGCCGAAGCCGTCGGAAGAACCTGAGAAGGACGTCAGCTCGCCCTGAGCTGTGGCCGAAACGGGCATCAGCAGCACGGCGATCGCTCCGGCCCCGATCGGTGCCGCCCACCGCAGCGCACGCCGGCGGGCCAGACACCTCACGCCTGGCACGTCCGCAGACCGTCATTCGGGCTGGAGAAGGAACCGTGGTCCAGCTTGACCTCGAACCAGCAGATCCCCACCGGAGCGTCCTGGCCGGCAGTGAAGGTGAGGGCGTTGGTGAGCCCGCCCAGGTCGTTGTTCTTGATGCTGTCCATCCCGGCCAGGATTTGGGCACTGCTGACATTCCCGGCCGGCAGTTTGGAGGTGCCGGCCAGGAACATCTGGGCGCTGACCCAACCCTGGATCGACGATCCGTCCAACTGGACGCCGGCCCCGTACTCGCTCATCACCTGTTGGAACGTGGCCACCTCCGGGATGTTGGTGGCGGTCCACGGGGCGTAGCCGAGCTCGGTGTCGAGGCCGTTGAGGTTGGGATCGCTCGACATGTCGGGCGTAGTCGTCTGGCCGGCGGTCACCAGTTGCGGGTGGTAGTCGATGCCAGCACAGGACGACGCCGCCCGGTGGATGCTGTCGGGATCCAGGACGAGCAGGAAGGCCGTGACCCCGGCGCTCCTGGCAGCCTGGCACTGGGCCGTGAAGTTGGGCGAGCTCAACGAGCCGGTGCCGTTGTAGGCGAGGGTCAGTCCCAACTCCTTGGTGTCGGCTGGGGCCTGCTGGCCGTAGACGGAGCATTCCGCCGCCTCGATGCACGAGAGCACCCCGACGTGCGCCCGTTGGCTCGGCGTCAGAGCCTGGGCCATCCCGGCGAAGACCGAGTACACCAGGGCGTTGCCACTCGCCGACTCCGGGAAGAAGTTCGGGTGGTCGTAGTAGAACTGCTCGGCTCCCTCGCTGCCAATGACCGGGATGTCCTGCGAGGCGAGGAACGACTCGCTGCCGACGGCCGCGAGCGGGGCATCGTTCTGCACGAAGGCGACAACATGGTCCTGGTCGACCAGTTGCTCGGTCAAGGCCTCGTTCTCGGCAGGGCTTCCGCCGTCGTCGGCCACGATGTACTTGAGGGGATGGCAGGCCACCCCGCCGTGAGCGTTGATGTAGGCCACCCATGCGGCCACGGCACGGGGACCATCAGCGACCGCCGCCCCGGCTATGCCCGACTGTTCCCCGACGCTGCCGATGGTGATGGTGGGCTGGGGGTAGCTGCACGAGGGGGAGGCGGTCACGTGACCAGATCCGGTCGAAACGGACTGGCCACCGCCGCTCACCGACGGTGCGGTAGTCGGGCTGGCGCCGGCTGCGTTGCCCGACGAAGTGGACGATGGGTGCGCTCCTCCCGGTTGGGATGTCGCTCCTCCCGGTTGGGACGTCGCTCCTCCCGGTTCGGACGTCGCTCCTCCGGGTTCGGACGTCGCTCCTCCCGCTACGGACTTCCCTCCTCCCGCTTGGTAGGTGACGGGTTGGTCACCCTGAGCCGCGCCCGAAACGCTCTGCCCGTCGCTCCCGACGGCTTGTAGGGTTGGTGTTCCCGCCTGGGCGCTGAGCAGCTTCGAATACGGTTCTCGGCTGCCGCACCCCGCGCCGACCAATGCCACCGACATGAGCGCCACCGCGACTCTTGCCACCGCGGCGGAGCTGCGCCAACGTCGAAACGCCTCCCCCAACCTCACGACAACTAATTTGGCACAAATCGATGAATCCTGCAACGATTTCTACGATTTATCCGGGTGGGTGTGGGTCGGTAGGCTTCAAGCGATGGCCCAGTCGCCTGATGCGCTCCCTGCCGGGGTCAAGCCTGTCGATGGCGTCGTCCATCGACCGAGTCATCGAAGTGTCGAAATCACGGTGGCCGATCTCTCGGCGGCAATTGAAGGGGCCGGAGCGAAGATCTTCGCCAGTATTGACCAGGCGGCCGAGGCGAAGGAGGCTGGTCTCGAGTTGCGCCCGACATGTCTCATCGTCTTCGGCAACGCCCGGGCTGGTACCCCGATCATGGAAGTCGCACCACCCGCCGCTCTGGACCTTCCGCTCAAGTTGCTGGTGTGGCAAGCCGAGGACGGAAAGACCTGGATCACTTACCTGTCTGCGGAGTGGCTCTGCACTCGTTATGGGATTCCGGAGAACTTCGCTGCCGTGTTGTCGGCGCCCGAGAATCTGGCCCGCCGCGTTAGCAGCTAGAGGTCGTCACGGTTGAAATGGCCGGGCCGGGCATGCCTTCCGTCAAGTCCGATCCAGACGTGCTGTTACACGGGTGATCGTTCTGTGGGTTGGGGTCCCCGGAGTATCGAGCGAGTGTTCTGCGCTTGCCCCAGATCGCCCCTCTCTTATGAGCGGGTCTCGTGCTGCTGCTCTCGGCCCGGGCATGGGTATTAGCGTGCCCTCCGTGGCATCACTGGACGGTCGGGTGGCCGTCATCACCGGCGGAGCACGGGGCCAGGGCCGGTCCCATGCGGTGGCGCTGTCCGTCGCGGGTGCCGACATCGTGCTGTGGGATCTGCCGGGCCCGATGTCCACGCTCACATATCCGCTGGCCACGCGCGATGACCTGGAAGCGACGTCCAAGTTGGTGTCCGAGCAGGGTCGCCGCTGTCTCGCCCTTTCCGTAGATGTGCGAGATGCTGATCAGGTGGACGCCGCGGTCTGCCAGACGGTGGAGGAGTTCGGCCGGCTCGACATCGCGGTTGCCAACGCGGGCGTGGTGACAACCGGGCCATTAGTGGACGTGAGCGACGAGGCGTGGGAGGAGTTGGTGGACACAAACCTCACCGGGGTGTTCCACACGTTGAGAGCGGTCGTCCCGCCCATGCGCGAGCAGCGGTGGGGTCGGATCGTCGTGACCTCCTCGATGGGCGGCCGCATGGGCATCCCGGGCCAGTCTGCGTACAACGCCACGAAGTGGGGTGTGATCGGTATGGCGAAGTCGCTCGCCCTGGAGCTGGCGAAGGAGGGCATCACGGTCAACGTCGTCTGTCCTACCACCGCCCAGACACCCATGGTCCAACCGGTGCCAGGTGAGGATGTACCAAACGAGTTGATAAGGCGGTACATGCGGAGCAATCCCATCCCCCAACCCTGGATCCAGCCCGAGGACGTGACGCGGGCGGTGCTGTATCTGGTCGAGGAACCCGGCGTGGTCACGGGCGAGGTGATGGAGATCGGCCTTGGAGCCAGCGCTCGCATGCCCTGACCATCGGTCTCGACGCTTCCGGGCTCCTATAACCACTCGTGTAACCTCGGCACTCGCCAAACCTCCAGCGGAACGACGAACTCACCAACTTCAGACCACCTCGAGGAGGTGGCCAGCATCGGCGCCCGAGAGGTTGCTGAAGCCTGTATTTCGCCAGTGGCCTCCGACCATCCCAGCAACCGCCGGCCCAGATCAGCTCGCTGACTGTCACGCCTAGCACCAGCACGAAGTGCTCGCACTCAGTCGCAGCTTTGACCACCACCGCCACCCCGATGGACATAACCTGTTGCCAGTAGCGTCGAGCCTTACGGAGGTGGAAGAGTGTCCTCATCCGGGCCACGTCTGAGCATCCAAGAGTCCCTTTATCCTGACCTAACTTGCTTTGGATGCGGACACGCCAATCCCGATGGATTCCATCTCCGGAGTTATCGCGACGGTGACCGCACAGTGGCAACGTTCACTCCGCGTCCCGAGCATGACAACGGGTTCGGCTTCCTCAACGGCGGGATCATCACGACGGTACTCGACTGTCACACCGCTGCAGTTGTCATGTGGGAGGCCCATCAGCGCGGTTGGAAGGCCGAGCACGGAGCACCCGTCCCATATATCACGGCCGGTCTCGAGGTGAAGTTCCTGAGGCCGACGCCATTAGGCCCCGTATTGTCCTTGCAAGCTGAGCCGCAGGAGGTCTCCGAATCCGAGATCGTCGTGAATGCGGAACTCGTCTTCGACGAGAAGCAGCGGGCGACGGTGCGCGCGCGGTGGTTGCGATTCCGCCCTCGCTGACTCGTGCGGGTTCGGGGTATCCCCGTTCGCTCCGAGCGTCCCAAAGGGGGCAGAACTCACCTCTACGAACATGAGTAACGAGGAAAAAGAGGAACTCAGCGAAGAAATCCCGTCCTTCGCCGCTGACCGGAGAATGGGTCGGCATGGGAACCCGGTCGGCAGAGGACTGTCCAGTGCTCTACCCCTTGAGCTACACCCGGATGGGCGGCGGGACTCGAACCCGCAACCTATGGTTCCGAAGGAACCCCTGCCTGCGCATCAGGCCGACTCGACTTTCAAAGTGCGGGACAACCGCATAGGCATCGTTGGCTGCGAGGCCAGGGTCCGAACCCGGAACCTGCGGATTAAGAGTCCGTTTCGGGGGAGTCCAGGGAGTGTTTTCCAGTGCTGTGACCTGCGGGTTTGTCCACCCGCAGTCCCTCTAGTAACGGCATTTCCGCTCCGTGTTGCCAGGATTGCGGGTTGGATAGTGGGTTGCGTCCACAGGGTTCACGGCCTGGCGACCTGTTCTTGTCGCGAGTGCGTGCTGCATGGGCTCCGTCGGCACTCCTCCAGTCCAGGTGGCGCCCGATGAGTCGGTCGCGGGCCGGATCAAAAGCGCGCACGATTGTGAGGATCGCCACCGCGGACATCGTAGATCACGTTCCAGTTGTGTTAGTGAGGCCAAACATGGAGCCTGTTACGATGTACCTCGTGGCGAGTTGGTACTTCCCTTGGCAGAGGCATCGTTGAAACGGTCGCCACTTCAAGACGTCAGAACACCACGGCAGCAGCAGTTCATCGCCGCGGCGGCGCGGCTGTTCTCTGTTCATGGCTATCACTCAGTGGGCATCAACGACATCAGCGCGGAGCTAGGCCTTTCGGGCCCAGCGATCTACCGGCACTATAAGAGCAAGGAAGCGCTGTTGATCGCAGTATTCAACGACGTGATCTCATCGCAGTTGGAGCAGGCCCGCGATCTCGTGTCTTCGATCGTCGACGCTCGCGAAGCCATGGACGCGATCATCCAGAATCACATCGATTTCGTGTTTGATCAGACAGAGAACTTCCTCCTCTGGCGGACCGAGTTTCGCAGCCTGCCCGAGGCCGACAGGCACCGGTTGCGCTACCTACAGCGTTTGTACACCGAGGAATGGGTGCGCACAGTCCGGAAGCTTCGTCCCGAACTCGACGATGACCGGATCCGGGCGATATGCGATGCCACCATTGCCTTACTTCAGTCGCCGACTGAGTACCACAGCGCGTTGGCTCGCGAGGACCTGGCAGCGCTTCTGGCCAGTATGGCCACCCACGCGCTCATGTTCGGCGGTGTTGCCCCTCCGGACGCGGCGGCTGACCGAGGTACCACGAACGGGGAGAGCCGGTCCGTCCCCAAGCGGGTTTCAGAGGCGGGGGGTTCGAAGCGAGTCGCTAACCGGGCTGCATCCGCGCCAGCCAAACAATAGCTCGACAAGTGCCGAATCTTCGGTGATGTTAGTGACTGTTAATAACCATGCCAATCGCCCTTTCGTCGGCTTCGGGGGATAGCATCAGGCCGATGGGGGAATGGGACAGCGGCCAGGCATCGAACGGTTTCGAAGGATTGCCCTCGGCCAGAGTCCATCTAGGGCCGATAGATTCCGGCTCGTTGCTGCGATGGCTAGGCCGATCGGTCCGCAACTCGGATGTCGTCGTCTGGCCGCTTGTGCTCCTTCCTGATTTCCTCCTCGCGGAGGGGGCCATGCCAGCCGACAGCGTCGAGCGTTACCATCACGTTCGCTGGGAAACACCGGTCCCCTCAGGTCCGTTCGAGGCGGTCATCCAACCTACCTGGGTCAGAGGTCGGGGCGGCCGCACCGAGTTTGAGCTCGTCATCCATGCGGAGGTGGGTGGGCGGGCGGTCGCGTCCTCGAGAATCGTTTGCCTAACACAAGCAATGCTTCCGTCGGCCGGCAGCCCGATCGTGGCTGAAGCGCCCGACCCTCATGATCTCGTGGCGGTCCGGTCGATGACCGTTGATGATGCCACCGTGCAGGAGTTCTGCGACGCCAGCCGAACGAAGTACGCCGTTACGACCAAGATCAAGGAAGCTCAGGTTCTCGGCTTCCGGAATGTCCTGGTCCCGGGGCCCCTGTTGACGATCATCCATATGGCCGATGCCCTGTCTGACCGCACCGGAGGGTCAATCGGCGTATGGTTCAAAGGGCCGGTTACCGCAGGAAGCGCGATGCTTATGTGCAGATCGGAGAGCGAACAGGCTGTGTGGTCACTCCGCTCGGTCGGGACGGGACGACCCACGACGCTCGCACTAATCGAGCAGCCTCGCCTTTAGCAGCGGTGAAGTGGCTTTTGTCGCCATGGGGTGAAACGAGGAGCTGGCTCAGCGAAAACACATTGTCAAAGGCAGCACAACAAGTGCCCGATGTCACGGATCCTTGCGCCGATAATGTTAGTCCGGCATAACTTTCTAGCTTGACCGCATGGTAGCCTGCCCGAGGAGGGTTGGATGGCTAAGCGATCGGCAGCTTCAGATTCCAAGAGTCCCCGCCAGCGCCAGTTCATCGTGGCCGCAGCTCGGCTCTTCTCCACTCGCGGCTACCACTCGGTGACCATCAACGACATCAGCGCAGAGCTCGGCCTCTCGGGCCCGGCGATCTACCGCCACTATCCGAGCAAGGAAGCGCTCCTCGTCGCCGTCCTGGACGAGGCGGTTACCTCCCACTTGGAGGAAGTCCGCGACATCGTCTCGTCGACGGGCGACCCTCGCGAGACGCTCGATGCGATCGTCGATCACCACATCCAGTTCGTGTATGACCAAACCGAGAACATCGTCACCTGGCGAACCGAGTTCCGGTGCCTACCTGAGGCGGACAGGCACAGGCTGCGCTACTTGCAGCGTCTCTACACAGAGGAATGGGTGCGGGCCATCCGTAGTCTCCGAGCCGAACTGAGTGACTACCAGCTCAGAGCGATCTGCCACGCCGCCATCGCTCTAATCCAGTCGCCGACCCAGTTCCACAGTCCGATACCACGATATGAGTTGGCCCCGCTCTTGAGCCGGATGGCCATCGAAGCTCTCCTGGCCGACCCCGGCTTGGCTTCCCCATCCCACATCGGTGCTAGCGCGTAGCAGTGTCGGACGAGGAGCCGGACTGTGAAGGCAGCACTCTGCCCAGGGAAGCGATGAGTTCATCTCGACATCAGCTTCAGTGTGAGTTAGTATTAACAAACTTTTGCAACCCGAGCACCAGCCAGGATGGGTTCGGCCGGAGGGAATTCTGATGACGGTCTACTTGAGTTCAAATGAGATCTCGAAAGGCCCGCCATGCCAGCCCTGACGTCCCGAGTCAATCAACAGAGTGAGGAGTACCAGACCAACCTTGCCCATAACGCCGGCCTCTTAAAGCTGCTCGAGGAACAGCTACGGCTGGCTCGCGATGGCGGAGGCGCTGAATACACGAAAAGGCATAAGGATCGAGGGAGACTCCTGGCCCGAGAGCGCGTCGACCTGCTGGTCGATCCGGGTTCGGCGTTCTTGGAACTCTCGCCGCTTGCCGCTTGGGGCACCGAGTTCGTGGTCGGTGCGAGCGTCGTGACCGGCATCGGGGTGGTCGAGGGTACTGAGTGTGTCGTGATCGCAAACGACGCCACGGTCAAAGGCGGGACGTCGAATCCGTACACCTGGAAGAAGATGCTTCGGGCGATGCACATCGCCAGGCTCAACCGCCTACCTGTCATCAATCTGGTGGAATCGGGAGGCGCAGATCTGCCTACTCAGGCCGACCTGTTCGTTCCGGCCGGTCAGCTCTTCAGAGACCTCACTCAGCTGTCCGCGATGGGAGTCCCCACAGTGGCTCTCGTGTTCGGGAATTCGACGGCCGGTGGTGCCTATGTCCCGGGGATGTGTGATTACACCGTGATGGTCGATCAACAGGCCAAGGTGTTTCTGGGCGGACCTCCCTTGGTGAAGATGGCTACTGGCGAGATCGCGACCGACGAGGACCTCGGCGGCGCTCGAATGCACTCTTTTACCTCCGGCCTCTCGGACTACTTCGCCCGGGACGAGCTTGATGCCATCCGTATCGGAAGGCGGATCGTGGCGACCTTTCACTGGCGAAAGCTCGGAACGAAGCCGGGCCCAGTCCGAGCTCCGCTGTATGACCCGGGTGAGCTTCGCGGGATTGCTTCGGCCGACCTTCGGGTGCCCTTCGACTCTCAAGAGGTGCTCGCCCGGATTCTCGACTCGTCCGAGCTCGACGAGTACAAGCCTGGCTACGGGACGAGCTTGCTGACCGGCTGGGGGACGCTGCACGGATACCCAGTGGGCGTGCTCGCTAACGCGCGTGGGGTGATCTTCAGCGAGGAGGCCAAGAAGGCGACTGAGTTCATCCAGTTGTCCAACCAGGTCGACACGCCGCTGCTGTTCATGCACAACACGACGGGGTACATCGTCGGAAAGAGCTTCGAACAGGGCGGGATTATCAAGGACGGGGCGAAGATGATCAACGCTGTCGCGAACAGCTCGGTGCCCCACCTGTCGGTGCTCATGGGCGCGTCTTACGGAGCTGGGAACTATGGTATGTGTGGGCGGGCGTACGACCCACGCTTCTTGTTTTCGTGGCCCAACTCCCGTACGGCCGTCATGGGCCCGCAGCAGTTGGCTGGCGTGCTTTCGATCGTTGCCAGGGAAGCGGCTGAGGCCGCCGGACGGGAGTTCGATGAGGAACGCAACGCAACGAGGTCGGCCAAGATCGAGGAGCAGATTGAGAGGGAGTCCTTTTCGTTCTACATGAGCGGCAAACTCTACGATGACGGAGTCATCGATCCCGTTGACACCCGGACGGTCCTGGGTATCTGCCTTTCGGCCTGCCACAGCAGCGTGGTAGAGGGACGGCGCGGTTTCGGTGTATTCCGAATGTAGCCGTGATCCGTAAAGTCCTCATCGCCAACCGCGGGGAGATTGCCCGCCGGGTCATACGAGGTGCCCGGAGTCTCGGCATCCGAACCGCCGTTGTGTATTCCGATGCTGACGAGTCAGCTCTCTACGTGCTGGAGGCCGATGAATCCGTGCGGTTGTGCGGAACTCAGGCTATAGATACCTACCTGGCGGCCGATCTGCTGCTCGACGCCGCTATGCGCGTCGGTGCCGATGCGATCCATCCCGGGTACGGATTTCTATCCGAGAACGCTGACTTCGCCGAATCCTGTCTTGCCATGGGGATTACCTTCGTTGGGCCCCCGCCGGCCGCGATTAAGAAAATGGGCGACAAGCTCGGCGCCAAGGAAATCATGGCCGCGCACAACGTGCCGTTACTGACGGGCGTCACCGTGACCGGTGACGCCGACGAGTCGCTGCTGGCGGCTGTCGCTGACGTTGGTTTCCCGGCGATCATCAAGGCCAGCGCAGGCGGAGGCGGGCGCGGTATGCGCGTGGTGCGTCGACCCGACGAGTTGCAGTTGGCGTTGGAGAGTGCTCGCCGTGAAGCGCAGGCCGCGTTCGGTGATCCGACAGTATTCGTGGAGAGATTTCTTTCGCCGGCCCGGCACATCGAGGTGCAGGTCGTGGCCGACAGGAGAGGGCAGGTAGCAACGCTTTTCGAACGGGAATGCTCGATCCAGCGGCGTCACCAGAAGCTGGTCGAGGAGTCCCCGTCTCCGGCTGTCGACGAAAATCTCCGGTCCCGCCTTGTCGCAGCGGCAGAGACGGCGGCCCGGGCTGTCAGCTACGAGGGCGTGGGCACGGTCGAGTTCGTGGTTGGTGAGGACGGAACCTTCGCTTTCTTGGAGATGAACACCCGTTTGCAGGTCGAGCACCCCGTCACAGAAGCCGTCACCGGCATCGATCTGGTTCGCCTGCAGTTCAAGATCGCCGCCGGCGAGCTCCTCGGACGAGAGGTCTTCGACGCCCAGAGTCGCGGTCACGCGATCGAGGTCCGGTTGTGCGCCGAGGACCCGGCGGCCGGGCATCTGCCTTCCTCGGGGACGTTCTGTCTGTTCGAGGTCGGTGGCCCAGGAGTTCGGGTGGACTCCGGAGTCGCATCGGGATCTGAGGTTTCGCCTTACTACGACTCCATGGTAGCGAAGGTCATCGCGTGGGGCGACACGAGGCAAGAAGCCGCGAACCTGCTGGCCGACAGCCTGGAGCGCTCCCGCATCCACGGGATGGCGACCAACCGAGATTTGCTGGCTCGCATATTGCGTAGCGAGCAATTTCTGGCCGGCGATACCACGACCGACTTCCTCGACAGAGTCCCTGGCCTGACTGACCCCCTGACTCTGTGGGAAGGCCACGTCCAGCACGCGTCGATAGCGGCGATTGCCTTGGACCACTCCAGCCAACTCGCCCGGCCGGTCCAGTCTGCTATCCCGTCTTCGTGGCGCAACAACAGAAGCGGGCCGGAGCCGTACGACTTCGTACTTGATGGAAAGCCGCTCCGGGTCGAGCTCGATCGGATGGATCAATCTCTTTCTGTCCACGTGGACAGTGAACCAATCGACATCAGGGTGCATCGGGTATCCACCTCCACTATCGACGCCACTTCGGCCGGCGTGCGTCGCCGCTTTCGGGTGGAGGTACTCGCAGGTCAGGTACTGGTGGACAGTGGCTTCGGCGCGTCAACCTTTGTCATCGGGGACCGATTCCCGTTGGTCCAGGAGATTGTCGCTCCCGGAGGCCTGACTGCTCCGATGCCAGGAATAGTGGTTCGGATAGTTGCCGCAGTGGGTCAAATGGTAGAGAGCGGTGATCCGTTGCTCGTCTTGGAGGCAATGAAGATGGAGCACACCATCTTCAGTCCCGCGACCGGTACCGTCGCCGCACTCAACGTGGCAACAGGTGATCAGGTCGAGCGGGGGGCGGTCCTGGCCGCAGTGACCGAGACCGCCGAGTGAATCGGCCGATGACAGCGCTTCTAGGAGAGGGGTTGGGGTGAAGGAGTTGGTGTTTTCTCGGTGTTTGATTCCCGCGGCCGAGCGCAATGCTGATGCCATAGGGTTCACCGATGCCGGGTCCGGTGAGGGGGTCACGTTCGGTAGCCACTTGAGCCAGGTATCTCGTCTGGCCGACGCCATGGGCACGGAACTGGGTATCGGTCCGCTGGATCGGATTGCCGTGCTCTCGGCGAACGGCCTTCCCTATCTGGATGTCTGGCACGCGGCGCTGCTCGGTGCTGGGGTTATCAATCCGCTCAACCTCAGGTTCTCTCCTGAAGAGCTCGCGTATGTGCTCGCTGACAGCGAGTCGAAGGTCTGCTTCGTCAGTCCTGAGTTCGCCGAGGTCATCGGTTCGATTCGAGATAGAACATCGCTCGAGCAGGTGGTGCTGCTCGGCGGCGTCGACGCCCCAGCCGACCTTCGATATTCCGAGCTCATCGACAGCGGGGAGGAACGCCTCCCAGCCGAACCGGACGAAGATCGGCCGGCCGTCCTTATCTACACCGGGGGAACGACAGGTAAGCCCAAGGGAGTGATCCTCGATCAGCGGGCCGAAGTTCTCAACCAGTACCACTTCGCTATGCGGGTTCCCTGGAACGCGGATCAGCCATTTCTGATCCAGACGCCTATGTTCCACGGAGCCTCGATGCTCGGAGTTGCAGGTGCACCCATGTTCGGCGTGCCGAGCGTCATCCTCCCTGCGTTCGAGCCGGGCGCGTCGCTGACCGCGACCGAGTCCTACCAGATCGGGATCACCGTACTCGTCCCGACCATGATCTCCATGCTGCTCAACCACCCGGAGTACTCACCCGAACGGCTTAGTTCGCTCAGACGCATTGTGTACGGAGCCTCGCCCATGCCGCGAGCGCTGCTGCAACGTCTGCTGGACGCGCTGCCCTCGACCGAGATCATCCAGGGTTACGGGATGACCGAGGGATGCACGATACTCACCACCCTGAGTGATCAAGAACATCGCCAGGGTGCTCGACTCAACTCGGCGGGGCAGCCCTTGCCTGGTGTGGAGCTAGCTGCGATCGGACCTGAAGGGCAGGTGCTGGAGGCTGGCTCAGTAGGCGAGATATGCGCTCGGGGCGGGAACTTCATGGTCGGGTACCTCAACCGGACGGAGGAGACCGCCCAGGCCCTTCGCGACGGTTGGTACCACAGCGGAGATGTCGGTTTCCTCGACGAGGAGGGTTTCCTCTTCCTAGTCGACCGGGCCAAGGACATGATCATCAGCGGCGGTGAGAACGTGTACTCCGTTGAGGTCGAGGACGCCATCGCTTCCCATCCAGAGGTGCTCCAGGTGGCCGTGATCGGAGTGCCCCACGAGACATGGGGGGAAGCCGTCCACGCTGTCGTCGTCGTCAGGCCGGGAGCGCAGGTGTCCGACGCGGACATCATCAGCCATGCCCGCAGGAGTATTGCGGGCTACAAGGTGCCGCGCTCAGTGGAAGTCCGTACCGACCCGTTGCCACTGTCAGCGGCGATGAAAGTACTGAAACGTGAGCTTCGCGCGGCCCACTGGAAGGGGATGGACCGAGCCATCAACTAGACGCCCCCCGACGAGCGGCTGGTTCCATGAGGACAAGGAGATCCGATGACTTTGACGATCGATCAGGAAGATGATGAGAAGCAATTGCTCCGCAAGAGCGTGTCTGACCTTGCGAACAAATTCGGGCACACCTACTTCCGGGAGCTCGCGCTGGTTGACGGGAGAGCCCATGAACTCTGGGAGGCTCTGGCGGACGGAGGCTTCACCTCGGTCAATCTTCCGGCGGAGTTCGGCGGGGGCGGCGCTGGGATCACGGAACTGACAATCGTTTGCGAGGAAGTCGCAGCTGCTGGATGCCCGCTCCTGCTCCTCATCGTGTCGCCAGCCATCTGCGGGTCCATCGTCAGTGAATTTGGGACCGAGGAGCAGCGACAGGTCTGGATTCCCCGATTGGTCGGCCAGGCGGGCAGACGGTGGAAGATGGCCTTCGCCATCACCGAGGCCGATGCAGGCTCGAACTCGCATCGGGTATCCACCACGGCGGTCCACAAGGACGATGCGTGGCTCATCAACGGTTCCAAGACCTACATCTCGGGCGTCGACGAAGCCGAGGCTATCCTCGTCGTCGCTCGCACCGGCTTCGACGAGGAGCGCGGTAGAGGTGAGTTGTCCCTGTTCGTCGTCGACGTCGATGCGCCGGGGCTCTCCAAGCAGCTCATTCCTACCGAGATCGTTGCCCCCGAGAAGCAGTACGCCCTGTTCTTTGACAACGTCGCCGTGAGCGACGACAGGCTCATCGGCACGGCCGGCCAGGGCCTTCGCCAGGTGTTCACCGGACTGAACCCCGAGAGAATTACCGGCGCGGCGATGCTCAACGGGATCGGGCGCTATGCCTTGGACCGAGCCGCCGAGTATGCGAGGGGGCGATCGGTCTGGGACGTGCCCATCGGCACCCACCAGGGGATAGCCCATCCGTTGGCGGAAGCCAAGATATATCTCGAGCTAGCCCGGCTCATGACGACGAAGGCGGCGCATCTTTACGATGCTGGTCTTGATGCCGGAGAGGCCGCCAACATGGCCAAATTCGCGGCCGCGGAGGCTGCGTTGCGCTGCGTCGATCAGGCCATCCAGACCCACGGCGGCAACGGCATGTCCCGAGAATATGGCATTGCCAGCATGTGGGGGATGGCTCGACTGTTGCGGATTGCTCCGGTCAGCCGGGAGATGATCCTCAACTACGTGGCCCAGCACAGCCTCGGATTACCGCGCTCCTACTGATCGCAACCCCGACTGCTGGCCCGACGCGCCAGACCATTGCTTCGCGAGGATGGTCACGGCAGTCGCAAGGAGGACGATTCCGTAACTCTCGATGGCGACATTGCGGATCGAGAACCCGTAAGCACCCCATGTAAGGGCGTCAGCAATGGCAGCCCACCAGGTTGCTGTTGATAATCCAACCAGATCTGAGCTGCGAAGCACGGTAGAGAGTTGTGGACCGCACGTGACGATCACGGTCCCGGCGAGGGCCGCTCCGAGCTGGCCGACCAGAGCGGCCCCCAAGACGCTACCGAGCCAAGCGACGGCCGCGGCCACATCCAAGCGATCGACCGCGCTTCTCAACAGGATCACCGTCCAAGCTGACGTGGCCACGGCGGGAATGGAGACGAGCCAGACGACGGTGATGTGAGCCGACAGTCCGTATGCCAACCAGGCGCTGTCTGCAATGAGAGCGTTCATGGCGGCCAGCGCCGATACGCCAGCGACCGCGCCAGTACGGAAGGTCCGGATCGGCTGGGGCAGCAGTCGAGCCAGATAGATTGACGACGCCCAGGCAGCCAGGTAGTCAGCAGTAGTCATCCAGCTCCAAACCTCCGCCCGGATCGTAGGTGAGACCACTCAGCCGAGCAACAGGATGTTAATCATTGCTAAGCTAGCATGAACCGTCGGCCTTGAGCTACTCGGCACCCGGACCTCTGCTATCCGCACTACTGGGTACCAGGAGTTAGTACTTGATAACGTGGAATTCATCATTCAATCCGTAACCAGATCTGATAAAGTAAAAGAAATACGTCCTTTTGGTCACAAGTGGGCCAAGGCATGAGGGGAGGCGCAGTGGAGACAATCGTCTGCTCGAGGTCCTTCGACTCGGACCTGAGGGCGATGGTCGATAGGTGCCGGTCGCTCGATTCTCGGGAACTTTGGCCCGGGGTGGTCCCAGACGCGAACCTTCCTAATGCGCTCTACTACACAATCGGAATCCGGCTCAAGTCTGCTTCGATGACCGATATGCAGGTCGAGGAGAGACTCGGACCAGAAGAGCAGGAGGGCGACGCCATAGTCTTTGCCTCGGCGCACCGATGCACCTGGCCCGACCTCGTCGTCAACGCCGAAAGCGAATACCGCTTCCATCCAGGAAGCCCGAACGTGCTGCAGTTCACCTACCGATACGACAATCCCGGATCAAAAATAGTGAAGGGCAAAGACCTGCCGGCATTTCGTGGAGCGCTCGAAAAGGTCATAGGTCGGTACCTGGATCGGCTGACCAGCGCCGTGTTGGCCCGTTAGCGCCAGCGCTCACCGGTCCCTTACCGACGCCACTGTGGCGTCCCAGCCATCGAGTGCGTCGATGAAGAGGGACCGGACGCCAGCCACTTTGTCGTCCAAGTTGGCACGAGTCCACTCTTCCACGCCTATCGGAGGCAACACTGCAACATCGATCTGCCCCGACTGGATAAGTCTCGAACCACGCCACTGGAGGTCGCCGGCGTTGCGGATGACAATCGGTACGATCGGTACCCGACCCTGCATCGCCAGGTGAAAGGCCCCTTTCTTGAATCGCCCGACCCGCGGGGTGACTGAGCGGGTTCCTTCGGGTGCGATGGCGATCGAGTAACCCTGGCGAAGCCGCTCCACCACTGGCTCCAAAGTAGCTTTGGTCTTTTGGGAGTCCGCTCTATCGACGAGAGCCACGTTTGTAAGCCATGCAAACTGGGCGAGGATCGGGACCCGGCCCATCTCCTTTTTGGCCACACCGGTGAAGTCGCTCCGGATCAGCTTCAGCGCGATGAAGCCGTCGAGGAGGCTCTGGTGATTGAAGATGAAGACTGCTGGTCTCGCCGACCACAGGTTGTGCTCACCGACGATCTTCAGTCGGACTCCGGCCAGAGAAAGGCTCAGATCGCCTCCCAGCGCGAATGTGAGGTTGGCGGCATCTCGCCTGCTCCTGTTGAGCAGACCGACGGTGGCCCCGACGCAGCACGAGGTGAGCAAGCCGCTATACGCGGCGACGGTGCGAGCTGCGTCGGACGCCCCGGGCCGTGGCCGGTTTGTGAACCGCTGGATGGCCCACGACCGCTCGTTCGCCACTCGTTCCAGCTCCGATCCGGGGTTTACCGCGGTGGGGTGACCGGCCGTCGCGAGGAACTCGATGTCCTCGTTTCCGTTGGCGTAGCTGTAGCTGCGCTCGAGGTCGATACCTTCGGTGGCCGCCAGCGATCTGACCGCGTTGGCTTTTGCCACGCCCCACAGAACTTCGCCGTCGATCTCACCCGTGCAGACTCCGCCCTGCTCCCCAAGGCGGGTGCAGACCACACGGTCCACTCCTAACTCCTCGGCCAAGCCGTCAACTTGGAAGGAGAGGGCCGAGCTGGCGATAACCACCAGGTGACCGCGCTTTTGGTGGCTTGCGATCAGACGGACGGCTTCGGGGAACAGACGGCCTCCGAGCGCGGTCCTCGTAAGTCGCCGGCCGAAGTCATCCAGCTCGGCTACGGGCCGGCCACGAAGGGCGAGTACACCTGTCCGCATGAAGTCTTCGATACCGGCCTGGCCCATCGCGACCTTCGCACCCGACGCGACCAGTTTCAGGGCTTCACTCGGGCCTATGTCACCGCGCCGAGCCCGATCGGCCAACGCGGCGAGGGCTGAATAACCGTCGATCAAGGTTCCGTCGAAGTCGAAGATGGCGGCAATCCGGGTCGGTTCGGTGCGGGTCCGGAGCTGGGGGGAGGTGGTCAATCAGGTGATCCTCGTCTCGAAGAGGTCCAGGGCAGGGGGTGCTCGGTGGGGCGCTGCAGATGAGGAAGGCAGCGAGTGCAGCGGAGCTATCCGTTTCGCTCGGTCGAGTTGTTCGATGTCCCGCAGACGCTTCAGAACGCCCCGCAACTCCGCAGCGAAGGCCAGCCTGGCCTTGTGGACCTCGCCGCCTCCAACTATCAAGCGCCGATTCTCAGCCAACTCGAACGCAGTCTGGAACAGGTGGACTGATACCGCTTCTGGGCTGGTGACGAGACTCTGCATGCGATATTGGCGCCCAAGCGCAAGGCATTTCCTGATCACCTCTTCGCCGTCGGCCGTGCCTTGCATCT